>Ga0210017_1000830_pt1 | contig 26945 bp, 31 predicted proteins | sample CryGeyCG2014_020_FD_183966 | JGI IMG/M metagenome (GOLD analysis project Ga0210017, IMG submission 183966) | Groundwater microbial communities from aquifer - Crystal Geyser CG08_land_8/20/14_0.20 (SPAdes) (version 2) | ecosystem: Environmental > Aquatic > Deep subsurface > Groundwater | place... | reverse complement strand
ATTTGGATTTTTCCCAAATTCAAAGCAAGGTGGACGCGGAATTTGATTTTTCCGATATTGCTGGCCAAGAACAAACAAAACGGGCAATGACGATTGTTGCTGCGGGTGGCCACAATATTTTTCTCCGTGGAGTTCCTGGTGCTGGGAAAACCATGATTGCCAGAGCTTTACCGGGAATTTTGCCGGACTTGACCGAGGAAGAAGCTTTACAAGTGACCAAAATTTATTCCATCACCGGCAATTTACCGCCCGGTGATTCAATTATCAAATTTCGTCCTTTCCGTGCACCCCATCACACTGTGAGTAGAATTGGTTTGATCGGCGGTGGAAGTCATCCAATGCCGGGAGAAATCTCCCTAGCTCATCGAGGGGTACTTTTTTTGGACGAGTTTCCCGAGTTCCCTCGTCATGTTTTGGAGGCCTTACGCCAGCCAATGGAAGATGGAATTATTTCTATCTCTCGCGCGGCCGGAACATTACTCTTTCCGGCAAAATTTATTTTGGTGGCAGCCAGCAATCCTTGTCCTTGCGGTTTTTATGGAAGCAGCGACAAAAAATGTCGCTGTTTGCCCGGACAAATTGAGAGGTATCGAAAGCGGGTATCCGGTCCGATTTTAGACAGGATTGATTTACATATTGAAGTGCCGGCGGTGAAAGTAGAGAAACTTACCGATGGCGTTGGAGAAAAAACTAAGAACTCCAACGAAATTAAAAAAGAGGTCCAGAAGGCGCGTGATTTTCAGACAAAACGATTCAAGAGTACAAAGATTACCTGCAATGCAGAGATGGGTACCCGTGACGTTAAAGAATTTTGTTCACTTTCTAAAGAATGTCTCAATCTTTTACGTCAAGCAGTGACCACCTTCCAACTTTCTGCCAGATCATATTATCGCTTAATTAAAGTTTCCCGAACAATCGCCGATTTGGCGGGAGAAAAAGAAATTTCTCCGGCTCACCTTGCCGAAGCTTTACAATATAGACCGCACAGTGAAGACTAGAAGTCTCTTCTTAAGAATCGATGCCAAGCCACCTGTCTATTGATTGAATAAGTTTTTTTGCTGTTCTAGCCGCTTCTTGATCGGTTTCGATCTGACACTTCCTAAGACAAATTTCCCCCAATTACCTTTTTGAATTGCAAATCATGGTAATTTAGGAATATAATCAAACCATGTCTAAAAAAATAACAAACCCAATGATCCCCTTTGAAAATATGTGGGTCGCTTTGACTCCAGATAGTCGGGGGGTGATCGCTTCGGGGAGGACAATTAAGGAATTGGAGAAAAAGGTGGATAAAATTGGGAATCACGAAGCCGTTTTTACTAAGGTTCTTCCTTTTGGTCAATTTTATTCACCTCAATGTGAATGAAATTTGTTTTTGATTATCTACCCAATCCACACATAGATCCTGAAACAGGCAAAATAAATGGTCAAATTTACTATCCTGTTATCCCTATAAAAATTGGTTATGGACACCAAATTTTTGGATATTTAATTAATTCTCTTGTCGATTCTGGGTCTGATAGAAATTTATTCCCTTCCGAGATAGGAGAACGTATTGGAATTAAGATAAAAAAGGGAATTCCTCAGGAAATCGGTGGGATTGGGGCAATAAAAATTATTGCCTTCACCCATAAGGTTAAAATTTACTTGAAAGATTTTAGTATAGATACTTTTGTTGATTTTTCTTATGAACAAAATGTCCCTCCTTTAGGGAGAACTGGTTTTTTTAATTATTTTGAGAAGGTAATATTTAAAGAGAGGAAGAGAGTCATTGAGATAGAGAAAAAACAAGATTAATTTAGGTAAGGAATTGACTTTGGATCAAGGTTTAGATAAGGGGCACAGAAACGGTCGACTTCGAGATTGTCAAAACCGGCAAAAAGTTTTTTGATAGGCGGACGGCAAGGTGAGCCGTGGATTTCGTTGCCTAGCTGTCCAATGGAAGCATCGACTAAAACAAAATCCGAGGGTCGGTAAAGATTAAGGTCGTAGACCGATTCCTGAACTCCATATTTGTAATGTAATTCACTTTTATTCCACCAGCGGGGGAGAAAATGTTTAATTAATCCCTGATTCAGATAAATACCAAACAAATTCTTGGTGGCACAAGTTAAAATTCCTTCGTCATGTTGTTTTAAAACTGGCAGGTTAATGAAAAATCCGTCAAAGATGATTTTTGGCAGCTTAACTTTTTTTAGGGCCTTTACCTTTGGATTTTTCAGTTCTATTCTTTCTTCGCGATTTAAATCAACCAGTTTGATTTTGTAGTTCTTTGCCAGTCTTTCATAACCTAAATCTTTAAAAGCGATTAAGGTGTCGCAACCACCCGAACCTTCAGCAACAGTAATTTCTGCCTTTGAAAATTTCCGGCAAAATTTAATGACCTCTTCAACTAGCAATGCCGGGGTAGTGCAGGGAGGTGGTAAATTGGTGGTTAGGTTGGGTTTTAAAATAATTTTTTTCGGTTTTTGCAGAAGTTTGTGTAGCCCTGCTTTTTCAAGAATTTCTGGAACTGATTTTGAAAAAGAGATAAAATCAACCGAGAACACTTTATTTCGACAGAAACAAACTTGTTTATCCATAAGTACATTTTAAAGAAAAAAGATGAAAAATCAAAATTTGTTAGATCAATTTTTCTTAAAGGATGAGGAAATAATTAAGCTTCTTGTGGAAACTGCTTCTTTTAAGAAAAGCGATGCCGTGCTCGAGATTGGTGCGGGCAGTGGTGTGATTACTCGAGAATTGGTTAAGAAATCCAGTAAAGTCATTGCCGTTGAAATCGATAAAACTTTTGCCAAAGATTTAAAACAAATACCAGGGAATATCCAATTGATTTTCGCCGACGCCTTGGGTGTTCTGAAAAACAAAAAAACCGATCGTTTGAAGTTCAATAAGATTGTCGGCAGCCTTCCTTCCTCGATAATTGAGCCCTTAGTAAACATTTTAGTGAAAACAGATTTTGAGACGGCGGTTTTTTTGGTCCCATTAAAATTTTCCTACAAACTTATTAAACAACCGATTTTTGTTGATTATTTTGATACGGTGATAGTGATGAAGGTTCCCCGAAAATCTTTTTATCCTACACCAAAGGCAAACTGGGCATTGGTTAAGATGATAAAGAAACCGGATCCTCTGAAAACAGGAGAACGCGCGCGATTTTTAAGGCAGTATATTTATAGCCATCCGAAGGCCAAGACAGAAAACGCTCTTACAGAAGGATTGGTTAGATTTTATCGGGCGCAAGGAAAATCATTGACTAAAAAACAAGCCAAAACTCTCGTTGTCACCCAAAACCCCCTTTAGCAAAAAGGCCTTAGGGGGTTTAGAAATCTTTTAAATTCTTTAATTTACCCACCGATTTTAAACATTTTAGTGCCGCAATCAGGACAAGTACCTTTCATCGCTGGTTTACCGTTTTTCATTGTTACTCTTTCCGGGTTTGATACTTCTTTTTTGGCGCGGCATTTTACACAATACATTGTTGCCATAGTTTCTTTTCACCTCCCTTCTAAATTAAATTCTGAAGGGCAGAATTAAATGTTTCTCGAGTACCAAAAACAAAGCTAGCTCGAGGCTGATAGCCAGTATGGATAAGAGAAGTGTTTTTGTCAAGTCCTTCTTGATTAAATGAACTGGATAGATATATAAAGATTCATTTTGAATACCAGAAGACGGGGGATACAGGGTCGTGGTTTGGACACGGGAAGGTGTTTGGTTGGAACCGATTTCCTGAACAGGAAAAGAGGATAAATTAGACTTTCTCCGTTGGTCAGCAATGATTTTTTGTCTTTTAGTTTTCTTCCCCACTGCAGATACGATAGCACAAACATCTGTTGACATCAAGCTAACTTATTCCTTAAAATGGGAACGAGATGTTGTTCAATTTTTCTGAAATGCCATCCTTGATTGTGACCTTGATTGTCTTTGTTTGGTTGGGCGCGGCTACTTTCTTGCTGACGAAAGTTCTGAAAACATTTAGTCGGTTGACTAAAGGGGTAGACAATAAAGATTTAAAGCAAATTCTCGAAGAGCTCTTAAATGAGATTAAAAAAGAGAAAGAAATCAGCGCTAATTTAGAAAAAAAGTTAGAAAGTTTGCGTCTAGATGGTCTCAACCACATTCAAAAAGTTGGTTTTATTCGCTATAATCCCTTCTCGGAGACAGGGGGTAACCAAAGCTTTGCCTTGGCAATTTTAGACGGTAGAGACAGTGGTTTTGTGATTACTAGTCTTCATAGTCGGGAAGCGACTCGTGTTTTTGCCAAACCAGTGAAAGAAGGGAAAGAGGCGGGTTTCGAATTTTCCAAAGAAGAAATCCAGGCAATAGTAGAAGCAAAGAAGAGAAGTCCTTCTAAAAACTGACTAGTACTGTAACAAGTCTATTGTTCGGTAGTTGCTGACTGTACGGTCATAGGGAGTGCGAAGCTAAACAGCTACATAAAAATTACTTGTTACACAGTACTAGCACTAATGAAAAGTTTTATTGTATAATCTCTTTATGATTAAAAAGAGAAATTTTTTCCTTTTACTCTTGGGAGTATATCTATTATCTGCGGGGGTCTCGTATGCAGTTTTCAACTTTACTAAAAAAAGTAAGACAACTTTAGAATCTCCTGCTTCCTCGGGAGCAGGGCAAGCATCTGGTTTCCCGGTCCTGTCTGGACCCAAAGACCAAATTTGTCCTCTTAATGGGGCGAAGTTTACTAAAACAGAAAAGGATCTTTGGGAAAAACGTCGACCTCTGGTGGTGATGATTGAGGACCATAGCGATGCTAGACCCCAATCAGGATTAAGTAAAGCTGATGTTGTCTACGAGGCAGTCGCCGAAGGAGCAATTACTCGTTTTGCTGCAGTCTATTACTGTGCCGATGCTGCCTATGCCATCAAGGATGATTACGATTTGGGACCGGTTAGATCAGCACGGACTTACTTTTTGGATTGGGCCTCTGAATACGGGGACTATCCACTTTATGTTCATGTCGGCGGCGCCGGTCAATGTAATGACCCGACAGTTGACCCACGTGCCAAGGCTCTTTGCCAGATAGAAAAATACGGTTGGAAGGCTAAAGATACCTGGAGCGATTTAGATCAGTGGGCTTTAGGAATCCGGGAGTGCCGTCGGGAAGAAACTCGAGTTGGTCATGAGGTGGCGACCGAACACCAGATGTATTGTAGCAGCAATGCGCTCTGGGCAAAAGCAGAAGCAAGGCGTTTAACTAATGTGAATTACAAAGATCAGACCTGGGATAAGGATTTCCGATCTTGGCAGTTTAAAGAAGATTCTCCTTCTTCTGGCTCAGTATCCCCGGAATTTGATTTTTGGAGAGATTACAAAGACTATCGAGTTAGATGGGATTATGACAAGCAAACCAATTCCTATAAACGGTCAAATGGTGGCCAACCCCATATTGACTTTAATACCAAGGAACAGTTGACTGCCAAAAATATAGTGATACAATTTACCCAAGAAAAAGGTCCTTTGGATGAACATAAGCATTTGCTTTATACAACTGTTGACAGTGGGCGGGCATTGATCTTTCAAGATGGGTTAGTTATTGAGGGAAAATGGAGTAAGAAGTCGAGAACCGATAGAACCTTGTTTTATGATGCCAAAGGCAAAGAAATTAAATTTAATCGCGGCCCAATTTGGATAGAAATTTTACCGACTACCGGTAAGGTTAACTACTGATCCATCGCCAGAGGCGAGGAGCCTGCCCCTAAAAATGCTGGAAGATTTAGTTATTTCGAAAGTTCGGGTTAAGTTGCTGGATATTTTTTTTGCTAACCCGAAAGAAATTTATCATGTCAGGGGGCTGGTTAGAAAAACCGGGGAAGAGATCAATGCGATAAGAAGAGAGCTTTTCCATCTTGAGAGTACCGGCGTACTAAAGAAAGAGCCTCGAGGAAATCGTTTGTATTACTTTCTTAACCCTAATTATTCTTTGTATACTGAACTGTTAGTCATTGTATCCAAAGAGACGGGTTTGGGAGAACAGATTATTAAAAACAAAAATAGAATTGGAAAGATTGCTTTTTGTGTCTTCTCAAGGAAGTTTGTGAAAAGAGAGGAAAGAAGGGAAGAAGAAGTAGATGTTTTGCTGGTAGGTAATATTGTTATGGCAGAACTTTCCGCCTTAATTCGTGCTGAAGAAGGAAAAAGAGGGAAAGAAGTTAATTATACAGTAATGACCAACGAAGAATTTGAGTTTCGCCGGAAAAGAAGAGATCCATTTTTGCTGGGGATTTTAGAATCAGGGAGAGTGATGATAATTGGAGACGAAGAAGAACTTTTCCACTAAACGCATGACTCAGAAGGTAATCAGAACAGGAAATTCTTTAGCGGTAGTTATTCCTTCCGAGTTTGTGAAATCGGTTGGAGTTAGACCTTCTGACCAAGTAAAGGTGGAAATGGAACAAGATAAAGGAAGGATCACTTATCATTTTTCTGGCGCTAAGCAACTCCCTCTTTCTGAAAATTTCCTTAAATTTAAGAGATAAAAGAGTAAAAACAAAATGAGAAGAAAAAAGGCGACTCTCTGGTTGATTATTTTCCTGACTTTTTCTTCAATAATTATTGACTTGCCAAAGAGTTTTGGCACTGACATTTCTTTGGGTTTTCTTAACCTTAAGCGACCGGCTGACCTCAAAAAAGGCCTTGATTTACAAGGGGGAACTCATTTGGTTTTTAGTGCCGATATGCAAGGGATTGAAGCTAAAGACAGGGATAACGCCTTGCAGGCAGCACAAACGAATATCGAGAAGAGGGTTAATTTTTTTGGAGTCAGCGAGGCTGCGGTTCAAACCGCGAAAACAAAAGATGATTACCGTTTAATTGTTGAGCTTCCCGGGGTAAAAGATGTTAATCAGGCAATTGATTTGATTGGGAAGACTGCTCTTCTGGAGTTCCGCGAAGAAAATCCCGATGAAAAAGAGGCTTCCGAAAGTGGGGAATTTTTCCTGAAAACAGATTTGACCGGAAAAGACTTAAAACGCTCTTTTGTTGACTTTGATAGTAATACTGGTTCTCCGGTAGTTGGATTGGAGTTTAATGCCGAAGGGGCGAAAAAATTCGGCGAGATAACTACAAAAAATGTTGGAAAGCTGGTGGCAATTTATCTTGACGGAATGCCAATCTCGGTCCCGAAGGTAGAGGAGCCAATCACAACAGGGAATGCTATTATCAGAGGCTCTTTCGATTTGGCTGAGGCCAGGAAGCTTTCGATTCAACTTAATGCCGGGGCTTTGCCGGTCCCGATTAAGTTAATTGAACAGAGGAATATTGGGGCGACTTTAGGTGAGGAGTCTGTTAGAAAAAGTGTCAGGGCCGGTTTAATCGGACTATCTTTAGTGATAGCTTTTATGTTTGCTTATTATGGAAAGTTGGGATTATTAGCTGATTTGGCCTTAATTAATTATGGACTGATAACTCTCGCCTTATATAAACTGATTCCCGTGACCTTAACCTTGCCGGGGATTGCCGGCTTTTTGCTTTCGGTGGGAATGGCAGTGGACGCCAATATTTTGATTTTTGAAAGAATGAAAGAGGAAAGAAGAGCGGGGAGGCCGTTGCCAATGGCAATGGAACTTGGTTTTGGCCGAGCCTGGGATTCGATTCGGGACGCAAATGTTTGTACCCTTATCACGGCATTTATTTTGTTCAACCCGTTTAATTGGACTTTTTTGAATGTTTCTGGGATGGTAAGAGGATTTGCCTTGACGCTAGCGGTGGGGATAGCCGTCTCGTTGTTTACCGGAATAGTGGTGACAAGAACGTTAATTAGGGTGTTTTACAAAGGATAATAATAGTTCAAAGTTCAAAGTTCAAAGTGCAAAGTTCAAAATTGCAGTCCAAAGTGCAAAGTTGTCAAACTTTTAACTAATATGAGATTCATGCGTTTTAAATGGCTCTATTTTTTGATCTCAGGGATCGTGATCTTGCCGGGTGTTTTTTCGCTGATAAAGTGGGGTCTTCGGCCGTCAATTGATTTTACCGGAGGAACACTTTTAGAGTTGGAATTTACACAAGCGATAGGTGATAAGCAAAAAGTGATAAGTGAAGCGTTAAACGAATTAGAAATTGAATATTCTTCCATTCAACTATCAGGAGAAAAAAGGATATTGATTAAAGCAAAACCAATAACCAGAGAAGATGTTTCTTCAATTATTGGAACAGTAGCGGAAAAGGCGGGAGAAAAGCCATCTGAACTACGTTTCGATACGGTTGGGCCAATATTGGGGAAGGAGCTGATAAAAAAGACAATTATTGCGATTTTACTTGCAGCCGGATTTATCATGCTGTATGTTTGGAAACAATTTAAAGAACCGATGTTTGGTGTTTGTGCAATTGCCGCAATGTTTCATGATAGTTTAGTGTTACTGGGGATTTTTAGTTTACTCGGCCATTTTGCCGGAGTGGAGGTCGATACCCTCTTTGTGACGGCGGTTTTAACAATTCTCTCTTTTTCTGTACATGATACTGTGGTTGTTTATGACCGAATTCGGGAGTCGAGAAAGAAATTTTCCGGAGTACCTTTTGAGAATTTGGTAGACAAGGCAATAACCGAGACCCTTTCTCGATCGATAAACAACTCGATGACTATTATTGTCATGTTAATTGCTCTTTATCTTTTGGGAGGAACCACTATCAAATGGTTCGTCTTTGCCCTTCTTATCGGTACTGTCTCAGGGACATATAGCAGCACTTTTACCGCCGTGCCGTTGCTGGTGGTTTGGAATGAGATAAAAACTAAAAGAAAAAGATAGACTCCGGCTATTTTTTAATTTCTTGAAGCCTACTTAGAAGAATTTCTCTCTCATTTTCAATTTTCTTTTCGACTACTTCTTCAAAGATCTGATTTAGGATTTGACCGACTTGGGGACCGGAGGGAACACCGAGAATCTCCATAACATCATGACCATTGATTTTTAAATCAGTAACAGAGAAAGGTTGGATTTGGACTTCCTCAAGTCTTTTTTTGAATTTTTCCAAACGCCAGGAAGTTTCTTTTGCCCCGCCGCCCAGTCGGTCGCCAACTCGCAGGGCAAGTATGTCTTCTAAATTTTCCTTACCAACATTGCGAATAAATCTTCTTATGGCAGAATCTGTTTGTCGCTCGTCAACTGTAAATTGGTGCCACCTGACTAAAGTAACAAGTTTTTCTTCCTCTTTTTTGGAAAATTTTAATCTTTTGGCAATATTTCGAGCAATTCTTGCGCCAACTACTTCATGGTTATAAAAAGTTCGACTTTCGCCTTCACCCTGGGCGGCAATAGGTTTACCCACATCATGGAGTAAGGTAGCCAGACGGACAAGAGCATCTTTTGACGGACAATTTTTTAATGACATTAAAGAATGTGTCCAAACATCATAGATGTGATGTTTAGCTTGTGAGAGTCCATAACCTTTTATCAGTTCTGGAATTATTAGTTGCAGAAGCCCGGAGGTAAGAAGCAAAGTAATTCCTTCGGACGGAAAATCGCTAGAGAGAATTTTAAAAAGTTCATCTTTGATTCTCTCTTTAGAAATGTGGTTTAGAAGGGAAGCATTGCTTTGAATGGCAGAAAAAGTCCCTGGTTCAATAGTGAAACCAAGTTCAGAGGAAAATCGGATCGCTCTCATCATTCGCAAGGCGTCTTCGGAAAATCTCTCTTTTGGATCGCCAACGGCTCTTATTATTTTATTTTTCAAATCTTCCTGCCCTTCAAACAAATCAACTAACTCAAGTTTACCCTGAGTATAGCGAAGGGCCATAGCATTAATAGTCAGTTCCCGTCTTTCTAAATCTTCGTCTAAACTTTTTCCCCAACTAACCTTGTCCGGATGACGTTTGTCTGTATAACCTTGTTCTGTCCGGTAAGTAGTAATTTCATATTTCTCCTCGCCCGCCGAAGTCCCGCCGAGTGGCGGGACGGAGGCGGGTTCTTCGCCTCTTTCGGTTTTTATGATTGTGCCGACCGTACCGAAGACATTGTCATAAAAACTGTCCGGGATAAGATTTTGGATAATTTCTGGATGAGCATTGGTAGTAAAGTCGCAATCGTGAATTTTTCTGCCCAAAAGAAGATCGCGTACACCGCCGCCGACCAAATAAATCTCATAATCAGAGTTAGTAAACTTTTCAAAAATGTTAAAAACTGGAGCAGGGATTTTTTTCACCAAGGCTTCAGAAAGCGTGTCTCGCATGGTAAAATTATAACACGAAGTATTTCATAACATCATGAAGTGGAAGATTTTCAGCAAAACACTAACCAGCAACAATAAAGAGATTCTTAAAATTCTTTTGGCAAACCGTGGATTGAAGACGAAAAAGGAAGTAGAAGAATTTCTTAACCCCATAGAGCCCGAGGACTTTATTGCCAAGGACTTAGGCATTGATGCAAAAGAAGTTGTAAGGGCAGTCAAGAGAATCAATGAAGCAATCGTAAATAATGAAGGGATTATTGTTTATGGTGATTATGACGCAGACGGGATTTGTGCCACCGCGATTTTATGGGAAACTTTGTATAAATTGACAAAAAATGTTTTACCGTATATTCCAGAAAGAATTTCCGAAGGATATGGAATGAATCGCGATTCAATCTCAAATCTTAAAACTTCCGCCTTCGCTAAAGCTTCGGTGGATAAGCAAAACCCACAACTTAAATTGATAATTACCGTTGACCATGGGATAACTGCTGGCGAAAAGATTAAATTTGCCGAAGAGTTGGGAATTGATGTTATTGTTTGCGATCACCACCAGCTTGGAAAAGAAAAACCCAAATGCGCCGCAGTTATTCATACTGATAAAATCTGTGCAGCCGCAATTTCGTGGTTTTTGGCAAGAGAGATTTTTAAAGAATTACCGGATCGTCAATTCAAACCGATACCGTATCGGTTAGAGAATTTAGATCTTGTGGCAATTGCGACCATCGCTGATCTGGAGCCTTTAGTTGGAGTGAATAGAAGTTTTGTTAAATACGGTCTTGAGGCATTAAGAAAAACTAGTCGTTGTGGGCTTTTGGCAATTTTTGAAGAAGCAGGAATCAAAAAAGAGGAAATTGGGACTTATCACGTTGGTTATATTATTGCGCCAAGGTTAAACGCTACCGGCAGAATAGAACATGCCCTAGAATCACTGAGATTGGTTTGTACTGCAAATAAAGAAAAGGCGAGAGAATTAGCGGGGAAATTAGGGCGGATCAATAAAGAAAGACAGCTTTTAACAGAAGAAACAACTCGACATGCCATCGAGAGTTCAAAGTTCAAAGTTCAAAGTTCAAAGTTAATTTTTATCGAGCATGAATCTTATAACCAGGGGATAATCGGCTTGGTGGCAGGAAAATTAGTAGAAGAATTTTACCGACCATCAATAGTAATTTCAAAAGGCGAGGTTTACTCAAAAGCTTCGGCCCGCTCAATAAATGGATTTAATATTATTGAGGCAATTAGAACCCAATCTGATTTACTGGTTGATGCCGGGGGACATCCAATGGCGGCCGGTTTTACCATAGAAACAACGAAACTTGAGATTTTAAAGCAAAGATTAACCGCTTTTGCCGACACTCAGATTCAGCCGGAACTTTTAGAGAAAAATTTAAAGATTGATCTTAAGTTACCGTTTCCCGTAATTACCCTGGAATTGTGGAAAGAGATTCAAAAGATGTCTCCATTTGGCTTGGGTAATCCGGAGCCGGTTTTTATGAGCAAGGCTATTGTGGCAGACTGGCGAACAGTAGGCAGCGAGGGTAAACACCTTAAATTAACCCTGAGAGTACAAAGGGCCGAGAATGAGAGAGAGAATGTTTTTTCTGCAATTGGATTTGGTATGGGGAAATTGGCTTCGAAGCTAAAAGTTGATCAAGAGGTGGAAATAGCCTATAATTTAAGTCTTAACAAATGGAACAACGAGAAACATCTCGAGTTAAAACTAAAAGATCTTCAATAGTTGGACCGGAAGAGCTAATTGCCAAAATTAGGGAATATAATCCTGACGCCAATTTTGGGGTAGTTGAAAAAGCTTTTGAATATAGTCAGATCGCTCATTTGGGGCAAAAACGTGCTTCCGGGGAACCATATTTTATTCATCCTCTGGCAACAGCAATGCTCTTGGCAGACTATAAGATGGATACAATATCGATTGTCGTTGGTTTGCTTCATGATACTGTCGAAGACGGCGGAGTTTCGCTTTCCGAGATCAAAAAAGAATTCGGCGAAGAAGTAATGAGTTTGGTTGATGGAATGACTAAGGTTAGTGCGATCAAACTCCGAGGTTCTTCAGATGAGGAATTTGTGGAGAATTTAAGAAAGATGATTCTGGCAATGGCAAAGGACTTGCGGGTTGTAATTGTTAAGCTGTGTGATCGACTTCACAATATGATGACTTTGCAATATTTGTCAGAAGAAAGACAAAAGAAAATTGCTCGGGAAACTTTAGAGATGTATGCGCCGCTATCAGAAAGATTAGGGATGGGAGAAATGAAAGGAAGACTTGAAGACCTGGCGTTTCCTTTTGTGTATCCCGAAGAGAACAAATGGCTGATCGAGTATTCAAGACCGTACTATAAGAAAGCAGAAGAGTTTTTGGAAAAAGCGACAAAGACGATTTACAGGGCTTTGGCAGAGGAAGAAATTAAGGCAAAAATCTCATGTCGGCCAAAGCATCTGTATAGTCTTTGGTGTAAACTTCAGCGGCCGGAGATAGAAGGTGATATTGATAAAGTTTATGACTTGGTGGCGATGAGGATTTTAGTCGGAACAATTAAGGACTGTTATGCCGCTTTGGGGACTGTCCACTCGATTTGGAAACCCGTACCGGCAATCGGGATTAGGGATTACATTGCCCAACCTAAACCAAACGGCTATCGCTCTATTCATACAAATGTCTTTTCTCTTCGCGAGAGAATTTTGGAAATTCAGATTAGAACTTTTGGGATGCATGAAGAGGCAGAGAACGGAGTTGCTGCCCACTGGTTCTATTCAAGTGTCAAAAGCAAAGGGGTCTCCGATAAGAAGCTGGAAAATGGTAATTTATTTGCACCTAGCGAAAAACTTTCTTGGGTAAAGCAATTGGTCAATTGGCAAAAGCAGTTAGTTGGTTCACAAGAATTTGTCGATGCCTTGAAGTTTGACGGTTTGGCCCATCGAATCTTTATCTTTTCTCCAAATGGAGACGTTTACGATTTACCACAGAATGCTACTCCGGTTGATTTTGCCTATGCCGTCCATACCGATCTTGGCAATGAGACCGTTGGGGCAAAAGTTAACGGGAAAATGGTGGCGTTGGATCATAAACTAAAGAGTGGAGACATGGTCGAAATTATTAAAAAAGAGGGGACCAAACCTACCGAGGGATGGTTAGATTTTGTCGTTACCAATATGGCCAAAAGAAAAATCGCCGGCTACTTTCGTGAGAAAAATACTTGAGTGTGAGATAATAACCCTATGCAAAGAACCTTGGTTTCTGAAACTCCCGAGAATGTAGGCAAAGAAGTACTTCTAAAAGGCTGGGTAAATACCCGACGTGATCACGGCAAGATTATTTTCGTTGATTTACGCGATAGAACTGGTTTGGTGCAAGTAGTTTTTGCAAAAATCCCTCTGGCAAAGGAATTGCGATCAGAGTGGGTAGTGGAAATTCAAGGAATAGTCAAAGAAAGACCCAAGGATTTGGTTAATCCCAAGCTGGCTACCGGGAAAATTGAAATTGAGGCAAAGGAATTAATAATTCTCGCCAGAGCCGATGAATTACCTTTTGATACTGGTCTTGACACTCTTAAGGTTAGTTTGCCGACTCTTCTTGATTATCGATCTTTGAGTTTGCGCCATCCAAAAAGTCAGGCAATTTTTCGTGTTCAGGAAACAATTATTACCGCCTTTAGAGAAGCCCTTAAAAAAGAAGGATTTACGGAAATTCAGGTTCCAACAATTGTCCCTTCGGTAACAGAGGGCGGGGCTCAAGTTTTCAAAGTCAAATATTTTGACCGCGATGCTTTTTTGGGCCAATCACCACAGCTTTATAAACAGATAGTAGTGGGAGTTTTTGAACGAGTTTTTACTCTGGCTCACGCTTACCGAGCCGAGCCTTCAGTTACCACTCGCCATTTAACAGAATATCTTGGTTTGGACGCGGAGATGGGTTTTATTGACAGTTTCCAAGAAATTATGGATATGGTGGAAAAAGTAGTAAGAAACATTTTCAACCGTGTGGTTGGGGAAAGGAAACCGGAGTTGGCCTTGTTTTTAGCCACGATTCCTAAACTCTCTCCCAAAATCCCTTGTTTGAAAATGCGAGAAGCTCAAGAAATTATTTTTGAGAGAACTGGCCGAGATAATCGGAAAGAACCGGATTTAGAGCCAGAAGATGAAAGAGAAATTTGTCATTACGCCCGAGAAAAATATGATTCCGATTTAATTTTTATCACCCATTATCCTACACGGAAAAGACCTTTTTATAGTTACCCGGATCCTAAAGATCCAGAATATACTTGTAGTTTTGATCTTTTGGGAAGGGGACTGGAATGGGTTACCGGCGGGCAGAGAATTAATGATTACGATACCCTGATCGATCATATAAAGAAATGGGGTAATAAACCTGAAGATTTTGAAATTTATTTGCAAGCCTTCAAATATGGTATGCCACCCGAAGGAGGTTTTTGTTTGGGAGCAGAAAGAATTACAATGCAGATTCTTGGATTAGAAAATATAAGAGAAGCCAGCCTATTTCCAAGGGATATGGAAAGAATTGATATAAGGCTTCCTAAAAAAGAAAAAGAAATTTCTCCAACATGAGTCTTTCGGCAATAATTTTTCAATCAGCAGAAAAAAAACACTCCGGACTTAAAGTTCTTTCTCCTCTTTTGGTTTTTTCAATACTTCTTTCTTTTTTAGCTTTAGCCATTAAGATAGTTAAAACAAAACCCTTGTTCCCTTCCACCTCAAATCAGGTTTTAAGCTTTGGAGAACTTTTACCTTCTCCAAAGCCCTATCCGATTAATAAAGAAACTTATTTTTTGCCAGAGCTTACGGCAGAGTCGGTAATTATCGTGGATGTTGACTCGGCAGTAGTTTTATATCAAAAAAATGCTGATTTAAAGCTGTTACCTGCTTCAACAACAAAGATGATGACGGCAACAGTTGTCATAGATAACTATTCGCTGGATAAAGTTTTGACGGTTGGAAATACAAAGGTAGATGGTAATACGATTAAATTAATCCCCGGAGAAAAGATAATAGTAGAAAATCTTCTTTATGGACTTTTGGTAGGATCGGGAAATGATGCGGCTCAAGTTTTGGCAGAAAATTTTCCCGGAGGAATCGAGGCTTTTGTATCGGCGATGAATCAAAAGGCGGCTGACCTTAGGTTAGAAAATACCCATTTTACCAATCCAATGGGGCTTGATGAAGGAAATCATTATTCAACCGCCAGAGATTTGGCGAGGTTGGCAACAAAAGTGGTTGGGGATCCCATTCTTGCCAAGATTGTCTCCACACCGGAGATTACCATCACTGATATTTCTGGGGAAGTAAAGCACTCCTTAAAAAACACCAACGAGTTGGTTGGCAAAATAGAAGGAGTAAAAGGAGTAAAAACTGGTTGGACGCAAAATGCCGGTGAGTGTTTGGTTGCCTGGGTTGAAAAGGAAGGTAAGAAAATTGTAATTGTTGTTTTAGAAAGCAAGAACCGATTCGAAGAAACGCGGTCTTTGATTGACTGGGCGTTTAATAATTTTGAGTGGAAAACTATTGTTCCAACCAGCTATCCGTAACCGCCGGTACATAGGCATAAAAATCCCTGTCCCCTTCAAAAACAATAACCGGTTGCAAGAAATTTTGCTGCTCATTACTATCATAATAAGCAAGGTAGACGTTTCTAATCGTGATATTTCCACCTGAATTATCTCCGAGATTAGCAACAAAACCTTTCCCATTTTTCAATAGGTTCCAAGCAGAAGTAGCGTCTTTCAAAGGATAAGTGGCAAAGTTATCTAAAGAAACCGGGAAATGAATAAACTTAACCTCGATAATGCTTCTTCCTCGATCTTTTGCTGATGACAATTTTACTGCAACATTGGAAGATTTTGGATTTGGAGGCAAGACCTTAATTTCGTCAATATCTTGACGAAAGATGTTAACTTGAGCAAAGTTTGCTTCTGAAAAAAAGAGAGCTTTGACAAGGTTTCCTTCGGAGTATTTAAAATAAAGAACCTCGCCTTTTCCGTTAACCAAGTCTTCTGTTAAAGCGCTAGCACTTTGCAGAAAACTTTTGGCTGAAGAAATAGCCTGGGCCTCTTGGGGAGGATTGCCTTGGGAGAGAATTTGCAAATCATTTTGCCAATCATAGGCAAGGGTAAAATTTTTAGTCAAGACATTTACATCAAGAGTGGTTTTGGGGGTGCTTTCGGTAGTAAAACGAAAGGCAAACTCCTCGGTTTTTTGTGGTTCTTGAGTAAAACCAAGACCTCTTGCCCAGGCTCTTGTCTTGTCCCAAGCCAAAAGATTAGGGTAAGGCTTGGGAATAAAAAATATTTTTGTTCTATCTGCCAGTTTTGGTAAGGTCCCGGAAATATTTTCTAATTTAAAAGTTAGAGTGGGCAAACCGGGTTGTTCGGGAAATTTCAATTTGGGCAGTTTACCAAAGGCAACTGTTGGCGGAGGCGGGGCTGGTGGGTGAGTTTTTTTCCAGTAGGCGCGAACGGAAATAGAAATTGACCGCAGGATTAGCAAAATAACAATTCCAATTGAGCCGTATTTGATGATTCTTCTGGAATAGTAAGCGGTTATGGTGAGACTAGCCATGAGTTTAGTTCAAAATTTAAAATTAAAAGTTCAAAGTTTCAATAGTTTTTGCTTTTTACAACTTTTAACTAAAAACTGTAACTTTGCACTTTGAACTTTGCACTTTGAACTTACTAGTTTGAGTATATGGGTAAATTAGGGTAAAATCAAGGAAGATGAAGCAGGTAAGAACACGTTTTGCTCCCAGTCCAACCGGTTTTTTGCATATCGGAGGATTAAGAACCGCGCTTTATTCTTATGCCTTTGCCAAATCGCAAAGTGGGAAGTTTGTCCTGCGGATTGAAGACACTGATCAGGATCGCCTAGTCCCCGGTGCTACCGAGAAAATTTATGAAACACTGAAAAAATTTGGCATTACCTGGGATGAAGGACCAATTGTTGGGGGTCCATATTCCCCTTATATCCAATCCGAGAGGAAAGAAGCGGGAATTTATAAAAAATATGCGGAAAAATTAGTTGAGGATAATCATGCTTACTTTTGTTTTTGCCAGCCAAAGACAGAAGAAGAGATTGAAGAGAATCATCAGAAAAAGATTGTCGAGCTACGCGATTCCTGCCGAGATTTATCCAAAGAACAGGTTGAAGAAAAACTAAAATCCGGCCAAAAAGCGGGAATTCGGCTAAGAGTTCCAGAAAATGAAAAAGTCTCCTTTTACGATTTCATTATTAAGAAAGAAATCTCCTGGGAAACTAAAGATATTGACGAGGTAATGCTTTTAAAATCCGACGGATTTCCGACCTATCATCTTGCCGTAACTGTTGATGATGCGGAAATGAAAATTTCCCATATTCTTCGCGGTCATGATTGGCTCCCCAGCACGCCGATTCATTTACTTTTATATAAATATTTGGGTTTCCCTTTGCCCGAGACCGGTCATTTAACTGATATTCTTGACCCGGAAGGCGGAAAACTTTCCAAAAGAAAAGGGAGTGTTTCCTGCGAAGAATTCTTAGCCGAGGGTTATTTACCGGAAGCGATTTTGAATTTCATTATGCTTTTAGGCTGGGCGCCAAAAGATAATCGGGAAATTTTTACTCTTCGGCAGTTCGTGGACAGTTTTCAAAAAGGGCAATTACAAACCGCCAATCCGGTTTTTAACCGCAAGAAACTTGACTGGTTTAATGGAGTTTATATTCGGCAACTTTCAGTTGGCGAATTAAGTTCAAAGTTCAAAGTGCAAAGTTCAAAGTTTGCAGAAGCAGAGGAGAAAAAACAAACTGCCGTTACCGAATTGGTACAAGATCGAATAGTGAAAATTTCGGATTTAGATTCTCTGGCTGGATTTCTTTTTGAAAGACCAAAGGTTGAGGTCAGCTTATTTGGCGATCTGCCATATAAGGAACACTTAACAAAGGCAGTAGAAGTTTTGGAAACAATTCAACAATTTAACAATTTAACAATTCAACAATGTCTATCCGACTTAATTGAAAAAAACAATTGGAAAACCGGCGACTTTTTTATGAGCTTTCGAGTTGCTCTCTCCGGCAGTCGTTTTACTCCCCCGATCACCAATTCCGCGGAAATCCTAGGAAAAGAAGAAACCCTGCATCGTTTAAAATTTTTTTTATGATTTTCAACATTAAAAATTATGACTATTAAAGTAGAGTGTAATGTAAATTTCTATGGATAAAATTTATGCCTTTATTGACAGCCAAAATCTTAATTTGGGTACCAGTAAGGATATTTTCAGAGGAAGGAAAAAAATTTATACCGGCTGGAAATTGGACTATAAAAGATTCAGGCGGTATCTTGCCGATAAATTTCGTGTTACCAAAGTATTTTTGTTTATTGGCTATATCAAGCAGAATCAGAAACTGTATAACAAACTGCGTTCGTTTGGGTTTGAACTAGTTTTCAAACCGACCGTCAAAGACAGTCAGGGTAAACCAAAAGGTAATGTTGACGCGGAATTGGTATTGCATGCCGCGGCAATAGAATATACAAAGTATGACAAAGCGGTTATTGTTTCGGGAGACGGGGATTTTTACTGTCTATATGAATATTTAGAGAAAAGGAAGAAACTATTGGGAATTATCATTCCAAATGAAAAATCAGAGTCTTCTTTATTAAAACCATTTCAGAAATATAAAACCTTCATTTTTTTTGAAAAAGATAAATTGGAGTTGAAGCCATAAAAAGTGGGAGGCGTCGCAAATAGACACGTAGTCTATTGTTCGTATTCTCCCTCGTGATTGCTTGTATCGTATCAAATGATGATCCAAATGTCAACAGTATCAAGCCTATTTACTGATACAAGCTGGCTTTTTTAAAGCCCCATTTTCTGCTAAAATTAGCCTTTAATACTTTTCGGAGTTGACTAATGGTATAATTAATTTGTGGGAAGAAATACTCGATTCCCTATATTGGTGCAGTTGCTTCCAAAAAATGATCCCCGACACAAGAGATGGATTAGAAGTTTAAGGAAAAGACCTCCTCCATGGGATAAAGGAAAAAGTAAAGAAACAGATTCAAGAGTAAAAAAGATTTCTGACACTTTTAAGAGAAAAAAAATAGATAATTTTTCAAGATGGAGAGAGGAAATGAAGAAAACCGGAAAGATCAGAGGTTCTTATCCTGATTTTGTTAAATCCAAAGAACTTGCATTTTTAATAGGAATTTCACTGGGAGACGGTAATATTCAGAGTTTTCCGAGGACAGATAGATTGATAGTGTCTCTTAATACAAAATATCCAGCATTAATTAATTATGTTGCATTAGTTATGTCAAAGATTTTTGAAAAAGAGGCAACCGTCAAAAAAGTAAAGAAAAGTAATTGCATAAGGGTATGGGTTTATCAGAAAAGCATAAGTAAAAGATTAGGTATTCCTGCTGGAGACAGAAGAAAATCTATATTAGAAATTCCCGATTGGATTTGGGATTCAAATGATTTTTTGATTTGGTATTTGAAAGGTCTTTTTGAGGCTGAAGGTTCTCTTAGTATTCACTTGCCGTCATGCACATATAATTTTGCTTTTTCAAACAGAAATGGAAAATTGCTTGATAATGTAAAAAGAGGGCTCATTAAACTTGGGTTTCATCCGGAAGTAAGAAACAATGCAATTAGACTTAGGAAGAAAGCTGAGGTAGAATGTTTCAGGAAGTTGATTTGTTTTAGAGAATTTAGTGCGGGATAGTCTAACGGTAGCGACGTCTGCCTCTGGAGCAGAAGATCTTGGTCCGAATCCAAGTCCCGCAGCCAGTATATGCACCCGAGGTGACTCGGGTGCCTCGAAAAGCCCTTTGTTTCCTTCCAAAACGTTATTTTAAAAAGCGAGGATTATAACCGTTCTTTACCCTCAAAAATCCTCCGTTCGAATCCCTACTCTGGAAGTTTCCCGTAGGATAGTGATAAAAAACTATCGCCAACTTTCGAGGCATTGCTTTATCGGGATAATGATGTTGATATTCGCCATAAGTTATAATAAACGCCATCTCGGATTAATAATCATTTATTTTATTTTCTCCAAAGCAACGAACAGTAAGGCAGATGTAGCCGCCATAATACTTCCAAAAATAAAAGGCGCACTAACTCCAAGATAAGTCCAAAGCAGTCCGGAAATAAGTGAGGCTAAAAAAAGAGTTAATCCAATTGTAGTTTGATATACACCAAAAACAGTACCAATTTTTTCTTGAGGTACTAAATTCGAAATATATGCTTTACTCACTCCTTCGGTTAAAGCCATATAAATTCCATAAACCGGAAAAAGAACCCAAAGTATAACAGGGGAATTTGTAAGACCAAAAGAAAGATAAACTGCGGAAAAAAGCAAAAAACCCGTTAATAATACTTTTTTGGGACCGATTTTGTCAGAAACAACCCCAGCAGGTATAGAAAAGACGGCATAGGCAAAATTGAAAAGGACATAAGCTAAGACAACTAAAGTCAATGACAAGCCTAAATTCTGGGCCCGTAAAATTAAGAAGGCATCAGAACTATTACCCAAAGAAAAAATGGAACTAATTATTAAGAAAATCTTAAAGGAAGGATTAAGGTTGTGCCAACTTAAACGAAAAGGGGAAGAAAGGTTTGGCTCTTTCCGGCCATTTTTCTTTTGATGAATACAATTACTTCTTTATGCCTTGACATTCCCCAAGAGGAGATCTACTTCCGAATTTAAGTTTTGGGGTCTATTTACCTAGCGAGTTAATTATTTTTCTTACTAAAAACCAAAGCAGCAATCACTGTCGTAATCGGAACTGCCAAAACAAGCCCGATACTGCCGACAAGTGTTCGGACTATTTCATCCGCAATAATTTCATAGTTCACAATTTCTACAAAAGGGTGGGGGTTGTCAATAAAAAGAAGAAGGAGCGGTAAGGCGGCACCGGTATAAACCAAAACAAGTGTGTTTACCATTGAAGAAATATGGTCTTGACCGACATTCATCGCTCTTTTATAAAGCTCGTTGAATTTCAACTTCTCGTTGGCTTCCTTAAGCTGAAATACTATTGCCGATTGGGAAATTGTTATATCATCCAAAACCCCCAATACGCCAATGATGATACCAGCCAAAAGTAATCCTTTTATGTTAATTGCCCCTTGCTTGGCAACTTGTAAAAATCCGGCCTCTTCCGAAGCAAATCCTGTTAGTTTGGCTGCATTAACAAAAATGTTTGAAAGTATGCCTGTTATTATCAAAGCAATAAGCGTCCCCGCGATTGCCACCAATGTTTTTTTGTTGAATCCGTGGGAAAGAAAAAAGGAAACCGGAATGATAATTAATGAGCCTAAAATTGCAATTTCAACCGGATTAGAACCTGATGAAATTTTTGGCAGAATAAAAGAAAAAATAACCAGAAAAGAAATACCCATTCCGACCAGCGATAGTATTCCCCGCCATTTGGCAATAACTATTGCCGCTACGACAAAAACTATAAATAGCCAAAGTAAAGAGTCACGCCTGATGTAGTCGGTAATATAAAAGTAATCATTGCCTTCAAAATCTTTGCTGAAAGTTACTATCACTTTATCGTTTACTTTATATTTCAGATTATTGGCAACGGGCAGATTACCATTCTCTATTTCAATCTTTTTATCTTTCAAAGAACCCTTCGTTACCAAAAGTTCCAGTTTCTGATAAAGCTGGAAATCCTCTGAACCCATCGGTTTTGTCTGCTTTTCCTCCAATATTTTTTCCACTGTCGCTTCAAGACTTTCTTCCATGGACGGCTCTTCTGTCATTTCTGTCTGGGCAGAAACAGAAATACTAAAAGAGAGAAAGACGATCAACAGTAAAATGACGGAAAATATCTTTTTCATTTTTCTTTAATTTTGATTGCCTTACCTTTAACAATTGCTTCGGCAATCTTTTGGTGAGCACTTCCTAACAGTCTGGCAAAAGTCGGTTGGGAGATTTTCATTTTCTCTGATGCCTCAATCTGTTCTAATCCATCAACTTCGTGCAGTTTTAAGGCTTCAAGTTCATCGGGGAATAAAACCATTTCTTCAAGTTCTCTCAAGGGGATTCCTTGAGGTTTAAAATAATAAACATCCGGTCTGAATTTAATACACCTTGGTATTCTCGGTCTTGGCATAATTTAAAATGATTGTTTGCGAAAAATAACTGAAATTAAAAATATTACTACACTTGAAACAACAACCATGGGACCCGTTGGAAGATGAAAAAACCGGGCAATGAAAATTCCTGTAATTGCCGAAATAATTCCCAGAACAATTGCCCATGTTTTATACGATTGTAAACCGCCGCTGATATTTTTTGCCGAAGCGGCAGGAATGGCAATAAGGGCGGCAGTTATTAATCCTCCTACCAGATAGACGCCCAGCGCTACAACGACAGCAATACTTAGTAAGTAAAGTAAGTTATATAGTCTTATGTTTATACCTTCAATAACCGCTAAATCTTCATACACATTCATGAGCATCATTTTTTGGTAAAGTCGCTTGATAACATAAAAAACGAGCAAGCTTAAAATAACCACTATAATTGTTTCCAAGGGAGTTATTTTTTCGATACTGCCGATTAAGGCTTCTTCTGCTTTGTCAATCGGCAGAAAAAGAAGTGCTGTTCCGACACCGGAAGCAAAAATAATCGCCGCTAGATTTTCCATCGGCAATTTCGTTCTTTCTTCCAAAAGCCAAATAAGAATTGCTCCGATAATCACAAAGGGGAAAACTCCCAGCGAAATGTTAAATCCGAAAATTAAGGCCAAGGCGACTCCGGGGAAGGCCAAGTGAGCCAATGGACCGGCGACAACCGACATTTTTTTGGATAACATGAGTGTCCCAAGATAACCGGCCACTCCGCTGATAAAAATTCCGCTTATTAAACTAGAAATGAGTTGAGATGACATATATTATATTTTAATGATGTTCATAAAATTTAATCTCAGTGCCAAAAACCTTTTCTAACATTTCCGGGTTTAAGATTTCTTTAGCCGCTCCAAAACAATGGTGCCCTTTACGATTCAAGCATAAAACATTAGTTGAGTGCTTATACACAATATTCAAATCGTGAGTAACCAAAAAAATGGTCAGTTTTTCTTTTTCCCAAATAGTCCGCAGAAGTGAATAGATTGTCTCTCCACCCCCGATATCTATCCCGGTTGTCGGTTCGTCAAAAAAGAGGACATTGGGATGGGAAACCAAGGTCCAAGCCACCAGCATCCTTTGAAATTGTCCACCGGATAAATTACCGGCAGTTTTTAAAAGGATATCCTTTTCTAAACCGACCAAATGTAAAAATGTGGTTATTTCTTCAAGGTCCGGCGTGGGGTTTTTCAACGCAAAAAAATCCTGCACGGTTAGCGGAAAATCTTTGACCTTCAGTTGATTTAATCCTTGGGGCAAATAGCCAATTTTTGGTTTTTGGTGCCAGGTAATACTTCCTTCATATGGCAAAAACCCCAGAAGAGTTCTTAAAAGCACAGTTTTACCGGCGCCGTTAGAGCCCAAGACGGTTAAAAATTCACCCCGAGTAATTTGAAAGGACAAATTTTCTATAATTCTCTCTTCGTCTAAATTGACATTTAAGTTTTTAACTTCTAAAAGTGTATTCATAAAATAGTAAGTTCTATTGTTTTAAAATTTATATTATCGTCTTTCTAAACTGATTTTGCAATTTGGGCATTTAAGCGTTGAGCAGGGCACTCCTCTTAGGTGAGAAGTTTTATAACCGCATTTTGGACAAACGCAATCTCCGTTTGTAAATTTTCCTTTTCTCTGCCAGCCAAAACCGCGGCCGAAATTTGGCTTGTAAAACCCCGTCTCAACTTCGTGACTAATTATTTGAATGGAAACATAAGTGAGATTATCAATCTGTTCCATTAATTTTTTTCTTAAATTGTCGGAAATCCCGGTTGCTTCTTCTACTCTCAGATTGCTTGGCAGAGTTATTTCCAAATTTGCCGTGATTGCCGAACCTTTTTTCAGAGTCTTTAAAGAATCAATTTTAATATTTTCTTTTCCGGCGATCGATTTTATTTTTTCTTCAATTTCCGAACCGGCAGAAGAATCGAGCAGGCTATCAACCGCCTCCTTACCCAGGGAAAACGACTCTTTAATAATATAAAGTCCAATTAAAAAAGCTAAAGCGGAATCGGCATAAACCCAGTATTTCGTTAGGAATAAACCGGTAAAAACAGTGAGCGAAACATAAACATCAATCCGTGAATGGAATCCGTCCGAAAGCAGACTTAAAGAGTTCTCTTTTTTGCCGTAATGAATTTTTAAACGCGCCATTATCTCGTTAATAAGCGCTGAAACCATCATTACCGCAAAGGTCAGAAGAGAAATCTTGCTTAAAGAAGGATTTAGAAATTCCTGATATGCCTCATAAACAATTCCTGCGCCGGTTCCCAGAAGTATCAGGGTAATAAAAAAACCAGCCAGAACCTCAAACTTATAATGACCATAAGGATGCTTCTGATCTTCCGGCTTTTTGGCTATTTTAATCCCGGCATAACTGATGACTGAGGATAAAATATCCACCGAAGAATGAATGCCTTCAGCCAAAACAGCGGCCGATTTTGATAATATTCCTGCGGTAACTTTCCCAACGGCTAAAATAGCGTTGGCTAATATTGAAATCAGGGCAATTTTTTCTTTCATATCAACTTATTTTATCAATAATCTTTCCAAAAATACTTTTATATTTTGGATTTATTTCAACCACCGGCTTCATCTTTATCATCGAATCGACAAAATCATTTCTATAAGGAATTTTACCAATAATTGCGATGTTTTTCTCTTTGGCAAACTTTTCTATTTCCATATAAAAGTTTTTTGCCAGATCGAATTTATTGATAACAATCCCGTGTTTAATTTTGAAATGATCGGCAAGATATAAAACCCTTTTTAAATCGTGCAGAGCGGAAGGTGTTGGTTCGGTTACGGCAACTATATAATCAGTTCCAACCAGTGAAGCGATTACCGGACAGCCGACACCGGCCGCAGAATCAATTAAAATTGTTTTCGCTTTTATTTTTCCGGCGATTTCTTCAGAGTATTTTCTGACTTCAGCCACTACTTCACCCGATGCCAGTTCTCCTAGTTTAAGTTCTCCCGAAACTAAATCAACACCGTAATTTTTACCGGTATAAATTGTGCCGATTTCTTTTTTAGTTTCGGTTATCGCCTTTTGAGGGCAGGCGACAAGGCAGGCTTTGCAACCGATACAAATATCTTTTACAAAAGCGGGGTATTTATCCTTCACAAAAACTATGGCATTCTGTTTACAAACAGAGGCGCATTTACCGCATTTTGTGCATTTGTCAAAATCCCATTTGGGTATTGGCTGGTAAACTTTTGTATATATTTTTCTTTTTACGGAAAGCATTAAATGGTCATTGGGGCACTCAACATCAGCGTCTACCAACATCGTGAGATTTTTTTCAGAAAGCTCGACCGCTAAGGAAACGGCAACCATTGATTTGCCTGTTCCGCCTTTGCCGCCAGTAACTGCAATTTTCATCCTTTATGTTCCTCGCAGACATCATCAATTCCCGCCCTTTTTATTTTTTTATTTTTCCACATTTCAAAAATCTCTTTGACTGTTTCCGCTTGCCCTACGTACACTTCTATTCCTAATTCTTTGCACGAAGATAGAGCTCTTGGACCAAGATCCCTGCAGAGTAAAATATTCGCTCCATGTTTTTTCATAAGCTCCGGCGGTAAACCCAAACCGCCCATGTGTTCACTTGTATTGTCTATTATTTCCAGAACATTGCCTTCTTCATCAAGAAAAGTATAGGTATTGCATCTGCCAAAATGTTCCGCTACGTCGTCATCTAAACCATTGTTATTATTGGTTGGAATTACTATTTTTATCATTTATTTTATCTCCTCAAGTTTTTCTTCGATGAATTTTTGGGTGATTTCGCTTATCAAACCGGCGCCCTTATAAATTTGGATATTAAACTGTTTTAATACATCCAAGGCTCTTGGGCCAACAGTCCCCGTTACAACTGCACTCACGTTTCTTTCTGCGACCATTTGGGCGACAGAAATTCCTGCCCCGCTTGTTTGATTTACGCTAGTATTTTCTATTGCTTCAAATCCTTTTACTTTTTTATCGTCAATTTCAACGATGAGAAAGTAGGGACATCGGCCAAATACTTCGGCAACCAAACTATTTAAATCTTTCCCGGTTGAACTTATCGCTATTTTCATTATTCTGTCTTATCCAAATCTTCTTCTTCTTTTTTAATATCTTCAAGCTCTTCTTCCAGAGCTTTTTTGTATTCGGCAAGAGCTTTTTTCTGGTCTTCTTCAGACTGAGGCCATCCCCAATTGAAATACCTTCCCATTCCTCGTCCTGCCCCAAATCTTCTTCTCCAGCCTAAACCTAGGCCACATGGACCAAAACCCCTGCCACTCATCGGACCCTGTCCTTGCGGACCTGTTTTGTCAAATCCTGGCATCTTTATTCACCTCCTTTTTTACCCGCCTGAAATCGCTCCTCAAGCCGTGTATGAATAATACCCAAAGGATTGAGGTAAGATTTGGCGGGCTGTATTATATTGAATATGTATTCATAATAACATTTGAGTTTTTGAGTTGTCAAGTTAGAGGTAAGAATAATAGAGTGTCAAGTACCCAATTTTTAAGACACAGGTTTGATTTTGAGTTTATTAAATTGTTTTTTGTATTCTGCCGGCGGCATTTTTAATTTAGAGTGGATTCTTTGATTATTATAGTAATACATCATCCGGT
>Ga0210017_1000820_pt1 | contig 27110 bp, 19 predicted proteins | sample CryGeyCG2014_020_FD_183966 | JGI IMG/M metagenome (GOLD analysis project Ga0210017, IMG submission 183966) | Groundwater microbial communities from aquifer - Crystal Geyser CG08_land_8/20/14_0.20 (SPAdes) (version 2) | ecosystem: Environmental > Aquatic > Deep subsurface > Groundwater | place... | reverse complement strand
GAACCAACCGAAACAATTAATGATACTGCTGACTGGAATACTTACGGAAATGGAAAATACGGGTTTGAGTTTAAATACCCCCTGGAGATTCAAGAATCTTATTATCCTACATACTTCGAAAGAGAGGAAACAGAGCTGACCATTTATTTTGATTTTAACCGTATCTTTAAGAATGAGGCTGAAGCTGGAGAAGGAAGAAGTGGTGCTGAGCTTTCAATACTAGATTTAAAAAAATTCGAATATAAAGGAGTAGAAGACATTTTTGGAAATCCGTGTTCGTTTGAAAAGCATAAACAAGAAGTTGCTGGAGAAGTTTACTTTGGGAAAGAGACTGGAGAATTGGTATTAGCCACAGAAGGTGAATGTGGCCCTCCCTTTGCGGCCGCTGTTTTAAAGAAAGGCGCGTATCTTTATGTTTTTCGTGTTTACATGGGTGTTGGTGAAAAAGTCGAATTTAATCAAATAGAAAAGCAAATCCTTGCTTCTTTTAAATTTTTCAATCAGAATCAATCCGACGGAACAACTGATTGGAAGACTTACAGAAATGGAAAATATGGATTTGAATTTAAATATTCACAAGATGGTAGAATAGAGGATCGGACGATATTCACCCCTGATGATGCTTGGCCTGATATAATTCTACGCTTAAATTCAAAGCAACATGAGTGGGAAGGTATTTGTCTGAGAATTGGTGAAAATATAGAAGAACTTTCTTCGGAGGAATATGTTAAACAATTAGAACAGCGATATAAAACAGAGTATAATTCATTATTGAGTTATCAAGAAAAGCGAGAGATATCTATTGATAGTGAAAGAGCGATTGCTCTTTATGCTGTGGGTGAAAACGCCTGGGATTTTTTAAATATGTCAATTGAAGAAATTTGGAATGAAGGAGGAGTTTGGTATGATGAGTTTTATATTGCTAGAAAAGGCAGAATTTTTGTAATAACTTTTCCGACAAGTAAAGAAAACCCCAATGTGGTTAATGCGATTGAAAATAATAAAACAGCCCACCAAATTCTTTCTACTTTCAAATTCTTAGAATAGAAGGATTGTTTTGGTCTTTCTCCCAATTTTTGGGATTTAATTTTATATATTCCCGAATTTTGTTTAATTCATTTTCATTTCGGATAATGTGTTCACCTGCCCGCCAATGGCTGCGCCATCAGGCGCTTGCAGGCGGGTAATAATTCCGTTGCCAGATTGTTATATTGGATTTTTGCATTATGCGGCGGATTTGTTTGGTTGTTTCCGATTTAAAGGAACGGATAATACAGGATAATGTTCCCGCCACAACATGTCCGAATCCCGTAGGGGTTGTGCGTGCACAACCCGTGTTTTCGGGTATATGTAATAGAACGGGCATTGCACGCAATACTCCCACGATGACGATAATTAAATGAATATGATTTGGCATGGTTTGACAAATGTCCAATTCAACCGGGTGATGTATGGGTAATGTTTTTAATACAGATTCGACAATTTCCCCAAGATCATTTAAAATCATATTGGTGTTTTGAATATTCCCAAACAAACATTGTCGATCTTGGGTACAAATTGTGACAAAATAATATCCGTTGTTTGAATAATTATAACCAGATAAACGAATTGATTTACGATTATTTAATTCCATAACAATAACGGGTTTTGCACGCAAGGGAACGGGCATTGCACGCAAGGGAACGGGCATTGCACGCAATGCCCCTACACAATTATTGTATATTAATATGACCGCTGACGAATTAAGGGAAAAATTTATCAATTTTTTTATTGAAAAAGGGCACAAACAGATCCCTTCGGCTTCCCTTCTTCCGGAAAATGACCCGACAACGCTTTTTATTTCTGCCGGCATGCACCCTTTGGTTCCCTATTTACTTGGTGAACCTCATCCTTTGGGGAAAAGACTTTGCTCTTTACAGAAATGCCTTCGCACCGGCGATATTGAGTCGGTAGGTGATAGCTTTCACCAAACTTTTTTTGAAATGCTGGGAAATTGGTCCCTGGGAGACTATTGGAAAGAAGATCAAATTGCCTGGAGCTTTGATTTTTTAACTAAAATTTTAAATATCCCGGCGGAAAAAATTTTGATCACTTGTTTTGCCGGTGACAGTGATGCCCCAAAAGATGAAGAGACTGCTGGTTTGTGGGAGAAAGTAGGAATTCATAAAGAAAGAATTTATTTTTTGAATAAATCCGATAACTGGTGGGGACCGGCCGGGCAGACCGGTCCTTGTGGCCCGGACACGGAAATGTATTACGATACCGGGAAGGAAAAGTGCGGACCTGAGTGCAAACCTTCCTGTGATTGCGGTAAATATTTGGAATTTTGGAACGATGTTTTTATGCAGTATAACAAGACGAATGGGGGAAAATATGAACCGCTTAAACAAAAAAATATTGATACGGGGATGGGGGTTGAGAGAATGCTAATGGTTTTAAATAATAATTTTGATGCTTATAAATTGGATGTTTTATGGCCGGTTATACAGAAAATTGAGGAAATTTCCGGGAAAAGTTATGAAGAAGAAGAAAACAAAAGGCCGATGCGGATAATTGCCGACCATTTAAGAGCTTCAGTTTTTATCCTCGCTGAGGGAATCGTACCTTCAAATACCGAACAGGGATACGTTTTACGCCGACTGATCAGAAGATCAATCCGTTTTGGCCAAGGAATCGGGATTAAAGAACCGTTTACTTCTTTGGTCGCCGGAGAGGTCGTCAAGATAATGGGCGATACTTATCCGGAAGTTAAAAACAAAGAAGCAAGTATTAAAGAAGAGCTTTCGGGGGAAGAAAACAAATTTTCCCAAACATTATCCCGGGGACTGAAAGAATTCCTTCGATTTTTTGATAAAAATAAAACTTTTTGCGGGGCGGATGCTTTTTTTCTTTATGAATCTTATGGTTTCCCCTTTGAGTTGACTTGTGAACTGGCGGCGGAAAAAGGTTGTTTTATTAATCAGGAAGAATATAAAAAAGCGCTGGAACAACACCAACAAAAATCAAGAACCGGCGCCGAGAAAAAATTTGCCGGAGGGTTGGCCGACCAAAGTGAGACAACCACCAAATACCACACCGTCACCCATCTCTTACACAAAGCCCTAAGAGAAGTTTTGGGAACCGCGGTTCATCAGGCTGGCAGTAATATTACCGCGGAGCGATTAAGGTTTGATTTTACCTACCCGCAAAAGCCAACCGGTGTAGAAATAAAGCAGATAGAAGAATTGATAAATAAGCAGATAGAAGCGGATTTGCCGGTGAGAGTGGAAACGATGAGTTTGGAAGAAGCAAAAAACAAAGGGGCTTTGGCTTTTTTTGAGCAAAAATACGGAGATCGGGTAAAAATGTATAGTATCGGGGAGTTTTCAAAAGAAGTATGCGGAGGTCCTCATGTTTCCTCGACAAGGGCAATCGGTAAGATTAAAATATTTAAAGAGGAGTCCTGCGGAGCGGGGAAACGAAGGATTTATGCCAAAATTGTTTAGACCTGCCTGCCGGCAGGCAGGAATTAAAAATTAAAAATTGAAGAAGATGCTGCCCATTTCAAGAATATTCGATAAAACAAGCCGCCAACAGGAAGATAGCGAGTTATATCTTGTTTTGTCGATCAGCGGAGGGAAAGTTAAAAGCGGGATTTGGACATTTGAACAAGGAAAAGGGAGGGTACTTTCTTTTGGTTCAACTGAGCAGTGGGGGGGCGACAGTCCCGAGGAGCTGGTGGTTGCTTCCGACACATCAATCGCCTCCGCCGTTGCCAATCTTTCAACCGTTTCCAACCGGCAGCCCAATAAGGTTATTTTAGGTTTGCCGGAATCTTGGGTTGAAGGAAACAGCGTTAAAGCCGCCCAAACAAAGATTTTACAGACTATCTGCCGGAAACTGCTTCTCAAACCTCAGGGGTTTGTGGTTACACCGGAAGCAATTTCCCACTTCTTTAAAAATAAAGAAGGGGATTTGGTTAGTGTTATTTTGGTTAGTCTTGAAGAAACTCAAATTAGTGTTTCCTTGGTAATTCAGGGCAAATTCAAGGGTAGCCAAATTGTGGGAAGAAGCAATAATTTGGCTCTTGATTTAGAAGAAGGGCTTCTGCGTTTTAACTATCAAGACACTCTTCCTCCAAGAATCGTTATTGTTGATGGAGAGAATCAGCAGGAAGCGAGGCAAACATTAGTGGCTTACCCGTGGGTTAGCCCGGAAAAAGAAAAAAGGATTTCCTTTTTGCAATTGCCGACGGTTGATTTCGCTCTTCCCAACCTGGAGATTGAAGCCGTTGTTTTGGCCGGAAGCCGGGATATTGTTTCCGAGGTTGATTTTTCTTTACCCGAAGAAGATTTTGGTTTTGTTAAAGGAAAAGATATTGTTGAAGGGCAGGAGTTAGTCCCGGTTCGGGAAATTTCCCCCTCTCCTCCCGCGTCGGGGGAAACGCCGGTTATTAAAAGGGGACCCTCCCCGTTTGTTGGTTTTTTTAAAAAACTTATCGGTTTAGTTAAGCCAATCAGGCTTAGATTTAATTTTCCTAAAAAAGGGATTGTTTTTTTTGGTCTTGGGTTGGGGATTGTTTTTCTTTTGCTCGCTTTTTCTTATTTGAAACTGGTTAAAGCGCAGGTTAGTTTACTGGTCCAACCGGTAAGTGTTGAAAAAGAGATGGAGTTTACTCTTTCCGACAAAATTTCCCAGCCCGATGTTGAAAAGAAAATTTTACCGATGTTTGAGATGGCAACAGAGGTTTCCGGAAATAAATCGGATGGGGTTAAAGGCCGAAAAACCGTGGGGGAAAAAGCAACCGGAGAAGTAGTTGTTTACAACGGAACGGACATCAAAAAAACTTTTTTGAAAGGAACCGGAATAAAAGGACCGGATGGTTTAAGGTTTATTTTTAACGAAACCGTTGCTGTTCCGGCAAGGACGACGGATATAAGCTCGTCGCCGCCGGTTGACAAATGGGGAGAGGGAAAAGTAGCGGTTACCGCCGGTGAAATTGGGACACAATACAATATTTCCGCCAACTCAAATCTTTCACTTGAGTCAAATACAGGCACGGTTTCAGCCGTAATTGTTCGTAATTCTTCTGATTTTTCCGGCGGTACCAGCCGGGAAATTTCCGCTGTTTCGAAAGAAGACCAGGGAAATTTACAGAAAGCTCTTTTGGAAGAACTGCAAACTCAGGCAGAACAAGACTTAAAAACAAAAGTTTCCGACGATATTATCCTGGAAGGTTCTTTAGCTTTAAAAAACAAAACTGACCGTTTTGACCGTGAGATTGGAGATGAGGCAGACCAGTTAACACTTGAGGAAAATGCGGTTTTTTCCGTTTCCTATTTTAAGGAGGAATCTCTTCTTGTTTTAATCAGGCAGGAAACCGCTTCTCTAATACCGGAAGGATATGGTTCTAATCCGGTTAAAGAAGACAAAAAAATTAATCTGAGAAATAAGGAGAAAAATACTTATACTGTTCTGTTGTCTCAGCAATATTATCCCGAAATTTCGCAGACGGAAACCGCCTCTCTTTTGAAAGGTAAATTACTTCCCCGGGCGAAAAAAATTCTTGGAGAAATCAAAAATATTTCCGGGTACGAGATTCAAATTACCCCTAAAATATTTTCATTTTTGCCTATTCTTCCGTTTGAGGTTAAAAATGTAATCATAACTGTGAAAGCGATTTAGAAATATGGTTTTGTATCGATATGTTAAAAAAACTGCTTCCTTTTCGCCGGAAACAGTTTTAAGAAAGGCTAAAAATAAAAGGCGCTTTATTGCCTTGGGAATATTTATTGTTGGTTTATTTTTCTTAGGAAATGTTGTTTATCCGATTGTTTCATATCAACTTTTTACGGCGCCGAAATTTGCCGATATTTTTTTGACGCCAACCTCCGAGTCTCAAGCACAACAAAGCTTTAGTGGTCCACCGGTGGTTTTAGGACAGGAAATTGATTTAGTTGATTTTACTCAGGTAAAAAACTGGTTTCCCGGGTCTGAAGCGGTCTTAAGTGAAGAAAAAGAGAGTTATTACCGTCTTTCCATTCCAAAATTACGGATAGAAGATGCTTTGGTGGCGGTTAATGGAGTTGATTTAAAAAAATCGCTGGTTCAATATGCCAATACCTCTTTGCCGGGTCGTTTTGGCAACACGGTGATTTTTGGGCATTCCGTCTTACCTCAATTTTTTAACCCTAAAAATTATATAACAATTTTTTCAACTTTGCCGACGCTTTCTCCCGAGGATGAAATTATCATTGCCTACGACAAAGTGAAATACAAATACATCGTAGAGAAAATGATTGAAGTTTTTCCGAATGATGTTTCTATTTTGGCCCAACGCTATGATGATTCCTACTTAACTTTAATTACCTGTGTGCCGCCGGGGACGTATTTAAAAAGACTGATTGTCAGAGCGAGATTAACCAAAATATAATGAAAATCTTAGGAATTGATTATGGGAGAAAAAAAATAGGCTTGGCGATTGGGGACACAACGATAAAGTTGGCTGAACCCTTGCCGGCCGGCAGGCGAATACCGGAAATAATCAGAGACAATGGTATTAAGAAGATTGTCATTGGCATACCCAGCGGCAGAATGGACGAAGAAATAAAGAAGTTCGGCGACAGAATCGGCAAAGAAACCAAGTTGCCGGTGGACTATTTTGATGAAACGCTGACGACGCAGGATGCCCAAAAGATACTGATTGCCAGCGGGGGGAAAAGAAAAAAACGCCGGCAGAAAGAAGACGCAATTGCCGCAGCCATTATGCTTGAAAGTTACCTCAATACGCTCTAACATATAAAAGTGACAACAAAGATAAAGGTTAGTTTCCTAATAGTACTAAATTTGATACTTTTAGTTGGAACAAAGTCTGTAGTTTTGGCCATTAAAAACATTAGTGCTGTTTACTGTCAAGAGTTAGGTTATGAGTTTTCTATTCAAGAGGATCAAGCCGGCAATCAGACAGGAGTTTGTAAATTCCCCGATGGTCAGAGTTGCCCTGCTTTTGCTTTCCTTCAAGGTCAATGTGGACAAAATTACAGTTACTGCCCCCAAAAAGGATATATTCTAAAATCGGAGAGTGACCCTCAAAAATGTAACTATATGGTTGTCCCCTGCTCTATTTGTGTTGCTCAAGACGGTACTGAAATAGGCGAAGTTTCTGTGGTAATGAAGCTAAATTTGCAAGAGGGGAAATGCGGTGATGGTATGTGTACGATGGATGAAAGTTACGAGAATTGTTCTCAAGATTGTCCCCTAGTTTCAATGATAATGCCAACTTCGACACCGGCAATGACCTATAAAATTTCTTTCTTTGGTTGGTTAATAATGAAGATTAAAGAAGCTATCGCTATCATAATGGGAATGATAAAAAAATAACTAGCAATTAAATGAATTTTTTTAAGCCTGATCCTCGACTTTTATTTCTTTTTATTTTTTCTTTTGTTTTTTTATTTATTTTTCCTTCGCTTGCATTGGCAACTCTTCCTCCAGCCGTTGATAACAGGGAATATGATACCCCCATAAAAAATCAACAAGAAGGTACATGCTGGGCTTATGCAACCACGGCAATGGTAGAAGCTCAATTTAAAAAGCAGACGGGAAAAACGGTTGACCTTTCCGAAGGGTATTTGGTGTCTTGCTGCGATTCTGCCGGTAAAAATCCAGAAGTTTGTGGATTTTGCTATGGTTGTGGGAGTTGCAACGGTGGGTCTGAAGATACATCTTCTAAATTTATTTTTGAACATGGTGTTGTGGATCAACAATGCTTCGATTCTGAAGGATGTACTTCTCTATGTAGTGAAAAGTGTTCTGATTGGCAAAGCAGATTATATAAAACAGAGTCTTTTAATTGTTATGGGAAACCTGGTGTTGATAAAGTAAAGGAACTTGTAGCTTCTGGCCTTCCGCTTACTGCTTTTTTTCTTCATCCTGATTTTGCACATGGCGCAAAAATTTCAGGTTACGATGATAATAGTAGCATTTGTCAAGAAGCCTATGGTGTACCCGGCTGCTGGATAATAAAAAACAGCTGGGGAGTTGCAAATGGATGGGTTTATTCCTTATGGCATGAAGAAGGTTATCTTTATTTACCTTACCGTCGTACTCCACCCGGGGAGGATAGCGAGTCTGAATCAATTTATAAAGTTTGCTCTGTGGGTGCAATAATCCCCCCCGGTCCTTCTATTGCCGCTCAGCAAAAAATCTTTGGCACCTCTATTGTTTTAGGAAATGCGAATAATATAAGGTTCGTTGATAAAGTAGCGGTGAAATATAAGGATGCTGCGGGAAATTGGTTTTATAGTCAGAAGTATCCAGTAGGAGTAGGAGATACCGGTACTGATTTCCAATACGAAATCGCCTTACCACCGGGCACTTACAAGCCATATCTTGATTTGTGGAAAGGAGACGGATTTGTTGACTCTCTTCCTGATTTAAATGAACTGGAGATTACGGTTTCTCAAGGAGAAAATAAACGTCTAGATCTTGAGTTTGATTTAAGAAGGCAAGGAATCTTTGGCACGCTTCACCTTTTAAGAAATGAATATTTCCCAATTGTGTTCGATAAAGTAGCGCTGAAATATAAGGATGCTGCGGGAAATTGGTTTTATGATCAGAAGCATCCAGTAGGAGATACCGGTACTGATTCCCAATACGGAATCGCCCTCCCCCCAGGCACTTATAGACCAGCTCTTGAATTTTGGAAAGGAGACAAATTAGTTTACGTTTTCAGTGAAGTATATGAGGAGATTACGGTTTCTTCAGGAGAAAATAAACGTCTAGATTTTGAGTTTGATTTAAGAGGGCAAGGAATCTTTGGCACGCTTCACATTTTAAGAAATGAAAATACAATGGATTTTAATCAGATACTAATAGTTGCTAGCCCTGGTGATCGTCAGGCATTTTATTTTCTTCCTTTTGGGGATGATATTTTTCTTAATTATAAACTTTTTTTTATTAAGCCAGGAACTTATAGTTTTAATATTAATTTACTCAAAGATAACAGGCTTGTTGATATCAGAGCTATTCCTGGTGAGACTTCACTTTATGGGGGTGAAGGTAAACGTCAAGATTTTGAAGTTGATCTTAGGAACGTACCTCCGAGATTTTGTCCTCCTCCCAATATTTGTGTGCCGGGATTTGTTTGTACCGCCATTAATAGAGGAATACCGTCAGGACAGCGAGATTGTGCCAGCGGATTGATATGCTGTGAAAGAGATTATTTCTCCGCCATTACTTTCTCTCCTCATTCTTGTTGTCCGCTCTGGGAAAAATGCGGTGGCACAAACTATGGTAAATGTGGATTTATGAATTTTTTTAATTTGTGCGATTATTGTGGAGGACCAAGTTTGACACCGCCCACCCCCACTCCTTCACCTACTTCTACCCCAACCCCTACTCCCATTCCCCGTTCCTACTGTGAAGGCAATTATTTAGTTAATATTAATGGTTTAAGACAGTATTGTTCCGGGGGTTGTGAAGATGTTGATGAGAATCCCCATGATGGAATTTCCGAAAGAGCCAGATGCAAGGGTTTTGGCACCTGCGGTGATTGCAATACTTGTTTATCGGCCGATAAGTCGCTTTGTCGAACTGTTTATCAAGAGGGTGTTTGTGGGGAAAATGGACTCACTGCTCCCTGCTGTCTTTTAGACCAGTCATGCAGACCCGATTTCCAATATGCCTGTGGTTATGCCGATCCTAATAATTATTGCCATAAGTGTTTAAGGTTTAATAATATTGGGAATGGTACTTCTGCCAATACCGGTCCGGAAGCCTGGTGTACGGATTGGGATTTGACCTGTGGAGAAGGAGGACCAGCCAAGCCCAGGACAAAATATCCTCCTGATGGTTTTCCTGTTGTAGAAGATCAGCCAGTTATTCTTTCCTGGTATTCATTTGGTGAAGGGTTTAAAGAAAAATGCGGGGAGAAACTACCCAGTAGTCATCCAAAATGGGAAAATTGCAACGGAACCTGGAAATGGGATTCTCCCGCTCAGTGTATTTCTCAGTATGAAGGAGGAGGGTCTTCTGACCGAGATTGCTGGGGCTATGTATGTGCCAAAGGCAGTTTTGGTATTCCCACCGACTGGAGATACTATGAAGTCTTTATCAAAAAACCAGGAGAAGCTGATTTTTCTTCTCTTTGTAAAATTACCGGTATTCCCAACCCATCTAAGCCGGACTTAGGTTGGGTTCAAACTATTCCTGAAGAAAAAAAGAGCTGTTCTTTTCTTCCGGATAGGCCGGGAGAATACCAGTGGTATGTAAGAGCCGGTTATGGCTTGACGACGCAAGGAGGTGCTTCAGGCCAGCACAACGACAGCCTTATTTCCAAATTTACCACTGTTGGTAATCCCAACCTTAGGGCTGTTTGTAAAGAAGAAAATGGAAAAACAAAAGTTATTCTTTCTTGGGATCCGATTACCAATGCCACCAGTTATGCCGTAAGGATAGACAACAAAGCCAATGGCTGGGATGGCAGCTGCGGAAAAACAGAAATTTCCACCGGAGATATTTGTATTGATAGAACTTGGGGAACTTCCTATGAACAAAAGATAACCAAAGGCCAGCAGTATTCCTGGTGGATTCATCCGGTTACAACCGACAATATTTGGGGAGACCGCCTAAGCGGGGAAGACTTTATCTGCGATGAACCAATTCCTACTGTGGAAATATCTTCTACGTTAACTCCAATTCAAACTTCAACTTTAGCTCCAGCCCCAACTCCTTTTGGCCAATGCGAAACTTGTAGATTGTATTCTGCTAATTCAGAAACACTTTGGCAGGAAATTAATCCTCCTTTTACCCTCAAGAAAGGACAAGAGGTGTATATTGTGACCAAAGGGGAATCTTACAACACCGGTACTCAAAACATTAAAGCCAGATTTAGAATTAATGGCACCGCAGAACAAAGCTGGTGCAACAAACAGGGATTAATTTTAATACAGTCTCAAACTACTAACACTTTTTGGTGCGAAACTACCCTTAAATATGGCGGTTATTTTTATATTCCTTACCAATTTAATAGCAAAGGCAAATATCTTATTCAATCGATGCTGTTTAATCAGGAAACGGGTTGGTATTAAAATTAAAAAAATGAATAGGAAAAAACAAAAAATTTTCAGAATTGTCATTATTTCTGTTCTTTTTTTGGGTATGGCTTTGGTTTCTCTAATAATCAGCCGGCGTTTGACTTTGCCGTTATTTTTTCGTCCCAAGGCTGAAATTGAAGCAGTTCCCGATTTAAGATGCAGTTTGGAAATTGAAGTGGAAGATGTCCAGACTGAACCATCGCCCATTGCAACCACTATTCCAACTTCTACTGGTACTCCAAAACCAACTCCAACTAATACTCCTATTCCTCCCACCCCAACTATCAGGCCAACGGCTACCAATAGTCCCTTTACCAAACCTACCTTTACTCCCACTCCCACTTTATGTTCTAAGATTACCCCTTCTTCTGGTTGTCCGTCCGATTTGCCTCCGCCTCCGGGTAATGTCTATCCGGATATTGATAACCTGATTTTGAGCAATCCCACCAGTATCCTTAACCGGGGTCAAACAGCAACCGTTACTTTTACGGCCAATGCTTATGTTAAAACCAGCAAGCTGTGTGTTAGAAGATGCACCGATTCTTCTTACCATAACTGTGACGTTAATTGGGGTTTAACCACCGATGGCCAAGCTTGTGACCGAAAGGATTATGTTACTTCTTTATCTTTGGCTCTAGATTGCGAACCGGGTTTCTATCAACTTTTGGTGGCCGGTTATTCTTCCGATAATAACTATGCTTGTTCCAGCCAGTTATTCTATACCCGCGGTTCAACCGCTGATCCAGTCCCAATTTATTGTTCTTTGGGAACTGGATGCGGCTGTTCCAATAAACCAATTAATATTGAGATTGTACCGTAAGGTGTGTTATTATTATTTTATTAAGACCGCCGATTAATAGAAAGCGGACAAGAAAGGACATATGTTTAAAAATATTATTGCCCCAGTTCAAGCTTGGTTGCTTTCTAAGGGTCAATGTGTCGGTTGCGGGACTTCTCTTTCCAGTGGTAAGGTGGAAAAAAAGCCGGATGGAACGGAGAAAATTGTTTGCAAATGCGGCCGGATTTTTATCCTTGATCCAAAGACAAAGAAATACCGCCGGGCTCTCTTTGAAGAAGTTTAGTTTCAAAAAATTGATTTTGGTGAGTAAAGCCTCTCTTTTTTTGTTTTTAGCCGTCCCTTTTTCTCTGGTAATTGCCGGAATGTTTTTTTGGTGGGGATATAACCTGCAGCCGGTTGATAGAAACAGCCGGGAAAAAATTTCCTTTGTAATCAATAAGGGTGACGGACTGAGTAAGATTTCTGAAAATCTTAAAAACAAAGGTTTAATAAAAAGTTCTTTTCATTTCAGAATTTACTGCCTACTGCGGGGAACGGCCAAAAAAATTAAAGCCGGAAATTATTATTTGTCTTTTTCCATGAGTCCCTGGGAAATTTGCCGTGACTTGGTTAAGGGAGTAAACGATGAATGGGTGACAATTATCGAGGGGCTGCGTTCGGAACAGATTGGCCGGATCTTTACCGAAAAAGGATTTGAGATTAATTTAGTTGAATGGGAAGAACAGGTAAAAAACCGGGGCCTTGAGGGCCGGCTTTTTCCCGATTCTTATTTGATTCCCCGGGGAGCGGATCAAGAAAGGATTTTACAAATAATTAATCAGAATTTCCAAAAAAAGGTTTTAGGGAATCTTGTCCTTGAGATACAAAAAAGCGGAATGGAAATAAATGAAATTTTAACTTTAGCTTCAATAATCGAAAGGGAAGCCAAGACCGATTCTGACAGAGGGATAATTGCCGGAATTTTAATAAAAAGGATTGAAAATGACTGGTCTTTGCAGGTTGATGCTTCGGTGCAGTATGCGGTTGGTTCTAAAAATTGTTCAATATTAAAATCGCCTTGCGAATGGTGGCCTCAAGTAACTTCTAATGATTTAAAAATCAATTCTCAATATAATACTTATTTGCACAAAGGATTACTTCCTGCTCCGATTTGTAACCCCGGTCTTTCCTCAATTGGAGCGGTTTTACAACCAAAAAAAACCGATTATTGGTTTTATATTTCCGATCAAAACGGGATTATGCATTATGCCAAGACCGGCGAAGAACACCACACTAACGTTGAAAAGTACTTGTTGACAAATTAAGCTGAGTTGGTATAATTCGAACAATTCATCAAATAAAGGCGGGTGGGTAATCCGCCTCTTTTGCATCGCCAAAGGAGAAAAAGGCGGTGTTTTTTTGGCTAATTTTTTAAATTAATGAACCAAGCAAAAAAACAGCGTTTAAATTGGGGAAAGACATATTCGGTTTTGCCCCGGCTTGATTTAACTGAAATTCAAAAGGAATCATGGGAATGGTTTAAAAAAGAAGGATTGGGTGAAGTTCTCAAAGAAGTGTCTCCCATAGATGATTTTGCCGGAAAAAACTGGCAGTTGGAATTTCTTGATTTTTCTTTAGGCAAACCCTACCGTTCTGTTGAAGAAGCTCTGGAAAAAAGTCTTTCTTATGAACGTCCGCTAAAAGTAAAAGTCCGTCTGCTTAATAAACAAACCGGGAAAACAGTTGAGCAGGAGGTGTTTATGGGTGATTTGCCGGAGATGACTCACCGGGGAACTTTTATTGTTAACGGAATCGAGCGTTGTGTCATTAATCAAATTGTCCGCGCCCCCGGAGTTTATTTTTCCGGAGAAGTTGATCCAAATACCGGAAGAGTCCTTTATATGGCTGAAGTAAGACCAATGAGAGGAAGCTGGCTTGAATTTTTTGTCAACCGCAACGATGTTATTTCGGTCCGTGTTGACCGAAGAAGAAAATTTCCCGTGACAGTTTTACTGCGGGCTTTTGGGCTGTCGTCGGATGATGAAATTCTTTCCGTCTTTTCTTCAATTTCCGAACGGAACCGGCATTTTATTGAGAAAACAATAGAACATGATTCGACGAAAACTAAAGAAGAAGCCCTGCTTGAAATTTATAAAAAACTTCGTCCCGGCGAGCCGGCAATTTTGGAAAACGCTTGGGAATTTTTTAACGGGCTTTTCTTAAATAACAGAAGATATGATTTAAGCAAAGTTGGAAGGTATAAAATTAATAAGAGGCTGGAGATTGATGTTCCAAATGAGCCGCAAAACTGGATATTAAATTCCCGTGACTTGGTTAAAATTATTTCATATCTGATCGGTTTACAGGAAAAACAGGGGGAGATTGATGATATAGATCATTTGGCCAATAGGCGAGTCAGAAGGGTTGGTGAGCTGGTTTTACAAAGCGCAATTAGAATCGGATTTCTTCGGTTGGAAAGAATGATAAAGGAAAGAATGGCCTTGATAAGCACGGAGGAAAAAATTCAGCCGTCGGGCCTGATTAACGCTAGGCCCTTAATTTCGGCGATCAACGAGTTCTACCGCCAGGGCCAGCTTTCACAGATACTTGACCAGACAAATCCGCTTTCAGAACTTGATAATCTGCGCCGCCTTTCGGTTTTGGGGCAAGGAGGAATCACTCGCGAAAGAGCCTCCTTTTCGATCAGAGACATTAACTCATCTCAATACAGTCGAATTTGTCCCGTAAGGTCTCCCGAAGGACCGAATATTGGCTTGGTTACTTATCTTGCCCTGTATGCCCGAGTTAACGAATTTGGTTTTTTAGAAGCCCCTTATAGAGAAATTATCAAAGAGGAAAAAGGGGGAAAAACAAGAATGAAAATAAGCAACAAGATTGTTTATTTACAGGCAGACGATGAGAGAAACTTTTATATCACTCATTCCAATATAAATATTGATGAAAACGGTTATATTTTAGACGAGTGGGTTCCTTCCCGATATGAAGGTGAATTTTTGGAGGTTCCGGCAGAAAAGGTCAATTTGATTGATGTTTGTCCTCAACAGGTAGTTGGTGTTTCGGCGGCCTTAATCCCATTTTTGGCCAACGATGAGTCAAACCGGGCCTTAATGGGGACGCACATGCAATGTCAGGCAGTCCCCTTAGTTCAGCCGGAAGCTCCGATTGTTGGCACCGGAATGGAAAAGGCAGCCGCTGAGGCAATGCAGATGGTTATTCGATCAAAATCAGAAGGTTTGGTCACCTATGTTGATGGGGAGAAGATTATTATAAAATCAAACAAAAAATTGGGAAAAGACGAAAGGATAATTGAGGATAATTACAAAAAGGAGGGAGACCTCGAAACTTATAAAATGTTTAAATTTCAAAGAACCAATCCCTCCGGAACTTGTTATTCTCAAAGACCGCTGGTTTCCGTCGGGCAAAAAATTAAAAAAGGGGAAATAGTTATTGACGGTCCTTCGGCCGAAAATGGCGAGCTGGCGTTGGGAAAAAATCTGCTTATTGCTTATTGCCAGTATGAGGGATTGGGTTTTGAAGACGCGATTGTTCTTTCCGATCGCTTGGTAAAAGAGGACATTTTAACTTCAATTTCAATTGAAGAATATGAAGCACAGGTTGTTGATACCAAACTTGGACCGGAGGAGTTAACTAAAGATATTCCTAATGTCAGTGAGCAGGAGCTTGCCAGTCTCGATGAAAGCGGAATTGTTGTCGTTGGGGCTGAAGTCGGGCCGAATGATATTTTAGTCGGGAAAATTGCGCCTAAGGGTGAAACCGAACTCTCGGCCGAAGAGAGATTATTGCGGGCAATTTTTGGCGAGAAGGCAAGAGATGTCAGGGATACGTCATTGAGAATTCCTCACGGAGAAAGGGGAATTGTTGTCGGAGTGCAGATATTAGACCGCGAAAAAGGTGACGAACTTGAACCGGGAACAAACATGATAATTAAAGTTAAAGTGGCACAAATTAGGAAGATCACCGAGGGCGATAAATTAGCTGGAAGGCACGGGAACAAAGGAGTAGTGTCAAAAATTGTTCCGGTTGAGGATATGCCTTACCTTGAAGATGGCACACCGGTAGATATTATTATTTCCCCGCTTTCAGTTCTGGCAAGAATGAATTTGGGTCAACTGCTTGAAGTTCATTTGGGTTGGGCGGCTCAGAAGTTTGGTTATCGAGTCGGAGTTCCTGTTTTCGAAAATTTTTCTGAAGAAAAAATGACTGAAGAAATGAAGAAAGCAGGATTACCTGTTTCGGGCAAGGTTAAGCTTTACAACGGTAAGACAGGTGAATTAATTGAGCAAGAAGTCACAGTTGGGATTGCTTACATGATGAAGTTAATCCACATGGTGGAAGACAAAACTCACGCCCGTTCAACCGGTCCTTACTCTTTGGTTACTCAGCAACCGCTTGGCGGAAAAGCCCAAATGGGGGGACAGAGATTGGGTGAAATGGAAGTTTGGGCGCTTGAATCTCATCGGGCCGCTCACGTTTTACAAGAGATGCTGACCATAAAAAGCGATGACGTGCTTGGAAGAGCGAAATCTTTTGAAGCCATTGTTAAAGGAACCGATATTCCTGAAGCTTCAGTTCCCGAATCGTTTAATGTCTTGGTTAATGAACTGAAAGCTTTAGGTTTAGATATTGTTCCCATCGGAGTGGTTGAGAAAAGCGAGGAATCGGAAATTGATAAAGAAGAAGTTTGGGTTAGTAAAGAAACAGAGGAACTGGCGGGAGTTTTAGGAGCTGGCCAAAGAGAAGTGCCGCAGAAGGAGGGAAATGATTAATAAAATTGCCGATTTTAAATCATTAATGATAAAACTTGCTTCTCCGGAAGACATTAAGAGTTGGTCCTATGGTGAAGTAACTAAGCCGGAGACGATCAACTATCGGACTTTGAGGCCGGAAAAAGACGGTTTGTTTTGCGAGCGGATTTTCGGGCCGACTAAAGACTGGGAGTGTTATTGTGGAAAATACAAAAGAATCCGTTATCGCGGAATAATTTGCGACAAGTGCGGAGTTGAGGTTACTCTTTCCCGGGTTAGAAGGGAGAGAATGGGCCATATTAACCTTGCCTCACCGGTTGCCCATGTTTGGTTTTTTAGGGGATCTCCTTCGAGAATTTCGCTTCTTTTGGACGTTCCGCCGAAAAGCTTAGAGGCAGTTGTCTATTTTGCTCAGTATTTGGTGACCGATATTGATGATTCCAAGAGAAAAGAAGCGATTGCCGCCTTAACCGGGAGTTACCAGAAAAAAGAACAGGAAGTTAAAAAAGCGGCCGACGAAAAACGAGAGGCTCTTAAAAAAGAAGCCCAGAAGGACAAAGAAACGCTGAAAGACAAAATTAAGAATAAAGAATCTCTGGCCTTGGCGGAAAAAGAACACGATCTTTCGGTTAAGCAAAAAGAAATATGGCTGGAAGGTAAAATTAATATTGAATTTGAAAAATTAAAAGAGGAACTGTCGTTGATGCAGGATAAAGTCAAAAGCATTAAGAAACTGTCTACTTTAAGCGAAGAAGATTATTTTAGGCTTAAAGAAAACGGAGCCGCCGGATTTTTTAAAGTTGGAATGGGAACGGAAAGCCTTCTTGAGATCATTAAGAAGTTAGATCTTAAAAAGATGGCGGCTTTTTTAAAAGAAGAATCTCAGAAGTCAAGCGGTCAAAAATATATCAAAATTGTTAAAAGACTGCGCATTATTGAAGGAATGCTCCGTTCAAAACAAGATCCCTCTTGGATGATACTGACGGTTTTACCCGTAATTCCACCCGACTTGAGGCCAATGGTACAGCTAACCGGGGGCAGGTTTGCCAGTAGCGATCTTAACGATCTTTACCGCCGGGTAATTAACAGGAACAACAGACTTAAGCATTTAATTGAACTGGGCGCGCCGGAAATTATTTTGCGCAATGAAAAAAGAATGCTCCAGGAAGCGGTTGATTCACTGGTTGATTCAAATAAAAGCATTCGGGAAAGAAGAGTTAAGAAAACCCAAGTTTTGCGCTCGCTGTCGGATATGCTGCGGGGAAAACAGGGGCGTTTTCGCCAGAATTTACTGGGCAAAAGGGTTGATTATTCCGGCCGTTCGGTTATTGTCGTCGGTCCGGAATTAAGTTTGCGCCAGTGCGGTTTACCCAAAGAAATGGCCCTGGAAATGTTTAAACCCTTTGTTTTAAGAGAAATGATTGTCAGGGGGGTCGCCCCGAATGTTAAGAGCGCCAAAAATATTTTAGAGCGCCGGCCGGCGGAGGTTTTTGATATTTTGGAAGAAATTACCAAAAACCATCCGGTTTTACTTAATCGGGCGCCGACCCTTCACAAACTGGGAATTCAAGCTTTTTTCCCGATTTTAATTGAAGGAAACGCCATCAGAATTCACCCTTGTATTTGCCAGGGGTTCAACGCTGATTTTGACGGTGACCAAATGGCGGTTCACGTCCCCCTTTCCCAAAAAGCTCAGGAAGAAGCCATTTCTTTAATGACCCCCGATAATAATATGCTTAGGCCGTCTGACGGAACTCCCATTAATACGCCCGACCGGAAGGAAATGGCCTTGGGAATTTATTATCTGACCTCATTGGACCCTGGTTTAAAACTCAAGAATAAAGTTTATTTACCTACCGATGCCGTCTGCGCTTTCCAAACAGAGAATCTCAAGCTTAGAGAGCCGATAAAAGCGAAGATTGAAACAGGAGAGATTATTGAAACTTCTGTCGGCAGGTTGTTGTTTAACGAAGCCCTGCCAAAAGTTCTGCGCTTTGTCAATACCGGCGTCAAACAGAGCACTATTAAAGACCTTTTCAGCCGGGCGATGAAAATTTGCTCACATGAAGAAGTGCTTGCCTTAGTCGATAGTCTTAAAGATTTGGGTTTTTACGCCGGCACCGTTTCCGGAGTTTCCCTGTCCATTAAAGATTGCGTTATTACACCGGAAAAGGGCAGTATTATCAAAGCGGCTGACGGTAAAGTCTCGGAAATTGGGGAGACTTACGAACAGGGGCTTATTACCATTGACGAGGAAAAACGGCTTATCCGGGATATTTGGATTAATACGACCGAAGAATTGGCGGACAAAACCTGGGAAATCATTGACGAAGCAAATCCGATAAAGCTGATTATTGATGCTAAGGTCGGCCGGGTTTCCCGGGATACGATTAAGCAAATTTCGGCGATGAGGGGTTTGGTGGTTGACCCGACCGGGAAAATTGTTGACATGCCGACCAAAAGCAACTTCCGGGAAGGGCTTTCGGTTTTTGAGTTTGTCACTACCAGCCGGGGGTCGCGCAAGGGTTTGACCGATTCCGCTCTTAAAACCTCGGACGCCGGTTATTTAACCAGAAAACTGGTCGACGTTTCCCACGAGGCGATTATCCGGGCGGATGATTGCGGAACCGACGAGGGCATCGAAATTTCCAAGAAGGGAGTAAGGGGGAAATTATTTAATCTTAGAATTCTCGGCCGGGTTTTAGCCAAACCGGTTACCGATCCTAAAACCAAAAAAGTTCTTTTCAAAAGAGATGAAGTACTTGATGAGCTTAAAACCAAAACTTTGGAGGAAAGCGGAGTCGAGACTGTCATTGTCCGGTCTCCTTTAACTTGCCAGACAAGATTTGGAATTTGCGCCCAATGTTACGGCTGGGATTTTTCCAACAAAAAGATGGTCGAGGTGGGCGTGCCGGTAGGAGTTATCGCTGCCCAGTCAATCGGCGAGCCCGGTACCCAGCTGACCTTAAGAACAAAACATGCGGCCGGAGTGGTTGGTCTGGACGTGACCCAGGGACTTCCTCGGGTAACCGAGCTTTTTGAGGTTAGAATGCCGAAAATTGTTTCCCCGCTGGCGGAAATTTCGGGAAAGGTTGAGATTATCGCCGAGGAAAACGGCAATAAAATCGGAATTTCGGAAAACAAGAAAAACGGCGAGAAAAGAGAATATCTGGTGCCTTTAACCAGTACTTTATTGGTCTCCGACGGTGAGGAGGTGCTGGCGGGGACCCAGCTTTCTTCAGGGGCTTTAGATGTCAGAGAAGTTTTGGCGGTCAGGGGACTGCGGGAAGCCCAGCGGTATTTGATTGATGAAATTCAGGCGGTTTACGAATCACAGGGCATTCCGATTAACGACCGCCATTTTGAAACGGTGGTGCGGATGATGAGCGAGACAGTCCGGGTAAAAAATACCGGCGATACTTCTTTCCTGCCCGGTGAGCTGTTGACCAGGCTGAAGATGGAAGAAGAAAATGGCCGGATTAAGGGTAAACAGGCGGTGGCGGAGCAGATTTTACTGGGGATTACCCGGGCGGCTTTGCATACCGAATCGTGGCTGTCGGCCGCTTCTTTCCAGGAAACAAGCAATATCTTGGCCGATGCGGCGATTTTGGGTAAAGAAGACCACCTTTTAGGATTAAAGGAAAATGTTATAATTGGCAGGCTGATTCCAACTAGTCCGGAACGAGCGAGAATGGAGTCCTGAGAGAGATGTTAATTAAAAATTAAAAATTTAAAATTAAAAATTAACGTATATGCCGACAATTTCGCAACTGGTCCGCAAAGGCCGGAAAAAACTTAACAAAAAATTAAAAGCGACCGCCTTGCGCCGGTCGTTTAATTCCCGGACGCGCCGGATGATTAATTCTATCAGTCCGCAAAAACGGGGTGTGGTGACGGTGGTAAAAACCATGACTCCCAAAAAACCAAACTCCGCTCTGAGGAAAGTGGCCAGAGTCAGGCTTTCCAACAAGCAGGAAGTTACCGCCTATATTCAGGGGATTGGTCACAGTATTTCCGAACACGCGATTGTTTTGGTCAGGGCCGGCCGGGTAAAAGATCTGCCGGGAGTAAAATATCATATCGTTAGGGGAAAATTCGATGCCGGCGGGGTGGTCGGGCGCAAAACCAGCCGTTCGATTTATGGAGCCAAAAAGGAAGGCAAAGGTGTTTCAAAGGCGAGGGTTTCTGTTGCCCCTCAATAATTTTAAATTTTAAATTAAAAATTAAAAATTAAAGATATGTCAAGATCGGGAAAAACAAAAAAAAGAGAAGCCACACCGGATCCGATTTATAATGATGTTTTGTTGAACAGTTTTATGAACCGGGCTATGCGTGATGGTAAAAAAAATGCGATTCAAAAAGAGGTTTATGACGCCCTTAAACTTATTGAACAAAAATTAAAACAGGACCCGATGGTGGTTTTCCGTCAGGCGGTGGAGAATGTCAAGCCGCTGATGGAAGTCCGCTCCCGCCGGCTGGGCGGCGCCGCTTATCAGGTGCCGATGCCGGTTAGGGGCGAGCGCAAGCAGTCACTGGCTATTCGTTGGCTTGTCCAATCGGCTCAAAAAAGACCCAACAAAGAATTTCACACTTTTGCCGATAAACTTTCCGCCGAGTTGATTGATGCTTTCAACAACACCGGGCTGGCGATTAAGAAAAAAGAAGATACTCACCGCATGGCCGAAGCGAACAAAGCATTTTCTCATTTTCGCTGGTAAATTCACTCATGCCCACTTACAGCTGGTACCAACAATTAATTAAGCCTTCTTGGTCTCCGCCGGCATATCTTTTCGGCCCGGTCTGGACTTTTCTTTTCGGTTTAAAAAATAATTTACTGGCCGCAGCCGATATTCTTTTGGTTCTGATAACTCTCATCTGGGCAATCGTTAAAATTTATCCGGTGGTAAAATGGGTTGCCTGTCTGCAAATTCCATATTTGCTCTGGGTATCATTTGTCACCGTTCTTCAGTTAACAGTAACCTGTTTGAATTGGTAAATTACGGGAAAAGCCTTCGGTTCCAGCAGGAGACGATAATCCAAGTTCCATCAGTCTTCCGGTTGGCGATTACCCCGATTTCGTAGTCTTTATAGTTTTTGATATAACTTTTACAGTTTGCGATGGGTGAGTTTTCTTCGCGGTCTGAATGGTTAAATGCATCCATAACTCCGTCCCGATGCAATCCATATTGCGCCATTTTCCTCAGGGCATTGTCCGTTACAATCACCGTTCCCCAAGTATCCATAGACACATTATACATATTGGCTGCCAATTTTTGGGGTTTTTAAGCTAAAATAAAAACGAGATAAAAAAAATAAAAAAAGTTTGTGCTTGTTGCGGAAAAGAAATTGGCCATTACTTCGGCAAAATATATGACGGCAAAAAAGAATCTTGAATATTGGGAATGCGACTCCTGCTGCTTCTAATTTTTTTTATTAAATTTTACTATTCATTATTCTTTATTCATCATTCATAAACTGGCTTCCTATTTTGGGGTTTTTGAGATAAGATTGAAGAAGGAAAATGATAATTTTTATTGATGAATCAGGCGATCCTGGTTTTAAAATTACTAAAGGTTCGAGTAGTGTTTTTGTAATTATTCTTGTAATTTTTGACGATGAGTTGGAGGCTGAAGAAACGGCTTTGAAAATTAAAAAACTTAAAAGAGATTTAGGAAAAAGCGAAAGGTTTGAGTTTAAATTTAATGGATGCAATAAAGAATTGCGAATAAAATTCTTGGGGGAGGTCAAAAATTGCAAATTTAGAATACGTTCAATTATTCTTTCAAAAAATGTTATATACAGCAAATATCTTCGTAATTCTAAAGACAGCTTTTATAATTTTGCCTTGAAACAAGTTTTGGAACATAACAATAAATCAATTTTAAAAGCAAAAATCAGACTTGACGGTTCCGGTGAAAAAGTTTTTAGGAAAAAATTGACCCTTTATCTTCGTAAAAGTCTTAATTCTTCCACAAAAAAAGTTATGCAGAATTTAAGATTTCGCGATTCTAAAAATGATGTTTTGATTCAGCTTGCGGATATGATTGCAGGAAGTATTCGTCGATATTGCGAAAAAAACACCGAAGATTGGAATGTATATAGGGAAATTATAAAAAAACGAGAAGAAGATGCTTGGGAGTTTAAATAGAACGATCCAGCTCCTATCTCGACGAACGTCGAAAACGCACACCATACGGTGACAATTCGGAAACTGGATCTTTGTACTCCAATTATACATTAGATTGTCAAATCAAAGTCAATAGCCTAAACAAACTCAACCTGGCTACCAATTTTGGGGTTTTTGAGATAAGATTGGGGTATGAAAAAGGGAACTAAAGAACCGTAAATTGCCATTTATCAAGTTCTCGGCGATGAGCAAAAAATCCGCGTCAGAATTGAAGACGAGAATGTTTGGCTGACACAAAAGCTGATTGCCGAACTTTTTGAGGTGAGTGTTCCTACTGTCAATGAACATCTAAAAGATATATTTAAAAGTGACGAATTGAACGGAAGTTCAGTTATTAGGAATTTCCGAATAACTGCTGATGATGGCAAGACATATGACACAAAACACTATAATCTGGATGTAATTTTGGTGCCAAGAGCAAGATAAAAAATATGTTTCCGACTTTGACCGTGAGGTAAAAAAGCTTTTGGAAATGGAGAAAAATAAATGATAAAAACAAAAATTTCTAAAAACAATTTCAAAAATTTAAAAAAGGTCTGCGCTTGTTGCGGAAAAGAAATTGAGGTAAAAGTCTTTACCAACCGGCATTATCGCGGCGGCCATTACTTCGGCAAAATTCCTCTCTATAAGAAAGATGAACTTAACAAAGCAATTAAGGCGGGCACGCGTAAGACTCGTATAGGGAAAATGACTGTTGAGGTTCTTAAAAAAGACCCTAAACCATACAAATACGAGGAATACTGGGAGTGTAACGTTTGTTACAAATAACATCTCCTTTCGAATTGTTTCCTTCCTTGCCGAAATGACTTACCCTGAGCTTTTATCCTGAGACCGAAAAGTGTCGAAGCTGTAAAATTGGGGAGAGATGACTTCAGGGTGCAGGGTAATTTATTATATTTCTCCTTCAAGCGAGAATCCAATAAAAGATTTCCTTGATTCGATTACCAAAATCCAAAAAGCCAAAGTTTTCAGAGTTTTTGGGTTGTACGAAAAATATGGTTTGTCTTCGATTATTCCCCATACCAAAAAATTAACAGGGACGCCATTTTGGGAAATAAGGATTTTGGGTAAAGATAATATTAGAGTAATTTATATTTTACCCCACAAGGAGTGTATTTTGGCCCTGCACGGTTTTATCAAAAAAGCCCAGAAAACTCCGGAAAAGGAGCTAAATGTTGTTTACAAAAGATACAAAGAGTGGCAGAAAAGACACTCTTGACAAACCAGTCGCATAATGGTATCTTAGAAGATATCATTTTAGCTTTAAGTTACATAAATGAGAAATAAATTGGAATACACCTTTAGAAGACACCTAAAAGAGAGCCTTAAAGATCCGGAATTCAAAAAAGCCTGGGAGAATTCTCAAACGGAATACCAATTGGCTTGCCAATTAATTGAAAAAAGACTGGCCAAAAAGCTTTCCCAAAGGGCCTTGGCTAGAAAAATTAAAACCTCACCGGCGGTTATCTCCCGGCTTGAGACTATGACTGCCAATCCTTCGCTTGACCTTTTGAAGCGGATTGCCAGCGGTCTTGACCTAAAACTTTCTATTAACTTCAAATAATCTCATTTTTTTGGCAAAATAGCTGACGGCAAAAGGAATCTTGAATATTGGGAATGTGACTCCTGCTACAACTAAAAATCTCCTGTCACCATTTTTTTCTTCCTGGCTACCAATTTCGGGATCTTTGGGGTAAGATGAGGGAGAAAAGAAATGACAAAGTTTACTTGTAAGGGTAAACCTGGGTTGTCTACAGGAGGTGAAACAAAAACAAGTTAGCAGTTGAGGATAAAACAGTTTTCCGCCCCACCTGCGTTATAATAACGCTCCATGAAACATAATAATCTTAAAAAGACCTGGACTTGGCCGAAGTAAGGGGCGGAGAAAGTTAAAGTAAATATTTTGTTGTAAAATAGGCTTAATGAATAAACTATTTTTTGATATTGAGACTTTGCCGGCGCCGAAAGATTTGCATAAAATGCTGGAAGAAATCCACCGGAAAAAAATTGAAGATGGGAAAAAATGCCCTCCAACTTTTGAAGAATTTATTGAACAAACAGGGCTTGACGGCGCGTTCGGGAGAATCGCCTGTATCGGTTACGCTTTGAACGAGGAACCGGCAAAAACTTTTTCCGGTGACGAAAAAGAAATGTTAAAAAATTTTTGGGAATTGGCCAGAGAGGTTGATCTTTTTATCGGTTTTAATAATATGGATTTTGATTTGCGGTTTATTTACCAGCGGTCAATTATTTTGGGCGTTAAACCGACGAAAGAACTTGGTTTTGCTCGTTACCGGAATTCTCCGATTTATGATGTGATGTATGAATGGAGTAAATGGAGCACGCAATCGAAAATCAGTCTTGACACGTTGGCAAAAGCCCTTGGAATTCCTTCTTCAAAAGGCGGAGAGGTAGAAGGAAAAAATGTTTTTAAAGCATATGAAGAGGGGAAAATTGATTTGATCTGTAAATATTGTGAGGCGGACGTTGAAGTTACCCGAAAAATATATCACAAAATGACCTTTTTCTAGTCTTTACAAAAAGTGTATAATAATGATTATGCCGAAAAAGTTGAAAAAATATATTACGGTTGATAAGGATATCCTGCAGGGTACGCCGGTAATTTCCGGAACAAGAATCCCTGTGGCAAGGCTGTTTTCCTTAGTTAGGCAAGGATACAACGATGAAGGTTTGCCGCCGTGTAGTTCATTTCCTAATTTGAACAATCTTCATTAAACATTTTTTGCCTTTGGCAAAAAATAAAGATATGCCCTCGATAATATCTTTATCAACAAACATGAGAAATAAGGATATTGATTTAAAACTTTGTAAATTGCTTAGCGGTTTAAAACCTAGCGAAGCGAAAGGTTATCTTATTAGTTTGAGTAATTTTGGTGAAAACAAGAAAAGTTTCACACCCTAGAGGTGATTTAGCTTCACACATAAGTTGAATGATGAAATCCATTATCATTTTTCAATCCGTCCATAAAGGCAATACCAAAAAAATTGCCGAAGCTATTGCGGGAGAGTTGGAGGCAAAACTGGTTAAATCCGATGAGGTCGAGGTAAAGGATTTAACTAATTATGATTTAATCGGATTGGGCTCGGGCATCTATTTCGGGAAACACCATCAGGCTATTTTGGACCTGGCGGGAAAGATTCCGGCTGTCCCCGGACAAAAAGTTTTTCTTTTCTCCACCGCCGGCCTGCCGCAATTAAAAGCCGTCTGGCACCGCGCCTTAAGAAATATTCTTAAAAAAAAAGGCTTTAAAATTGTGGGTGAATTTAGCTGTAAGGGCTATGACGAGGTCAGTTTTTTGAAAATAATCGGAGGAATTAACAAGGCTCGGCCGAATAAAAATGATATTGCTAAAGCCAAACAGTTCGCCGGTTCCCTGTTGACTGTTTTGGCGGCAAAACACATCCCGCCCCCGTCTTCCCCAAAATAAATTAAAGAAAACCCTTTTTTCATAATGCTTGCGAAACAGCTGATGCGACAGTCAGAGCGAGGTTTTTTTCAAACGGCCCGGGCATAATAATATCCACCGAAGGGTTCTTAACCAGATTGGCGATTGCCCTTCCGGCCGCCAGTAACATTTCATTGGTAATCCGGCCGGCTTTACTTGCCAGCGCGCCTTTGAAAATGCCCGGGAAAGCAAGACTGTTATTTATTTGATTTGAAAAATCGGATCTTCCCGTGGCAACGATGAAAGCGCCTGCTTTTTTGGCTAAATCCGGCATGATCTCCGGAGTTGGATTGGCCAGGGCAAAAATTACCGGTCTTTCCCTCATAAGTAAGATATCTTTCGGATCAAGCAAATTTGGCCGGGAAACGCCGATAAAAACGTCACTTCCCCTAAGGGCGGCGGCTAAATTTCCCTTAATATTTTCTTTGTTAGTTATTTCTACCAGTTGCTTTTTGTATGAGTCCAGATCGGACCGGCTTGAAGAGAGAATGCCTTTGCTGTCAAGAATAATAATATTTCCAACCTTACCGGCCAGCATTTTTGTGATTCCGTTGCCCGCTGCCCCGGCGCCGTTAATGACCACTTGCAAATTTTTAAGCTCTTTTTTTGCCGCCTTCGCCGCATTTATCAATCCCGCGTAAACAACCACCGCAGTACCGTGCTGGTCATCATGCATAACCGGGATCCCCAAATCCTGCAAAGCCTCTTCAATCAAAAAGCAGCGTGGAGCGGAAATGTCTTCCAGATTAATTCCGCCAAAAGTCGGGGCGATATATTTTACCGTCTTTATTATTTCCTGCGGGTCTTGAGTACTAA
>Ga0210017_1000819_pt1 | contig 27115 bp, 19 predicted proteins | sample CryGeyCG2014_020_FD_183966 | JGI IMG/M metagenome (GOLD analysis project Ga0210017, IMG submission 183966) | Groundwater microbial communities from aquifer - Crystal Geyser CG08_land_8/20/14_0.20 (SPAdes) (version 2) | ecosystem: Environmental > Aquatic > Deep subsurface > Groundwater | place... | reverse complement strand
TTGGCGGAGAAGTTAACACTTCTCTGGTAGGCATATTAGATAACCAAGGGAACATTTCCGGTTATCTTCAGGAAAGTTTGGATTTAGAATTATTCTTACCCTCTTTTGACGATACTCAGGCAAAATTTGAAATATACCTTTATAACCATCCTCTTAGCGGTGGATTTGATTACCTGCTTAAAAAACTTTATCTTAAACATAAATTTGAAAAATTTCACCTGACCGTAGGTCGTCAGCCCATATCCTGGTCTTTCGGCTCCATGCTTAACCCGGTTGATTTTAGTCTGGGGGCGATGGTAATGGACGAAGAGACCGGTTCAAAATATCAGAATGCAATAGAAGCCTATTACCCCATAAATTGGAATTCAAGTATTACCGCAATTGCTGCGTTTCCCAATGGTTTTGAAAATATGAAGTGGGGATTAAGAGGACGGACGATGTTGGAGGGATACGATCTTACCCTGAATTATGTCCGGGAACCAGAAGAAAATAGCGCAGAAACAATGATTCCGGTCAGCCAAAGAATAGGTATTAGTGCCAAAGGAGACCTGGGTCCTTTCGGGATATATGGAGCCCTGGGATATTATTTTAAAGATAATGATGATGGTGATTTAGCTTATCTAATCGGGGGTGATTATAGTTATTTCTTCGAAGCGGGAAATAAGATATATTTTCAGTTAGAATATTTATCTATAAAAAAAGATAATCTGTTTTCTATTTTGGGCTCTTTTTTTTCAGGGAATATTACCAATAATTTGGATAACCAGGTAGGATTACTTTTAGGATTGTTAAATTATGAAATTAATGAATTTTCTCAGGTTAGCTTAATGGCTATTTCCAGCTTAAATGACGGTAGTATGATTATTATGCCGGGGTATCATAATCAATTGAACAATAATCTAAGTTTCGATCTTAATCTAGCCATTTATTCAGGGAAGGAAGGTACTCTTTTTGGTTCAACTGTATCAGAAGTAGCTCAGCAAATGCCTAAAGGAATGATTGAGGTAGGTTTAAGTTATTCTTTTTAAAATAAATTATTGTATTTAATTGACTTTCAAACCCCCTTCAGGAATGACCTTAAAACGCACAAAAAGTGCCTTTTTTAATTTCCGTCATTGCGAACGCAGGGAGCGCGCGGTAATCTCATACTTCTCCCCTCTGAAATTTAATTGTTCAATTAATCATTCGGCGAATTATAAACCCTTGCACCTTTTAATTTATTTTTATAAAAAAGCAGGATCCCCTCAAGCTTTTATCGTAGTATTGTTGTTTAACTATATCTATAAGTAATTAACGCATGATTTTTAATGAGCAAAATTGCGATAATAGTAAATTATAAAGGATTTGAAAAATTTTGCATGTACTGATAAAATGATTTCATGAAAGAAAAAAATAAGGAAAATATTTTAGAAAATGTTATATCTAAATTTAGATTCCCTCTTAATATGAAAAGAATTGGGATAGATATTGGTTCTGATAATTTAAAAGCAGTGGTGATAGATGGAAAAGATATCACCACTTATATAAAAAAGATCAATGGAAAACCAATATATGCTTTAAAAGAAACATTAGATGAAATTATAACAAAAAACGGTAATGAGGCTTATCTTGGTGTAACCGGGGTAAATTCAATTTCTTTATCAGATGTTCTAAATGAAAAACAAGTGCTAAGTGAATCAATTACAACTAAAGGGGGCATTGCTTTTCTTGATTTAGACATTAAGGAAAATGAAGAATTTGCAGTAATTGATATTGGAGCCTCCAATCAGAGATATTATGAATTTGGAAAAGATAAAAATAGTGGAAAATTAATTTTAGAACATAATTGTTTACAGGATAAATGTGGTGCTGGTTCAGGTTTATTGCTTGAGCATATGGCTAAAAGATTTGAATATGGTTCAATAGAGGAGCTGTCTAATGTTGCTAATCAAACTGAAAAAACCATAAAGCTCTCTGCTAAATGTGGTGTTTTTCGTGAATCTGATGTGGTGCACCAGCAACAAAAGGGAACACCAAAAGAGGTATTGGCTGCTTCACTTTATAGAGCCTCTGCAGATAGTTTTAAAACCATTCTCTCCAATGGAATGATACCTGAAGGAAGGATTATTCTTATTGGTGGTCTCTCACTTAGTAAAGCCTTTGTTAAACATCTAATAGATGTTTGCAAGATCTCTTCTGAAAGAGTTATTATTCCAAAACAAGGATTACATATAGTTGCAATTGGTGCAGCAATCTATGGTCAACAGGTTTATTTAAATAATATAATAAAAAAATTAGAGCAAAAATTGACCAAACCCTTTAACTATGAATCACAGGGTCCTCTAATCCTCAAAAAATCCATAATTATGAAGCCAAAAGAAGATTGGCCTTATGGTGCAGATGTTCCTTTAGCTGGCTTAGGAATTGACATAGGCTCTGTTAGTACAAAGGCTGCATTAATAGCAAAAATTAATGGTAAGTTTAGATTGCTTGCTTATCACTACAGGAGAACAGAGATAGACCCTGTTGGGGCTGCAATAGATGTGATAAACAAAGTATATAATCAGGTTATAGAAAGGGGCTATAAAATTGAGAAAGTTGTTGCAGGAACAACTGGGAGTGGAAGGCAGCTTACTGGTTTCATAGTTGGGGCTTCTAAAGAACATATTGTTGATGAAATCACTGCACAGGCTGCAGGCATAACAACAGTCTATCCTCAAAAAGAGTTTAGTATTATTGAGTTTGGTGGTCAGGATTCAAAATTTATTAATATCAGCCAGGGCGTGGTTGTTGATTTTGCAATGAATAATGCATGTGCTGCTGGGACCGGAGCATTGCTTGAAAAATATGCCATGCGCAGAGGCATTAAAATAGAGGATTTTGGAGATATTGCATTAAGAGCAAAGAATCCCCCTGATATAGATAGCACTTGTGCGGTTTTATCAGAGCAATCAATAATGAAATATGAGCAAAACAATGTATCTTTAGAGGATTTATGTGCTGCCATTACCTTGGCAACTGCAAGAAACTATTTAGCCAAGGTAGTTAGCGGCAGTGAAATAAAAGAAAAGGTTGTTTTTCAGGGTGCAACTGCATTTAATCTTGGACAGGTTGCTGCTCTTGAAACTGTTCTTGGAAAAGGAATAATTGTACCTCCTTGGCCGCATATAACTGGAGCAATAGGTGCAGCAAAATATGCCTATGATACCTCTAATTTAGGTGGTTTTAGGGAATTTAAAAAAATATTAAATCTAAAATACAATGTAGGGCCTTATGAATGTATAAATAAAGGGTGTGGAAATGACTGCAACATAACCATGGCTAAAATCGGAGATGAAGAGTTTTATATAGGTGACAGATGCCAGAGATATAGTGCAAAAAAAGATGAGAAAAAAATAAAGCCACCCAATTTATTTAAAGAGAGGCAGAAAATAATGGAGGATGCATGCCAATGAAAGTTGGAATTCCAAGGGGCTTATTATTTAATGATTTCTCGCCCTTGTTTATTCCTTTTTTTAAGTATTTAGGAATAAAAACTGTTATTTCAGATGAAACTAATAGGAAGATAATAAATCGTGGTCTAGAGATAGTACCAGCAGAATATTGTTTTCCAACAAAGGTTGCCTATGGTCATGTTGACAATCTACTAAAAAAACTAAAAAAAGATGATTTTATTTTTATTCCCCATATTGCAAGTACAGGAGAACCAACTGGCAGCTATAAGTATTCTGTTACCTGTCCATGGACACAATCTGCACCAGATCTCATGAAATCTGCACTAAAGCTTACTAAAGAAGGCCTTAATCTAGAAAACCTTGTTTCTCCTTCACTGTTTTTTGATTGGGGATTAAATCACATTGAGGATCAGATGAAGAAAGCTGTAGCAAAGATGGGTTATAGCACGAAAAATGTTAGGGCTGCACTTCAAGAAGGATTAGTAAACAAAAAAAAGTTTGATAAGAAAATTGAGGAAAAAACAAAAGAAGTCTTTGATTCTATTAAAAAATATAAAAAAAACGAACCTGCTTTTTTGGTGATGGCAAGACCATACACAGCTTATGATGCAAATGTTAATAATAATATTGTCAATAAAATTTTAGATGCTGGTTATCTTGCTATACCCCTTGAATTTGCTCCCATAGGATCAATAGATATTTCTAAACAAATGCCAAAAATGTACTGGATACAGGGCCAAAAGAAGTTGGCTGCAATAGAATTATTAAATAAAAATAAAAACCTGTTTGGAATTGATATAACCTATTTTGCCTGCGGTCCTGATACCCAGATAAACCAGCAAATGAGATGCAGAACACAAAAGCCATTTTTAACAGTGGAAATGGATGAACATACTGGAGATGCTGGAATTGATACTAGATTGCAGGCATTCTTCAATACAGTTAAATCTTACTTAGGGATAGAAGCAAAGCAAACCGGTAAGGTTTTTAGTGTCAAACTAAAAGGTCTTGATAAGATTAAAGACAAAAAAATTCTTGTTTTTCCTCCAATGTCAAAACATAATTATGCATTATCTGCTGTTTTCAATGCCTATAGAATTCAGTCAAGGGTTTTAGAAGTAAGCCCTGATGAAACCATGGAAAGAGCGAGAAGCTGTACCTACGGCTTAGTATGCACACCCTATCTACATACTACCGAGGCTATGCTTAATTTTATGCAAAAACCAGGGTTTGACCAGGAGAAATTTGCCTTTTTTCAGGCAACATCCGATTGTGGCCCATGTAGACTGGGGCAGTATGCAAGCCTGGAATCTCTTTTATTCCAGAAAAAGGGAACAGATGTTGATATAATAACCGGGGGTGAAGTAGGAAGTGAATTTAGTCTTGGCATGCCCTTATTAATCAAGGCATGGTCTGGTATAACTGCAGTTGACCAGCTTGAAAAAATGAGAATGCACACCAGACCCTATGAGGTTAATAAAGGAACCTCAGATCAGATTTATGAGAAATATATGAAAAGGCTTCTTGATCATTTAGCAGACCCAAAAACTAATCTTGGAAAAATGAAAACCTATTTAACTATTGGGAAGGTATTTTTCTCTAATTTATTTGATGGAAACTCATCCCCTATTGAAGAAATCCTAAGAAAAGCTCAAGGTGAATTTTCTCAGGTTAAAAGAACTAGTGAAGAAAAACCAAAGATAGGCATGATTGGTGAGTTCTTTGTAAGACTTCATGAGCCAGCAAACCAAAACATTCTAAGAAAGCTTGAGGAAAAGGGAGCAGAAACTTGGTTAGCTTCAGCAGCAGAATACCTTACTTATTCTTATTATCTTAGTTCTGTTTTTGCAAGAGAAAAATTCAGCTTAAACAGAAAAAAAGAGAATTTAAGGGAATGGATCTTGAAATCAATATTATATAGATTTATGATTGGTTATGAGCATATGTTGTTTAAAGCAACCCTACCATATATGCAAGGCTTTGATGATATATCTGCACAAGAAATAGTTTCAAATGGTGAGAAATATATTAGACATTATATTGGCGGAGAGGCCATAGTAAGCATGGGAAAGGCAGTAGATTATGTAAAAAGGGGCTTGGATGGCATTATTAGTGTTATTCCATTTAACTGCATGCCAGGACTGACTGTAGCTGGTTTTATTCCTAAATTCAGAAAAGATAATAATAATATTCCCTTTGTGTCTATAGAGTATGATGGTTTTCAGGATAGTACCAGAGAAATGAGAATTGATACCTTTGTTGCACAAGTAAAAGAGAGATATGAGAATAAAAAATATACAAAATTTCATTAAAAACAAAAAAATTTAAATTTAAAACACCCTACAAAAATATCTAAACAAAATGAAAGGTTCATTAAATCATATTTAAAAAGATACCATTAGCACAAATATTTATTTAAATATACTAAATATCAGCAACAATTTTAATTCTTTTCTCATAACAGGTAAAATGTCTTTTTGTTTTAATTATATTTAATTAAGGAGCGAATGAGACTATGGTTCTAAAAGTAGTGGGAATGGTAAGTAGTCCCAGGAAAGAGATGAACACTGATACTTTTGTAACGAAAGCTCTGGTGCAAATATTTTGCCAATGTTGAGTTAGTAGATACTTTAGTTATTACGGACTCTGACCGTGGAAAAGGTGCCAGAAAGCGAGAAGAACTGCTCCACAAAGCTTTTGAACTCGGGATATCATTGGGACGAGGATAGAATCATAAAAATTAAAAAGATAATACGTTCAAAGAGAAAAAGCATTGCTATGTATATAAATGAAGACGCTGCATTAATAGTAAATGCACCTTTTAATACCAGTGAAGAAGTTATAAATAAAGTTGTATTAAAATATATGGATCGATTGCAGAAAACGCAAAAAGAAATACAATTAAGAAATTTAAAATTTAAGAAAAAAGAATTTATAAATGGAGAAAGATTTCTTTATCTGGGTAATTATTACAATTTAAAGTTAGTGGATAATCGAGAAATTTTACTGGATTTTAAAGATGAATTTTTACTTTCAAAAAAATATTTATCCTACGCGAAGAATATTTTTATTTATGGCACCTTTACCTATCGTAGATTCCGTCGTTGTTCATGAGCTCACCCACCTGGAAGTGAAAAATCATTCAAAAGCATTTTGGAATGAAGTGGGAATCTTGGACCCCAAATATAAAGAACATAAAGATTGGCTAAAAAATAATGCTTATTTATTGAAGTTAGAATAAGAAGAAAATGAGGTTAGGAATGCCCTTTAAACGCACGTAGAGTGTCTTTTTTGTATAAGATGGGGACAGACTTCTTTTTATCTTCCCGCATTTATTGTCAAATAAAAAGTAAAGCCTGTCCCCATCTTATTAGATAATTACGACCCCTGTTTAAAGTTTTTTTAAAAAGAAGGATTTCATAAGACTTTTGTTGTATTATAAAAAGGATAGCATAAACCAGATCTTCCACTTTAAAAATGATTAAAAGGGATTAATTAATATGCCAAAAGAAGCCAAAGCGCGTATACGAATAAATAAACTTCTTGAAGAAGCAGGATGGAGATTTTTCGATACCGCTGAAGGAAGAGCAAATATATGCCTTGAAACTAACCTAAAAATTACTGAACAAAAATTAAATGATCTTGGAGAAGATTTTGAAAAGACTAAAAACGGTTATGTTGATTTTTTACTGCTCGATGAACAAGGATTCCCTCTGGTTGTTTTAGAAGCAAAGAAGGAAGGTAGAAATCCTTTAGATGGAAAAGAGCAAGCTCGTAAATACGCCAGGGCCCTTAATGTTCGATTTGTAATTCTGTCCAATGGCAATCTCCATTATTTTTGGGATATTGAATTTGGTAATCCAAACCTTATTATAACATTCCCCACAAGTGGTTCTATAAAGTACAAAAAATCTTTCAAACCAAATCCAAATAGTTTGATTAATGAACCTATCGAATCAGGGTACATTGCTATTTCTCAAAAACCTGATTATAAAAATGATCCCAGTTGGATTTATGAACAAACAAGAAATTCATTTATCAAAGAAAATAAGCTAAAATTTTTGCGAGATTACCAAATAAGAGCCATACAGTCTTTGCAAGATGCAGTTAAAGAAGGTAAAAGCAGATTTTTATTTGAAATGGCAACCGGTACCGGAAAAACCTTGGTTGCAGCAGGAATCATTAAACTTTTTATAAGAACGGGTAATGCCAAAAGAGTTCTTTTTCTTGTAGATAGATTAGAATTAGAAGATCAAGCACAAAAAAATTTTGTGATATATTTAAAGAACGATTATAAGTGTGTGATTTATAAAGAAAATAAGGATGACTGGAAACATGCAGAAATCGTAGTTTCAACAGTCCAAACCCTCCTCTTTAATAATAAATACAAAGACTTATTTTCACCTACCGATTTTGATTTAGTCATATCCGATGAGGCACACCGATCTATCAATGGTAACAGTCGTGCGGTATTTGAATATTTTACCGGTTATAAATTGGGGCTCACCGCAACACCAAAAGATTATTTGAAAAAAATTGATGAAAAAGAATTAGCAGAAAAAGACCCACGTAAATTAGAAAGACGTCAATTACTGGATACCTATATTACTTTTGGCTGTGAATCGAGTAATCCCACCTTTCGATATACCCTTTTAGAAGGGGTAAGGGATGGTTTTCTGGTCAATCCCATTGTGATAGATGCTAGAACAGAGATCACCACAGAACTTCTATCAGATATGGGCTATTCTGTAATTATAGAGAATGAAGAAGGCGAAGAAGAAAAAAAGACATACTTTCAAAGGGATTTTGAAAGAAAATTTTACTCAGAAAAAACGAATATAACCTTATGTAAGACTTTTTTTGAAAATGCCTTAAAAGATCCTCTTACTGGGGAAATTGGAAAAAGTATTGTCTTTTGTGTTAGTCAGAAACATGCCTCTAAAGTAGCACAAATCTTAAATGAATTTGCTCATAGATTTTATCCCGGCAAATATAATTCCGATTTTGCGGTCCAAATTACTTCCAATGTTTCTGATGCTCAGCAAATGACCATTAATTTTGCAAATAATAATCTTAACGGACATACCTCCTTTAAAGAAGGTTACAAATCCAGCAAAACGAGAGTATGTGTTACTGTAGGAATGATGACCACCGGATATGATTGTGAGGATATTTTAAATTTATGCTTGATGAGACCTATATTTTCACCATCCTACTTTGTTCAAATGAAAGGTAGAGGGACGCGTAATTATGAGTTTGTGTATAAAGAAAAAAATGAATTAAGCGGTATAGAAAAAACTACTGCTCAGAAGAAAAATTTCAAGCTTTTTGATTTTTTTGCTGTCTGCGAATATTTTGAAGAAAAATTTAATTATGATGAAGTAATCCCATTACCACCGGGAACCGGTAAAGATGGAGGAGGGGACACTCCACCCACCGTCCTAAAAGATTATGAGAGTATAATTCCTGATCCTCTCAAGGGTATTGCAGAAACTGCAATCGGCTTTGAAGGAATGAAAATCGATCGTAAGCTTTTTGAGAGATTTGAGGAAACAGTCAAAGCTGATGATTATATAAAACAAAAGATAGATGAGGGTAGATTTAATGAAGTTGAGGAGCATATAAAGCAAGCAATTTTTAACAAACCGGAAGATTACTTCGATCTTGATAAATTAAGAAAATCTTTAAAACTTGATCGTCGATTGAGTTTGCGGGAAATATTAGAGAAAATATTTGGGAAAATAAAGAAATTTAAAACCAAAGATGAACTTCTGGAAGAAGAAGTAAATAAATTTATTTCTATTTACCATCCAGAAAATAAATTCATCTATATTATAAGGGAATTTATAAAAGCCTATATTTTAGATACAGAATTAAGAAAAATTATTGATTCTAAAGAATTTGCAAGTCTTGCTACTAACCCAAGATTCAATATAAAAGATTTAAAAGAATTAGATGGCTGGAAAGACCCGGTTGTTGAATATGTCAGAGATTATGTTCCTCTAAATACTTTTGCCGCCTAAAGGAGATTAAAATATGTTGGATACTCTTACTAAAAGAAGAATAGATACCGCAAGAGATATTCTCGTCGGAAAATTACCCGACCCCAAATCACAGGTGGAACAGATTACCATTGCCTTGATTTACAAATTTATGGATGATATGGACAAGCAATCGGAAGAATTAGGGGGTAAAACAAAATTCTTTACCGGTGAATATGAAAAATATTCCTGGAGCAAAATCTTTGATCCTCGTGTGAGCGGATATGAACTTGTCGGTTTATACGGAGAAGCTATCCAGAAAATGAATCATAACCCCAATATCCCTCAGTTATTTAGGAATATTTTTAAAAATGCCTATTTGCCCTATCGTGATCCGGAAACATTAAAAATGTTTCTTAAAGTTATAGGAGAATTTGAATACGATTACAGCGAAAAATTAGGAGACGCTTTTGAATATCTGCTTTCTATTATGGGCTCCCAGGGTGATGCGGGTCAGTTTAGGACACCAAGACATATTATTGATTTTATGGTGAAAGTTGTTGACCCATCTAAAAACGAAACCATCTTAGATCCTGCCTGTGGAACGGCCGGATTTTTAATTTCTTCATTTAATCATATCCAGAATAAAAATAAAAAAGACGGTAGAATTAATTTAACGCCTGACGAAAGGGCGAGATTGATAGAAAATCTTTCTGGCTACGATATTTCTCCCGATATGGTGAGATTGTCTTTAGTTAATATGTATCTGCATGGATTCCAAAGTCCAAAAATTTACGAATATGATACCTTGGCCTCGGAAGAAAAATGGAATGAGTTCTATGACATCATTCTAGCCAATCCTCCCTTTATGTCACCAAAGGGTGGAATTAAACCCCATAAGAGATTTAGTGTACAGGCAAACCGCTCTGAAGTCCTTTTTGTTGATTACATCGAAGAACATTTGAATCCCAATGGTCGGGCAGGTGTGATTGTGCCGGAAGGTATTATTTTTAAATCTGAAATTGCTTATAAAAAACTTCGAAAAATGTTGATAGAAAATTCACTTTATGCAGTGGTTTCTTTGCCTGCCGGGGTCTTTAATCCTTATGCCGGCGTGAAAACATCCATACTATTTTTAAATAAAAATTTGGCTAAAAAAACCGATAAAATTTTATTTGTAAAAGTAGATAACGATGGATTTGGTTTAGGTGCCCAACGAAGAGAAATCAAAGAAAATGACTTACCGATGGCATTGGAAATTATTAAAAAATATAAACAGTGCATCATGGAAGAGAAAGAAATAGAATTTAATTTAACTGAAACAAAACTTGCACATTTAGTGAAAAAAGAAAAGATTGCCGAGAGCGGTGATTATAACTTGAGTGGCGATAGATATAAAGAAGCAGTTACTTATAATGGAAAATGGGATTTTGTAGAACTTGGAGAAGTTTGTGAAATCGTTAAGGACAAACCTTCTTCGTTTGAGGGGGTAAAAAGATATTTTTCAACAGGAGCAATTTCTTATAAATATCACATTGAAGATTATGAAATGGTTACTTTTGAAAAAAAACCAAGTCGGGCAGATATATTTCCTTCAATAAATGATATTGGTTTTGCCGTAATGAAAAACACGAATAAAGTAGTTTTTATTGATGATTATTATTACGACTCTATTTTTTCGACAGGATTTACTTTTTTAAGATGTAAAAAACAAGTTAATTTTAAATATTTATATTATTTGATTAAAGATGATTTATTTCAAAGTATAAAAGATAGAGAAGCAGTTGATGGAATAATGGGTGGGATTAGAAAATCTGATGTATTAAAAATTAAAATCCCTCTTCTCCCTCTTGAAATACAGGAGCAGATTGTTTCTGAATTGGACAGCTATCAAAAAATAATCGATGGTGCAAAACAAGTTGTGGAAAATTACAAACCAACCTTCAAAATTGACCCTGAATGGGAAATTATAGAATTAGATAAGATATGCAAACTTGAATATGGATATTCAGAATCAGCAAAAAACAATGGCGAATATCGGTATATTCGTATAACAGATATTTCTGAGGATGGGTTGTTGAAATATGACGAAATTAAATATGTAAATCTTAACGAAAAATCAAAGAAATATATTTTAAAAAAGGGTGATGTTTTAGTTGCTCGAACGGGTGCTACATATGGAAAGACTTTATATTTCGATGAAGAGATTAAAGCTATTTTTGCAGGATATTTAATAAGGCTTAATTTTAGAAAAGAACAAATTAATAGTAAATTTTATTGGATTTTTTCACAAAGCTCAAATTATAGGAAGCAAAAAAATGAATTGGTACAAGGAGGAGGGCAACCTCAATTTAATGCAAATGTTATTAAACATATTAAAGTTCCTCTTCCTTCTCTCGAAATACAAGAGAAAATTGTTTTTAAAATTATAAAAGAACAAAAAGTTATTAATGCCAACAAAGAATTAATTACGATTTTTGAAAATAAAATTAAAGATAAAATCGCAGAAGTATGGGGGTAAATAAAAAAGGAGATGCCTTTTAAATATTTGATTACCTGTGATAACTAGATAAATTTAGTCAGGTGAGAAAGAGTTTTGCCTTAATAAAAAATCAAAAAATAAAAGAGGTTTATAGAGAAATTATAATGCAAAATTTTATAAAATATATTATTAAAAATATTTTAAAAATTACTTCTATTTTACTTCTATCAATATTTTTTGTATTTCTGATTTTTCCTGTATTATTTCAATTAAACTTTATTGATGGTTTATTAAACAAACCCTTAACAAATCATTTAATAGCAATTACTGCTCTTATTCTATTTTTTCTTATACTTTCATGGAAAAGAATTCAAGAACTATTTCAGAGGTATAAAAATACTTATAATTTAAAAGAAACTTCCTTGATTTGGGTAGATTATATAGTTTTGTTTATTTTTTTTAGTATTTTATTGATTATCTTATTTCAAAATAAATACACCACCAATGTTTCATATAAATTTTGTATTTTTCTATTAGTTAATTTATTTTTCGTACTAATTTGGATTTTATCAAGCTATTATTGGAAAGATAAAAGAGAAAAACAAACTATATTAAATAAAGATAAATATTCACTCTTTGATGAGCCTATTCAATTTATGGAACAGGATTTATTGGGTAGAGAAAAATTTATTGAAGATTTAGAGAAAGAGATTAAAAGTCTTCCTTTTGAAAATTCTTTTATTTTTGGACTTTATGGAAGTTGGGGAGAGGGTAAAACTTCAGTTATTAATTTATTAAAAAATAAATTTAAGGAGAGCAAGGATTATCTAATTGTAAATTTTGACCCTTGGAATTTCAAAGGCGAAGAAGCAATTTTAACTGCCTTTTATAATAAAATAGAACAATCTCTCAGTCAAAAGTTTATTTTTCCTGGGTTTAAAAAAACATTTCTGAAGTATCGAAATCTCATTTCTATGGGACTATCTCAAACAGGAATTACAATAAATTTTTCGGATACTAAAGAGTCTATAGAAGAAATTAGACAAAGAATCGAATCATATATAGCACAGACCAAAAAGAAAATTATCATCTTTATAGATGATATTGACAGACTTCAACCAAATGAGATTTTACTTGTTTTTAAACTAGTGTAGTGCGTCATAAATAACTTGACATTTAAAAGGATATATGTTATGCTTATTTCAAATGAACATATCAGAACGTATTATTTTAGATCCTCAAGAACAGGCAACCATCCGACTCTGGGCTCACGGGAAAAGCTTCCCCCTGCGATTGGTACAACGCGCCCAAATCATCCAGATGGCAGCCGATGGAATCTTCAGCCACGACATAGCTTGTCGCCTGGGGATTTCCCGTCCTACGGTTCAACTCTGGCGGCAGCGTTTTTTGTCCCTCCGCTGCGCCGGGTTGGAAAAGGATGCGCCCCGTTCCGGTCGTATCCCCAAAATTTCGAAAGCGAAAATCAAAGCGGTGGTCGAAGCCACTCTAGAGACCACGCCTCCCCAGGCGACGCACTGGAGTACGCGAACCATGGCCAAAGCTCAGGACTTAAGCGAAGCAACCATACGTCGGATATGGAAGCAACACCACCTGAAGCCACATCTGGTCAAAACCTTCAAACTCAGCCGCGACAAGCACTTTGTCGAAAAGTTGTACGACATCGTTGGATTGTATCTGAATCCTCCGGACAAATCGCTGGTTCTCTGCGTGGACGAAAAGAGTCAAATCCAGGCCCTGGACAGGACCCAGCCGGGTCTGCCGCTAAAGAAAGGCCGCTGCGGAACGATGACTCACGATTACCAACGCCACGGCACGACCACCTTGTTTGCGGCCTTAAGTATGCTGGACGGCAAAGTTATCGGCGACTGCATGCCGCGTCATCGACACCAGGAGTTTATCCGTTTCCTCAAGCAAATAGATGGAGAAACCCCCTTCGGACTGGATCTTCATTTGATTGTAGACAATTACGGTACCCACAAACACCCGCGAGTGAAGTCCTGGCTCAAACGGCATCCCCGGTTCCATCTACACTTTACACCAACTTCCAGTTCCTGGTTAAATCTGATCGAACGCTGGTTTCGCGAGATCACCGACAAACGGATACGACGCGGTTCTTTTCAAAACGTCTCCGCCTTGATCAAAGCTATCAAAGACTACCTGGAAAATCACAACCAAAATCCAAAGATTTTCATCTGGAGCGCTCCGGTGGGGCGTATTTTGGCGAAGATCGCCAAATGTAAAGAAGCGTTGGACGCACTACACTAGTACGTCTTAGTTCAAATTTCAAAAATACAATTTTACTATTATGTCTTGACCCAACTATAGTACAAGGCTATCTTAAGGATAATTTGAAAATGGATCCGGAATTCTTGGAAAAAATCATACAGAAACCAATCCCATTACCGGCAATTGAACAGCAATATATTGATCAGTTTTTAGATAATCATATAGAAAAACTTTTTGATGAATTAGTAATTTCCAAAGAAAGAAGAGAAAAACTTAATAAAACTTTTTCACTTATTTATCAGACACAAGTCAAAAAAATATTTAAAACATTGCGTCGCGTAAAAAGATATCTAAATGGCTTACGTTCAACGCTTCCGCCGATTAAGAATGAAGTAAATTTACATGATTTTTTAATTCTGGAGGTAATAAGGGTTTTTTACTCCAGGATATATCACGATATTTGGCATAATCCTTGGTTCTATATCCCTTCAAAATGGAGTACTGAGATTTATTTTTTATCTCCCTTTGCTTATTTAGAAGCAAATAAAAAATATAAGTTGATTAATGAACATATTAATGAGTTTATTAAGAATGAAAAAGAAGGAGAAGTTATAAAAGAATTATTAAAGGATATATTTTTCATTGAAGTGAAAAATGCTCTAAGCGGTGGTGGAATAGAATATGGTAGTGATATGGCAGCAAGTTATAGGGCAGAAAAAAGAATTACCCATCCAGAGTCTTTTAGAAAATATTTTATGTTAAAAGTACCATCATCGGATATATCCGATGATTTTATAGAAATAACTTTAGATGCATGGCTTTCAACAGAAAACGTAAAAAAAGAAAATGTAATTTCTAAAACAATATTTGAACTTCAAAAAAAATCAATACTTTCGAAATTTTTCAATAAACTTAAGGTATTTATAGACAGAATACCAAAAGAAGCGATTTATGAAATAATAAGAGTTATATATAAAAATGCAGGTAAGTTTTCTATAAAAGGTGAAGGAAGTATTGGAGGTTCTGAATATCACAATTCAATTAGTCTTTTGCTATTGCTTGTTAATGACAAAATAGAAAAAGATAAAATACAATCTGTTTTAGAAGAAGTTGTTATGGATACCCAATATCTTCCATTTGCTGTTCTTATAGTTCATTTATGTCAAAGAAGAGGGGGTGGGTTATTTCATAATATTTATGAATCAGTAAATCTCGATAAATTGCAAAACGAAGTTGCTAACCGATTGAAAAAATACTTTGTTGATGAAAAAAGAGATATATTTGAAGAAATTACAGAAAAAGATGGAGGATGTATTTTTGTATTATATCAATGGGGAAGTAATTGGGAAATATTTAAAGGAAATAATAATAAAATTGTAAATAAGTACGTTTTGTCACTTATTGGGGATGATGCCAAAAAGTTTGTTAAATTTCTTATGTCTCAAAAGGGTATTACATTTTCAGATGACACGGTTTTTAGTTTAAAAGAAATTAACCGAATTTATAGTATTGCAGATTTAAATAAATTAGCAGAAAAATTTAAAGATGATCCTACTTTATCCAGTAAAGAAAAGGAAACAATAGAAATATTTTTAAAGACATATAAAGATTTTAAAAAAAATGAATAACTTAAAAGAAAATTTACTTCAAATTTTTACATTTGATGTAACAGGAAGTTGTTTTATCACATTAAAAAAAGAATAAGAATTTAGCGAAGAGAGGAAAGCATGATAATAGGTAAGATATATGATTTTTTAATACTTCATTTTATTGAACCTCTTGCTAAATTAAATAATTTTCCAAATATAATTCAAGGGATAGGATTAGCCCTATTAACCATTCTAATTCCTTTAGCTATAGCAGTTTTAGCGGATATATATCAAAAGAGAAAGGATAAGGAAAAGGAATTTGTATATCTAGATCTCCATGTTATTTTAGATAATGTTTTTAATATTAAATTACTTATTTTATCCGTTTTTTTAATATTTCTTCCAATGTTTTTTTGGGAAATTCTAACAGGTCTATATAAATTGATTGCTGTCCCTTTTATTTTTATTGGTATAATATTACTTGTAAATATCATATTCAAAGTTTCTCATTGGGTTAAGGGAAATATATTTGAATTTAGATTCTCTTATTTGCGAAAGTTAAATAGATATAATGATCTTGAAATTGTATGGAGCTCTATATGGCAAGTTAAAAATATAAATATTCACAACGAACAAAAATTTTGTAATTTATTTTTTTCAAAAATTGATCAGTTGATAGAGTCACCAAAAAATAGTTTTAAAATCACTTCTCAGCTTCTGAATGATTTTTATAATTTTATAAATGGACGCTCAATTACATTATTAGCAGAACTAGAAATCACTTTGCCCAAAATTTTAGAATGGCATTTTAAGATGTGGCAAAAAAAATATACATATTTTATCAAAAAAGACAAAGTAAAAGAGTTGGGTAGTTTTAGTCAAATCTCAAGAATATTAGATTTTATTTTAACCAACATAGAAGAACGTTCTTTAAAAGGAATAGAAGCTTTTTCTTTTTTTAATCATTTTAGAAGGCATGTAGAAAATTATAAGAAAGAATTTATTGAGAGTGATAAGAAACATTATTATATTAGTTCTTTATTTAACATTTTTTACCGAGTGTTTTTTAAAAATATAGCAAAATCTTCGGAAAGCGATTCTATTTGGGAGAATTGTTTTCCAAAAGAATGGAAGATCACTAAGAATAATCTAGAGAACAAGGAAAATATTATATCAAAAATATCATTAAATGAATTTTTACATTGGACTCAAATGAGAATGTGGAAATTGGAAGAAAACTTCGATAGGGATTTAGATGAAGTATCAAGAAATCTTTTTCCAGACGTAGAACCTATTTTATGGAGCAGGATTTTAATTTTTATTTTCTCACCGCATGGTGACAATAGAATGAAATTTGTTTTAGAACGATCGTGGACTTTTGGTTCTATGGGGAGATTTAGAACATATTCTGGAGATATTGAAGCTAGCAAAGAAGAATCTAGAAGAAAAATGGATGAAGCAATGCAATTAGCAGAGGAAGCGGAGAAGAAAAACACTTTTGAATTAGCTTACTTATTATTTAAAGAAAATTTTTCAAAAGAAAATTTAGAGAAATATATTAAATCGCTACAAGAGCTTAAATATAAGGAAAATTCCGAAAAAGAAAATAAAAGATTGGAGCTCCTAAATATTTTTAATGAGATGATGAAACTCTCATGACAGGTGAAAATGTTATAGGTAAGGTTCCTCTGACAATAGAATATTAAAAGAATAAATTTGTACACGTCAATGGATGTGGAATCAAACTTCACAACTTCACAAAATCTAAAACGCAGAAATGCAAATTTGTGAAATCTAACAAAATGACTCCTTAAATAAAAGTATTGCTGAATATCAACAGAAATTGAGGTGATTCTATGGGTATTTTACTTGAACCGGGAGATATCTTCCTTACACGAGGTTATGGTTTAATAAGTAAAGCAATTCGCTTTTTCACCAGGTCTATAGGCGAAAAACGAACCAAGGTCAATCATGTTGGTTTAGTTGTTCAAAGAGGTGATATGAAAACTGCCATAGTAGTAGAGGCGCTATATAAGGTAATGCACCATAAACTTTGGTCTCAATATGGCTCACCCAAGAAAGATTTTGTAGCCGTCTATCGCGCTACCAATCTTACAGCAGAACAAGTCAAAGATATTGTTGATGAAGCCGAAAAACAAGTTGGCAAGAAATATGGCTATTGTATGATTGTCGCTCATTTAAAAGACTGGCTATTTTTGGAATATATCTCTTTAGACGATTGATTCCTGGTAATAAATACCCGATATGCTCATGGGTTGTGGCTGATGCTTTTGCGAAGGTTGGTAAGGATTTTGGTGTTGAGGTAGGCATGGCAACCCCAGATGATATTTGGGATTTTATTGAAAAAAACACAGAAAAATATAAAGAGATACATCCACTCAAACTGTTGAGTCAGGAATAATGTAGTTTTCACATTTGACATAAAATTACACTAAGTAGAATAATATATAAGACATTTGGAGTTGTTCTCTGAAAAACAGTCAGCTTTCCTTTCCGTAGGAACAGGGTTGTTCCTATTTATGAATTGAAATTTTGTGTTTTTATTTTTGACAAAAAGAAGTTATTTTTTTATGTAAATATTTTTGGCTAACAAGTGGCTGAAGTCGAACTGGTAAATCTGCTGCCTTCTTCTTTGTTAACTGCTTAGCCGTATCGTTAGTCTATAAAAAATACATATAAAGTATCAATATTTAGGTATTTTTGTTACTTTAAGTATAAAATACTTGAAATTGAGGTAAAAATGTTGTATTATAGGTATGCGGATTTTAAAAAAGCATGTGAGAATGATAAAAATAAACCAATCAAGGTTGATGCTTATGAATTTACATCTATGTATAAATTGGGGTATATAGCATTTATGCATAATGATGAAACCAATAAATGGCTTATTAAATCTTTTCATTTATCTAGTAATAGAAATATGACAATATATCTTGCCATGGAGAAAGCAGGTCTAATTAATAAGTTGGAGGAAGAACATGAATAAACAGAGATGTCCAGCATGTGGCTCTATAGATATTATAGACGAGAAAAAAAGTATTTTAATAAAGGAACCTTTTGGAGGTCAAAATAATATTGAAATACATGAAAATATATGTTCTTTATGTGGATCCCGAGGTGATTTTTTTAATCAGAATGAAACTTTAATAGATGAAACGATTAAAAAATTAAAACAAAAAAGTATTGAAAATATTCTAAATGATTTTATTGATAGTAAAATGAGTATGTCGTCAATTGAACGAGCATTAGAAATACCTCAACGCACACTTACTAAATGGAAAAATAGAATTAATGTGCCTTCTTCTGCAGGCATTGCTTTAATGCGATTTATTAAACTGTTCCCATGGTTGTTAGAAGTAGCAGAAAATAAATATGATTATAATGAATCTCAGAAAATACATATAAATGCGGCAATACAAAAATTGCTGCCTGAAATAGATTTTTGCAAGGAAGATTTCGTTGAGGCTGGTGGTATAGTAGCAACATCCGGATCTGCGCTTTTCTATAAGTATTATGAGAAAAAGGATATGAATAACCAAGAAAAAATATATAACGAAGTCACGCTTATAACAAACACAGAATAGAGGAGATTAGAAATGAAATTATTGGATTTTATTATTTGTGATGATATTAGAAACGAATTAGGGAACAAACACTCTCTGATGGGTATTTATGATGATTCTATTGAGTTCCAAGTAACTCCGGATAATCAAAATACGTGGCCAAAATTATTAAGAATTGGGATATATGCAAAAGTAAAAACTGAAGACGATGAGGAAGTATTTAAATTTAAAATACGGATGAAATACAATGAAAAAGAAACAGTATTAGTTGATAGTGTTTTACCCCAACCGAGAATTAAAACTTTAAAAAAAATAAATATCGCATTTGTCCATAGTGCTTTCAAATTTGAAAACCCAGGAAATATTACATTTTTCTTAGATTTTTATAATCAAAAAAAAGAACTTATAGCTACACTTTCTCCAGAATTTGTAATTAGTGTTAAGGAAAAAGTAATACAATAGTAGTCTAATATTTCGTAGGAATAGTTGGTGTGTTTAAGATATAGAGCTGCCTCAATGGTTTGTTACGGGGATAGATGTCCTAGCTCAATAATTCGGTAACTTTTTCAAACTTTTTTTAAGGGGTATGATAATCTAATCCCACATTTTCTTATAAATAATTATATTCATACGACAGAAGGACTCGGTCTTTTAGTGCAAAGAAATACTTGAATTACTGCTGGAGTTTACACTCACGAAAGTGGGTGCAGGAATGACATAGGAACCTTTATTTACAAGGGTTTTAGAAAATAATGGGGACAGGCTTTACTTTTTGTCTGGCACTAAATGCGGGAGGACAAAAGAAGACTGTCCCCATTATTTTTAAATTTTCATGCATTTGGAAAAATTTGAGAACCTTAATTTTATTCAGGAAGGAGAACTATGAGTAAAATTTTTAAAATAAATAGAAAAATTGTTTTAGTAATTTTTATTGTCCTTGATTTATTCTGCATTGCCATGGGGATGGGAGTTCCTATCTTTTGCATTTTGTTCGGGTTTCCTATGGGATGGTATATCGCAAAAAGAATAACTATTAACCCAGAAAATATGAATATTATTTTTAGGAAAATTTTCGTTTATGCCATTATCACTTCATTTTTTACTTTTTTTATAATGAGTATTATATGGGGGAATACTATTTCCATGCTCTTCATGCTCTTTAATCCAAGTGCTGACTTTAAGAATTTTGGAATTCCACTAATCCTTTATGATCCGAAATTAAGCTTTATAGGATGGTTAATTTTAATGATATTTATATCTCCCTTCTTACAATTATTAACTACAATTTTTGCTGCTTATTTAACTTTATTAAGGTGGTCAAGGAATATTAGCTACCATTTGTAATTTTTTTACCTGATCCTATTTCGCCTATTGACGAGATTATATTTTTATATTATAATGTTTTTCATTCTAAATATTTGTATAAGAAATATATTTATCCAAAGTATATTAGGAATAAGGAGGGAAATGATAATGTCCGAATTTGAAAGCAGTTCTAAAATTATTAACCTGATTAGAAACCTCAATAAATCTATGAGGCATAGGTTTCATGATTTTATGCAGGATTCAGGACTTACCTTCCCTCAACTTTCGGTAGTATCAACTTTAACTAAAAATGGAGAATTAAAGGTAAGCGTACTAAGTGATAAGATAGGGTTGTCTGATAGCACCGTCTCAGGAATCCTGGATAGACTTGAACAGAAAAATATCATTAGACGTGAGCGCAACCAAGATGACCGACGAGTAGTAAAAATCGCCTTGACCGAGGGAAGTCAGAAATTTTGTAAAGACTTTCATAAGAGAGCAGAAGAGCATTTTAGTAATTTACTTAAAAGGCTTTCCGAACAGGAAATAAAAGATATAATTAAAGGTCTGGAAACTCTTAATAGCGTACTCTCTAATGGCGAACACCCTATATAAAATAAACCTAAAATAAAAAATCATACTAGGAGATAATTTTATGAAACAGATAAGCACTAGACTGGGAGAACAAAAAATAAGTAAACTTTTACTAAATTTATCTTTACCGGCAACTGTTGGCATGTTGGTAAATGCCTTATACAATCTGGTTGATACCATCTTTGTGGGAAGAGGCGTAGGAGCTATTGCTATTGGGGGATTAACCGTAGCCTTTCCTATTCAAATGATAATTATGGCTTTTGCCATGATGATAGGAATTGGTGCAGCCTCTGCCATATCCAGGAGTTTAGGGGAAAAGAATATAGAAAGAGCAGATTATGTTGCCGGCAATTCCTTTCTTTGTGTAATTATCTTGAGTGCCATAATTTCTGCCCTTGGTCTTATCTTTACCGAACCAATGTTAAGAATTTTCGGTTCAACAGAAACTATCTTGCCTTATGCTAAAGATTACATCAAGATAATACTTTGGGGTAGTATTTTCTTTTCCTTTGCTATGTCTTCTAATAATTTAATCAGAGCCGAAGGTAATGCTAAAGTAGCTATGGCCAGCATGCTCATCGGTGCAATATTGAATATCATCTTAGACCCCATATTTATATTTATCTTTAAATTAGGGGTTAAAGGCGCTGCCCTGGCAACTATTATTTCTCAATTTATTTCTTTTCTCTATATATTAATCTATTTATATAGTGGTAAAAGTTCATTAAAAATAAAATTACACCATCTAAAACCTAAGATAAATATTATAAAAGAAATATTTGCCATAGGATCTGCTGCTTTTTCCAGACAGATTAGTGGGAGTGTAGTAGCCATCGTGGTAAATAACTCTCTGAGGGTTTTTGGCGGAGATATAGCCTTGATAATTGTTGGCATGCTCCAGCGGATAACTATGTTTATGTTTATGCCCTTATTCGGGGTAATACAAGGAATGCAGCCCATAGTAGGCTTTAATTATGGAGCGAAAAAATATGATCGGCTAAAAGAAGCGGTAAAATTAGCGCTTATTACCGCTACTGCCCTGGCCACTTTTAGCTGGCTGATAGTAGAGCTATTCCCGGCTGCGATTATAAGTATATTTACTACGGATACGGAAATAATTACTAAAGGTTCTATAGTAATTAGGATAGCAGTTTCGATGATACCATTTATCGGTATACAGATAGTAGCTGCTGGCCTATTTCAGTCTTTGGGAAAGGCAGTCCCTTCTTTGGTATTATCTTTACTTAGGCAAGTTTTGCTCTTTATTCCATTAGTTATTATTTTACCAAGAGTTTGGGGATTAGGAATTATGGGGGTTTGGATGGCCTATCCTGCTGCCGATATTTTGTCAGCTATTCTTACTGTCTTATACTTAAGAAGTGAGTTAAAAAAGATGGATTTCTGGTTTGATAGTAACCTGGTTAGAGAGGAGTTATCTAATTTAACTTAACAAGGAGATAATAGATGTTTTTACCCACTAGCAGAGAAGAGATAAAAAGATTATCCTGGAAAAAATTAGATATAATTATAGTAACCGGGGATACTTATCTAGATAGCCCCTATATTGGCGCTGCAGTTATAGGAAAGGTACTATTTGCGGCAGGCTACAAAGTAGGTATTATCGCCCAGCCAGATTTAAATAGTGAAATAGATATAACTAGACTGGGAGAACCGGCTATATTTTGGGGAATCACTGCTGGTTCAGTAGACTCGATGGTGGCAAATTATACTGCTTTGAAGAAAAAGAGGAGAAAGGACGATTTCACTCCCGGAGGAGAAAATACTAAAAGACCTAATCGGGCAACCATAGTTTATTGTAATTTGATAAAAAAATATTTTAAAAATACTAAACCACTTGTTTTAGGTGGAATAGAAGCGAGTCTGCGCCGGATAACCCATTATGATTATTGGGATGATAAAATAAGAAAATCCATACTCTTTGATTCGAAAGCAGATATTTTAATCTATGGTATGGGAGAAAAATCTGTTTTGGAGCTGGCCGAAAAATTAGAATCTGGTGAAGATTTTAAAAAGATCAGAGGTTTATGTTATATCTCTCCTCAACCCCAAGAAGGTTTTATAATTTTACCTTCTTATCAAGAAGTTCAAGAAGATAAACAGAAATTTATTACTATGTTTCACGACTTTTACCTAAATAACGACCCTCTAACCGCTAAGGGTCTCTGTCAAAAGCAGGATAGTAGATATTTAATTCAAAATCCACCTAATTATCCTCTATCTCAGAAAAGACTTGATCAAATCTATGATTTGGATTATGAAAGAGAAGTTCATCCTTATTATAGAAAAGATGGTTCGGTAAAAGCTCTTGAAACTATAAAATTTTCTATTCCCACTCATCGAGGTTGTTATGGCGATTGCAATTTTTGTTCTATAGCGGTTCACCAGGGTAGAACTATTCAGCAAAGAAGCGAAAAGTCTATTTTAAAAGAAGTGAAATTACTGGCTTCAATGAAGGATTTTAAGGGATATATTTTAGATCTAGGTGGACCTACCGCAAATATGTATGGAATAGAATGTCAAAAGAAATTAAAATTGGGAAGTTGCCCGAATAAGAGATGTTTATATCCTCAGATTTGCGCGAATTTACAAATAAATCATCAGGCACAGATAGAAATTTTAAAAAAAATAAGAAAAATTAAAGGAATAAAAAAAGTATTTGTTGCTTCAGGGATACGCTATGATATGTTATTGGAGGATCAAAAATATGGAGAAGAATATTTACGCGAATTAATTAAGCATCACATCTCCGGGCAACTTAAAATTGCTCCCGAACATATTGAAGATAATGTCTTAGAAAAAATGGGTAAACCTGACCAGGGATATTTAAAAAAATTTAAAGATAAATTTTTCCAGATAAATAAAGAACTGAAAAAGAAACAATTTTTAACTTATTATTTAATAGCTGCTCATCCAGGTTGTAAAGAAGAGGATATGCAAAGATTAAAAAAATTTACTTCTCAAGAATTAAAGATTAATCCAGAACAGGTACAGATATTTACTCCCCTTCCATCAACCTATTCTACCCTGATGTATTACACGGAAATAGATCCTTTTAACCAAAAACTAATTTTTGTAGAAAAGAATTTAAAAAAGAAAGAAAGACAGAAAGAAATTGTGGTAAAATAAAAAGGATACTGCTAAAAAATTGCGCAGTATTTTTAGATAAGAGTGTAAAAAAGTAACACTATTAAGAAAAAATAAATTAACCAGATAATATAACGAATAAAAATAATTCTATAAATAAGATAAAAAAATGTATTGTATAATAAGGTTTTATTTTAATAGAATTTGACTATTTGATAAATTTCTACCAAATTAAAAAAAAGATATTGTCATTGTTTTCTTAATTGGCATAATAATTGCTTTAATATATTATATAGGTATAGGTAAATATTAGTTAAAGCATAATATTAAAAATTTAAATTAGGAGGGTGTATCTTTTTATGATTAAAAATATAGTAAAAGGCATAACATTGTTTTTGGTTATATTTTTTATTTTTTCTGGTATAATATTTGGCGCAGAACCAACACCGCCAACAAAACCAAAAGAAATAGATCTTTCTCTGGCAGTTAATTTAGCCTTAACTGATAATTTAAATCTAAAGATAGCTAATTTAGACTTAGAAAATGCTCAAATAGATTACGAAAAAACTAAAGCAAGCAATCTACTGACTTCATCGCGGTATATACAATTGCAGGGAGACTTAGGCTTGCTGCAGGCCAAGGATAATTATACTCAAACCAGAAATCAGGTAATTGTTGATGTAGTGCAAAAATACCTTCAATTAAATCAAGCTAAAAAAAATATAATGGTTACAGATAAGAAAGTAGAATTGGAGAAAAAGTTATTAGAAGAAATAAAAGCTCAAGTTCAATCTGGGCACAAAGGAAATTTAGATCTTCTTCAACAAGAAAACCTATATCAAAATGCGGTCTTTAATTTAGAGAAAGCCAATGACGATTATGATCAGTCTTTTAAGGAATTTAAAGTAGAATTAGGAGTAGTTAATCAAGGCGAAGAAGAATTGGTTTTATCGGTAATAGATTCTCCTCAAGTGTGGGAAATAAGCGAAGAAGAAGCTTTAAAAAGGGCTATGGACAATAGTTTTACTTTAGAATTAAGCAAACGTCAAATAGAATTAAACGAAGTTGACTTAGAAAGTGCGGAAGTAGCAGCAAGTCCGAAATTAGATTTGCAAAAGCTTAAAAATAATGTTGTCTTGGCTAATTTAAACTATGATAAAACTCAAAAAGAATTAAATAATTCAATTAGTAAACAATTTTATACTTATAAGCAGGCTATTAATAGTTTAGATTTAAGCAAGCAAAACTTAAATCAAGCTCAGGAAAATAATAGTATTATAGTGGAGCAGGTAAATGCCGGACTTAAAACTAAAAGTGATCTTTTATCAGCAGAAATAAATACATTGCAGGCCGAGTCCGATTTAGAATCAACTATTCTGAATTATTATAGGAGTAAATTGACTTTACAACAATTAATGGGGCAGAAGATCGAAGAAGGAGAAATTAAATGAACCTAATCAGAAAAAATAATTCATTTTTTCTTCTAACTTTAATAATAATGATAAGTTTTATTTTCATAGGTTTGGAGATAAATATTCAAGCTGAGGAGATTTCTTTACCAGATGCTATTAACTGGGGGTTAGAACAGAATTCATCCCTTCGAGTAATCAAGGATGAAATAAAAACCATAGAAAGAAATTTAGCTTTAATTGATACGGAATATGCTCCGAAAATGTCCTTGCAGGCTAATCCCATCATTGCTGGAAATTCTACTAAGGGAGGAGATAGCACTAGTACTACTACTACTACTACTGATACCACTCCCAAAATCAGTTTAGAAACATCTAAAATATTTGCTAATGGATTAATGATTAACTCAAAAATTTCGGTACAAGAAGAAGGGATCTTTGATTTAGAAAATATTTCTGAAAATATCAATCGGACTATAAGTGCTTCAAAAACTATTTATCCTCTAGTTCCTATATCACCAGCACAAGAAAAATATAAAGCTGCTAATGAATTGCTTAAAATTAATCAAAATTTACAATGGCAGAAGGAAATTAAAAAAATTGATTTTTTAGAATCATATCTTAATCTTTTACGGTTACAGGAAAATTTATTTTTAGTGGAAACCAATTATCAGTATGCTCAAGAAGATTTAGACCGAATGTTAAAGAAAATTAAAATTGGAGAAGCAGGCGAAAAGCAAGGTCTGGAAGCGAAGATTGCTTTAAAAACGGCCGAAATAAATTTATTACAAGCCCAGAATGATTTTAATCAACAGAAGAAGAGATGGTATCTGGATTTAAATCTTCCAGAAGGAACCGAAGTGACCTTAAGAGAAGATCTACCCTTTTTAGAAGAGATAAAAAAATGGATTGAATCTTTAGAATTAAATCTGGAAGATCAGGGGAAATTAATGGCATTAGTAGTGGCTAATCACTATCAAACTAAAGCAAACCTGTTAGATCAAGAAAATGCTAAAAAAGAATTAGAATGGGATTTAACCAAAAATAAACCTCAAATTAATTTGTATGGTGCTTATGATATTAAAGATAACAGTTGGGGAGTAGGAATAGATTTAAGCTATAATATTTTTGACGGAGGAACAAAGAAATTAGAAAATGAGGCATATCAGGTTAATTTAATTAATTTAGAGGATGCTTATTTACAAACAGTAGCTGAATTGCGATTGGAATTGGTTAATTTAATTAATCTATCTACGGTAGGTAATTTAAATTTAGAGGAAAAGGTGCTGTCTTATCAGCAGGCAGAATTAGAAAAAGAATCTTACCAAATCCAATTAAAGGCGGGTTTGATTAGTGCCAGTGAATTTAAATACCAGGAGTTTAAT
>Ga0210017_1000817_pt1 | contig 27183 bp, 24 predicted proteins | sample CryGeyCG2014_020_FD_183966 | JGI IMG/M metagenome (GOLD analysis project Ga0210017, IMG submission 183966) | Groundwater microbial communities from aquifer - Crystal Geyser CG08_land_8/20/14_0.20 (SPAdes) (version 2) | ecosystem: Environmental > Aquatic > Deep subsurface > Groundwater | place... | reverse complement strand
GCAGGTCTGGAAACTGTTTTTAAGAATCAATCCGAAAACATGATCAACCGGCAAATCCGGAAGGAATTCGGAATCGAGCGGATTTATATCGATCTTGCCAGCGAGGGTTCGGTGTTTTTCGGCGGTTCATCTCGCCTGATTAACTTTTTCAACGAGGGCGTCGCACTGACAAATTTTATGGGACATGGCGGCGGCGCGGTCTGGGCTGACAGATCGCTTTTTAACACGACACACATCGACTCGCTGGATAATTTGAAAAATCTGCCATTCTTAACCAGCATGACCTGTTTTACCGGCGATTTTACAACGATAACCGGATTGGGCGAAAGAATGTTACTTGCCGAAAATGGCGGCGCCATCGGGCTTTGGGGATCATCGAGTGTCGGTTGGATCAAAAACGATTATTTACTCGACAAACCATTTTACGACGCCATTTTTACGCCGGGAATGTCTGTCGGTAAAGCAATCCTTAGCGCCAAAACTCGCTATGTCGCGGAAATGGATTACTTCGATTACCTCAAATCGTCGCTGGTTTACACGTATAATTTGATCGGCGATCCAACGGTGCAAATCCCGTTTCCCGAAGAAACCGTCGCATTAACAATCGATAAAGAAAATCCAAAGCCAGGCGATGTAATTATCATTTCAGGTACGCTTCCCTTTTCGTCGGGCGAGATTTACTTCCAATTGTACGATTCCAGTAAGTACAAAATCCTGTCCAAACCGCTCGTCACACCCTTCTCAAATGGCTCAATTTCTTATTCGATGCAACTTCCGGAAACAATTTCACCCGGCAATGCATTTTTGAGTTATTATGTCCGGAATGCCAAAAAAGATTCGGATGGACACGGCGCGACGTCGTTCAGCATCAGCGGGCTCGCCTTTTATGGAATGGAAATTCAGCCGAAATCGCCGCGTTCAAATGAAAATGTCTACATTCAGATCGGCGTCGATATTCCCAATATTCAGTCATTAACGTGCGAAATCGATACCACAAGCGCCTCCGAATATCTGGATGAAAACGGGATCGAGCATGTTTTGAGTTTCCAGAATCTCGATAAGATAGTTACTATTTCGATGGCGCCCGTCGCTTCGTCAACAACGCAATGGCAGACAACAGAGCCAATTCGAATCGGTGTTCCGGGTAAACTGATCGCCTGCCGCTTCATATCAAGCAACACATCCGGTCAACGCATTTCGAGTCCTATTTTTACGTTTCAAATTCGCAGAAAACCCGATATCTATCCGGCGAAAATTGAGCAAAGCGCCGGTCGATTTCCCGAACTTCTGATTTCGATTCAAAATAATAGCAACGATACATTGAGGACAACCGTTCACACTAATCGGCTTCTTCCAGCCGGAACTGAATTCTCGTTGGGTGATATAACGACGATATTATTACCGAATCGCATCAATCAGGTGCATTTCCCCTGCTATCTCGGAAATCGTGTCTCGACATTTAAAATCTCCGTCGATCCGGCAAACGAAATCCTCGAATCGAACGAATCAAACAATACGATCGTCGATTCGTTTTTAGTTAAAAATTTTACAATTTTACCAACACTCGGAACCAGTCTGGAAGGCATCCGAACGGATACAATTTCGATCGGCGATATATTTACTCTGTCGGCCGCACCGTCTGCCGTTCAAGATACACAATCGCTTTGGATGGACATCGATACGACGGTCAGCGTCGTAAATCAGCCAGATTTTTCCCTGATTTCTGCTTCCACAGAAAATACTCGATTTGGATTGAATGTTCGCCTTGTCAATTCGGATTCGACAGTTCAGGCATTTATCGGGATCAAGCCCAACCGGTCAATCGACTTTCAAGATCAAACACTTTCAATCGGACGCTGGAATCCGCACCTAAAAATTTGGATTAAAGAAGAATCCACAGCTCAAAACGGAACGATTTATGCCAAGTCGTTAATTCCCGGAAAATTTAGTCTGATTAAGTGTTCCGATTCTCGAACGCCACAAATCGAGTTGAATATAGAAGGTCAGCGTTTTTTTCAGAACTCATACGTCTCCAAAAAACCGAATATTTCGATCATCGGCGAAGATGATAATGGCGTTCAATTTCTTCGGGAAGGATTATTTGTTAAACTCGACGGAAACCCGGTTCCATACGAAAATCTGAGCGTACCGGATTCGGTGATCAACGGCAACTATGTTTCAGCGCAATTCCGTCCGACATTAACGACTGGCGAACATACGCTTGAAGTCATGTTGTACGACGCGGCAAAAAATGTCGCGATGGAAACGGTTTCTTTCATCGTCAGCGACGAACTTAAAATATTCGATTACGGCAATTATCCAAATCCTTTCAAAGACCGAACGACATTTATCTACGAATTGACCCAACCGGTAAATACTTTGAAAATCAACATCTACTCACCGTCCGGACGCTTAATAAAAGTGTTGGAAGAAGCAACAGTTTTCAGTTCCGGTTCCGAAATGAGCGAAGGCGGTTATCATGAAGTGACGTGGGATGGTCTGGATAAAGACGGAAATTTCGTCGCAAACGGCGTATATTTTTATCAAATCGTCGCAAAGACAAGTAAAAAGACAGTTAAATCAACCGGGAAAATTGCCAAGACAAGATGAAACGTTGCGACTGACATTGTTCGTATTTTTCATCATCTCCTCCAGCCTAATCGCCGGTGAGTACGCTGATGCATTTCTGGAATTCGGCGTAAGTCCCAGAATTTCCGCTTTGGCCAATGCGACTGGCGCATTCGATAACAGTCTGACCTCGTTCGCGATCAATCCTGCTGGAATTGCTTATATCAAAAAACCACAAATCGGAGCCATGTACACTTCTCCATTCGGGCTGGCAAATTATCACTATATCGGCACCGCAATGCCGGTCTCAAAGTCGTCGTCGCTTGTATTTAGCTGGATTCGCTACGGAGTAGATGACATACCGCTACGACCCGACATTCTTCGGCTGGTCACCAATCAGGAAGATCGCCGCGATTCGATCTTACTACTTGCTCAATCTCCATTTAAAACCTTTCAGGATTGTGAGGACGCATTCTTTATCAGCTATGGAAAATTCAGATCGAAGGAGATCGATCTCGGCTGGCGTTATTACAAATTTTGGGCTGAATTTCCGATGGGAATCAACATCAAGATCATCCACAAAAAATTATATAACGTCGAGGCGTTCGGAATGGGAATCGATATCGGCGGAAGGATTCGGGCAAACGGAGAAGATATTTTCGACCTCAAAGGACTTGGCAAACTTTCAGTCGGACTGGCTGTTCAAAATTTGACAAAGACGACGATTTACTGGAATACCAAACGTCAGGATGTCATCAAAGCGCGACCGATTTTATCCTTTGCACTTGAACAACCGATTACGCCTTATCATCTTTTAATCAATCTTGGCGCGGAAAAGTCTTTCATTTACGATGATTCTTTCCGCTATGGCGCCGAATTTGTTTTGAAAGATTGTGTAAACTTTCGAGCAGGATTCCAGAAAACTGGCATTTCCGTCGGTCTGGGATTAAATTCCAACTGGATGAAAAAACGAATCGCCATCGATTATGCGTTTCAAAACCACGCACTCGGCGCGAGTCATCAAATTGGAGGATCTGTTCAATTTTGATACGCAAAATATTAGAAATCGTCTTGTCGCTCATTCTCATTTCCGTTTTTATCCTCGACGGTTGCGGAGATTCTCTGGAGGATCCGACTCCGCCCTCCAGACCGCAATGGGTTGAAAAGTCCGCTCCTGAAGATTCGATCGAACATGGCATCGACGCCGATCCAATCGACGACTATATCTTTTTGGAATGGCATCCCAATTCGGATGACGACATTTCCGCTTATAAAATTTATCGAGCCGAAAATAATGCCAGCGCCAAGTTTTCGCTTCTGGCAGATGTGGATGCATTCTCGACGTTCGGCGGTGATACGATCTATATCGACGACTCCGTTGAATTAAACAAAATTTATTACTACTACCTGCTTGCTGTCGATCAGGCAGGAAATAAAAGCGAACCGTCCGATACGATCCGGTATGGACTCATCCAAAAGACCGACCTGAACTATCCGTTAATCGCGATTACCGAAAAACGTCCCCGGTTTGAATGGCATGATTTCACCTCATTCTCTTACCAATATATAATTCGAGTTGAAAAGCTTTCTCCATTAGAAGTTATTTGGATTTATCGTTTTAATAAAACAAATTACGCTGATACTTTTCAGAGTATGCTTTTTGATAATAACAACACCGCGAGCGAACATGAGTTGACAGCCGGTACAAGTTATCGGTGGCGCGTCGATGCTATTTATCTGGTTGACCCATCGGATAGAGACATATCCGGGTCAGAATCGCAGTGGGGTTATTTTTCGATTAAACCCTAAGGAGTTTTCATGAAAAAATTTAGTACAATCGCAATTTGCTTTATATTGGCTTCAACTGCATTCGCACAAGAGCCCGCTAAAACAGTCATTACACCGAATATACGGAATACGGACAGATCAAGCACCTCTCGATATATTTTCAGCCCGGGAACCGACGCTCTGCTAATGACCGTCAAGATTTGGGGCGAAGTCGTCAAACCGGGACTTTATGACATTCCAATCGGAACGGACCTGATCGAACTTCTGTCCTCGGCAGGCGGACCGACGACACGCGCCAAACTTTCCCGTATTAAAATCATTCACACCTCGTCGGCCGAAGGAGCAGGCAGAGTTATGACTGTAGATGTTGCCGATTTCCTCAAGAATGGCGACTCGAAACTCATTCCGGAAATCAAACCAAACGACACAATCGTCGTGCCGGTCAAACCAACGCAGTATATCCTAACATCTCTCTCGTGGACACAACAGTTTATGAGTTTATTCTCGATTTACTCAATGATTCTGTACTATACATCTATCGCAAGAAAATAATTTTTTTAAAAAATAATAAATAGGAGTTACAAAATGATCGATTCAATTGATGTTCAAATCTTGAACATCCTCCAAAAAGAGGGTCGAATTCAAAGAAATCGCATTGCCGAGATGGTCGGTTTAACAATCCCAGCAGTGAGCGAAAGAATGAGAAAACTCGAAAAGAAGGGCATCATCGCCGGTTATCACGCCAAGGTTAATAATTTAGCCATTGGCAAAGACGTCACAGCCTTTGTTTTCGCTATGACTTCCCCATCGAATAATTATGACGAGTTCGTCAAAAGAAGCAGAGATACCAGCGACATCATTGAATGTCACTCTATTACCGGTGAAGGTTCACATCTTCTTAAAATACAAACCGATAATACTTCCACATTAGAAAAATTGTTATCCAGAATTCAATCTTGGCCTGGCGTTTTACAAACCAGAACTTATATCGTTTTGTCAAGTTATAAGGATCATTCAGCGCTTCAACCGGCTGATTCATTAATTAAAAAATAAATTTCGCGAAGTTTGGCAGAGCCGTTTTGTCTCTGCTAGTCTCCGGATCTTGTATGGGTTTTTAATTTTTTAATTTCGCCTTCGTGCGAAAGATAGGTTGAGTAATGTTTATTGAATTAAAATCCGAAATTACCGCCATCGAACCGAAACTTGCCGAACTGCGGAGGTTTCTTTGACGTTGACGAAAAAATAAAACTCGCCGACTCGCTTAGGGTTCTGACTGTTGATCCTAATTTTTGGAACGATCAGGAAAAAGCGCAATCGACTCTTCAGCAAATCCGAGTCCTTGAAACTTCCATCCAATCCTATCGATCGCTGGAGTCAATTTTCAATGAAATCGTTGAATTGATCGATCTAACTAAGGAAGAAAATGATGAATCAATCCTTCCGGAAGTCAGCCAAATGATCGCGGATTTGAAGCATCGTTTGGATAATGCCGAACTTCAAACACTCTTAAGCGGCGAGGATGATGCTAAAAACGCCATTCTAACCATTCATCCGGGCGCTGGCGGAACGGAGTCACAGGACTGGGCTCAAATGTTGCTTCGCATGTATCAGCGCTGGATTGAACGCTCCGGGCGAGAATCCAAGATCATCGATTTCTTAGAAGGTGAAGGCGCCGGCATCAAAGACGTTGCAATGGAAGTAAAAGGCGAATTCGCATACGGTTATCTTAAATCTGAAGCGGGAATCCACCGGCTCGTCCGCATTTCGCCTTTCGACGCCAATCATCGTCGCCATACTTCTTTCGCATCGGTATTCGTTTATCCAGAAATCGATGACGATATCGAATTCGATATCAATCCGGACGACTTGAAAATCGATACTTTCCGCGCAAGTGGTGCTGGTGGACAACACGTCAACAAAACCGATTCCGCGATCCGAATCACGCACGTTCCGACCGGAATTGTCGTTCAATGTCAGAACGAACGAAGCCAATTCAAAAACAAAGCCGGAGCGATGAAAATCCTACGTGCACGACTTTACCAGCATTACAAAGAGGAACGCGACAAAGAGCGATCAGAAATTGAAAAAACTAAAAAAGATATTTCCTGGGGAAATCAAATCCGTTCCTATGTTTTCCAGCCTTATACACTCGTGAAAGACCATCGTACGAAACATGAAACAGGCAACATTCAGGCAGTAATGGACGGCGACATCGACGAATTCCTTCACCAATTTCTCGTTATGAACACCCAAAAGGAGAAACAAACAGTTGAATAATCCCGATCCGACTACCGGCAAATCACTCGCTGAGATTCTTGCTATTCGGCGTGAAAAATTGGACAAAATCCGCGAACTAAATATCCAACCGTTCGCCTATGAATTTGACAAAACCCATACGACTGCTGAGATCATTTCTCGCTTCGACGAACTTTTTGAAAAAACCAACGTCGCAATCGCCGGCCGCGTTATGGCAATCCGTAAAATGGGAAAAGCGAGTTTTTGCCATATTCAGGATGAATCGGGACGAATTCAGGTCTATTTCAAAGCCGATACATTGGGCGAAACTGGATGGAAATTATACAACCTTTTAGACATTGGTGATATCATCGGTGTCAATGGAAAAGTTTTCAAGACGCACACCGGTGAAATCACCGTCGTCTCCGAAAAACTTTCCATTCTGGCGAAAAATCTCCGCCCGATTCCGATCGTTAAAGAAAAAGACGGGACAATTTTTGACGCATTCACCGATAAGGAACAGCGCTACCGTCAGCGTTATCTGGATTTGATTGTCAATCCGCAGGTCAAAGAGGTTTTTCGCAATCGAAGCCGAATCGTTCAATGGACGCGCGATTTTCTGAACTCGAATGGATTTCTGGAAGTTGATACGCCCGTACTCCAGCCGATTTATGGCGGCGCGAACGCCCGCCCGTTCAAGACATTTTATAACGCGCTTGACCGAGATTTTTATCTAAGAATTGCCGATGAGTTATACTTAAAACGACTTATCATCGGCGGCTTTGAAAAAGTTTACGAAATCGGGAAAAATTTCCGCAACGAAGGCGTTGATCGCAACCACAACCCAGAATTCACTTTACTGGAATTTTATCAGACTTATGTCGATTACAATTATCTGATGGATTTTGTGGAAGCCTATCTCAAGTTCATTTGCGAAAAGATCGGAACTTACCAAGTTCCCTTCGGCGAAGCGGTTATTGATTTTTCGATGCCGTTCCGTCGGGCAAAAATGTTCGATTTGTTAGAATCTGCAATCGGAAAAGACATCAGCAAATTCACGGAATCGGAACTGCGTGCGCTCTGCGTCGAAAAAGGAATCGCCGTCAAGCCAAATTACACTCAAGGAAAATTCATTGAACTTCTATTCGACGAATTTGTCGAAGGCGATCTCGTCCAGCCGACATTCGTCACGGATTATCCAAAAGTAATCTCGCCTCTTGCTAAATCCAAACGCGACGGCTCGTCCGAAATCGTCGAGCGGTTCGAACTTTTCATCGCCGGGCAGGAATTTTCCAACGCCTTTAGCGAATTGAATGACCCAATTGATCAACGTGAACGCCTGGAAAATCAAAGCCGACTTAGAGAACTGGGCGATGAAGAAGCGCAGTCGATGGATGAAGATTTCGTTATCGGGATGGAATACGGTATGCCGCCAACCGGCGGCGTCGGAATCGGAATCGATCGCGTTGTCATGCTTTTCACAAATCAGCGCTCGATTAAAGACGTTATTCTATTTCCGCAAATGCGAACATAAGCCGTACAGATGTCTCTCCCCTATTTTATCGCCAAACGGCACTTGTTCAGTCATCATAAAATCGGATACGTTTCCTTTATCAGTATTATCTCGATCATCGGACTCGCCGTTGGCGTTGCCGCTTTGATTCTCACAATTTCGATCCTGAATGGTTTTGAAAGGGAGATCAAAACCAAATTAATTAGTTTCGACGCACACATCCGGGTTCGACTTTTTTATGAGGATTCCATCAATCCCGAAAATTCCGTTAAAAGCGAGATTGAGAAGTTCAAATCCGTCCGATCGGTTGCCCCGTATGTTCATTCCAACGTTATCATCCGCCGCGGCAACGAGACGGATGGCGTCATTTTGGAAGGAATCGAAGAATCCGAACTATCCAAAACACTTGACATCAATCGCTTCGTCAAAGAAGGCGTTTTACAATTTCAAACAAGCGACGGTTCGGACGGAATTGTCATTGGAAGAAAACTTTCGCAAACACTCGAAGCAAATGTCGGCGATAAGGTCTTTTTGTTCGTACTTCATCCTGAAAATAATTCGGTAAACAGGCCGAAAATCGGCGTTTTTACCATTACTGGCATTTATGAATCCGGAATCGCTGATTACGACGATATCTTTGTTTATACGAGTCTTTCTGCCGCCCAGCGGCTTTTCGATTTAGGCGACCGGCTTACCGGCTATCAAATTCTTCTCGATGACCCAAATCAGGCTGAAATTGTCGCCGCACAGATCAATCAACAGCTCGGCTATCCATATCATGCGCTCAGTTGGATTAATCTTCACTTAAACCTGTTCAATTGGCTGAAAGTCCAGCGCATACCGATTTTGCTCATTTTCGGATTGATCGCGCTCGTAGCAATCGTCAATGTCGTCAGTTCGCTGATGATGATCGTCATTGAAAAAACGCATGACATCGGAATTTTAATGGCCGTTGGCGTCAATCGAAAGCAAGTTACCCACATTTTCCTAATCGAAGGCGTTTTGATCGGACTGGCGGGAACGCTCCTTGGTTTTTTACTGGCGCTCGGCATTGCGTGGCTACAAATCCGATTTTCACTGATTTCTATTCCTAAAGACGTCTATTTCATGAGCGAATTGCCAGTTTTACTGGATTGGAAAAACTTCCTCATTATCGGAATATTTTCGATGATTTGTTCGACACTCGCGACAATTTATCCCACAATCAAAGCCGTATCCCTTTCACCCAGTGAGACGACCCGATATGAATAAGAATCTCCTGACATGGATCGCTTATCGTTATTTTCGTTCCAAAAAACGAACCGGCTGGATATCTTTTACTTCCTGGGTTTCAGTAGTCGGCATCGGAATCGGCGCGTTTGCTCTGCTCGTAACGCTAAGCGTTTTGAACGGATTCGAATCTGAAATCACGCGGCGAGTGATCGACGTCGAATCGCACCTCCGTATCACCGGAAACGATCTGACCCACGAAGATATTTCTCTCATTCAGACGGTATTGAAAAATGAAAAAATTCGCGACATCAGTCCATTCATCAATAAAAAATCCGTTCTATCGACAAACGGCGCCGAAGCAGTCGTACGGATCAAAGCCATCGATTCGCTCGCACTGACGCGTCTTGTCCCAAAAGCAAATGCCACTCAGCGCGGCGACAATTCGTTCATTTCTCCCATTTCGAGACTTCCGGGAATTCTCCTCGGATTCAGGCTCGCCGACCAATTGGGACTTTATCTTGGCGACACCGTGTCTGTCATCAATCCTCTATCGATGAGCGGTATGTTCGACGTTCCTATCGTTGGACAATTCGTATTGACGGGCGTTTTTAAACTTGATCTGTTCGATTATGACGATAATCTGGCATTCATCGAGATTGGCGAAGGACAGAATATATTCGACATGCCCGGACTTTACTCCGGAATCGACATCCGCTTCGACAACTATCAAAACATCAATGAAATCAGTAAGAAATTGCAAAACGAATTCGGATCGACGCGCTATGTTTCCACATGGGAAGCGCAACACCAAACACTTTTCGGTGCAATGAAACTGGAAAAATACGGTAGTTTTATTGCTCTAAGTTTCATTATTCTCGTCGCAATATTTAATCTCACCAGTTCGCTTGTCATGTTAGTCATGGAAAAAATCCGCGAAATCGGCATGCTTCAGGCGCTCGGTCTGAATCAAAAATTGATCCGTGGAATTTTTCTGAGGCTCGGAATGTTAATCGGTAGCATCGGTCTGGCGATCGGCTTGACCTTTTCGCTCGCACTGTGTCTGATCCAGCAATTTTACCGGTTCATTCCGCTTCCGTCGGTTTATTTTATTCCGTACTTGCCGATGGAAGTTCACTGGATCGACATCGTCGCAATTGCGCTGGCGGGTATTTTATTAATTTTCATTGGAACCCTTTACCCAATTCGTCAGATCGGCAAACTATTGCCTGTGGAGGCTATTCAATATGAAAAATGAAAATGAAATTCCTTTACTCGACGTTCTTCACGTTTCAAAATCGTTTCACAATGACGGTAACGAAGTCTGTGTCCTGAAAGACCTTTCCTTTACTGTGGAAGAAGGCGAAGTCGTAGCGGTAATGGGTCCATCCGGAATCGGGAAATCGACGTTATTGAATCTCATCGGAACGCTCGACAAACCGGATTCCGGCGAGATTCTTTTTCAGGGAAAATCACCATTTCAGTTGTCTGATCCGGACATCGCACGTTTCCGGAACGGTTCCATCGGATTCGTTTTCCAATTCCATCATCTTCTGCCGGAATTTACCGCTTTGGAAAATGTCATGATCCCAAACATGGTTTACCATAACAACCCGCAAAAGGCCGAAGAACTCGCCCGTGAGATTTTAAGCCGTGTCGGACTTCAGGACAGGGTTCAGCATCGTCCGTCCGCTCTTTCAGGCGGCGAAAGACAACGCGTCGCCATCGCCCGAGCGCTCATCAACAATCCGAAGGTCGTCCTCGCTGATGAGCCGTCCGGTAATCTCGACGCCGAAAACAGTTCGATGCTTATTGACCTGATTATCGACCTCAACCGGAAGTACGGAACAACGTTTATCATCGCCACTCATAACGCAGAGATCGCCAAAAAATCGCACCGGATCATCCATCTTCAGAAGAACATCTCCGTCAGTTCATGAAAGTTTCGTTGATTTAGCGCCAGAACCGATTTATATTTCAATAGGAAAGTAGAGTAACGTTTGAAATGAAAGAAAATTTTTCGAAGAAAATCCAGCAGGTTGTCCGACTCGCTCGCGAAGAAGCGATTCGGCTTGACCATAACTATATCGGCAGTGAGCATCTTCTTTTAGCCATTCTCAAACTCGAACAAAGCACCACCGTCGAAATTCTCATGAGCATGGACATTGAAATCGACGAATTGATCAGGTCTGTCGAAGAAGCCACACAGGCTAACGGCGGCACGATGATGGTTGGAAGACTTCCACTGACGAAACAGGCTGAAAATGTCCTGAGAAACGCCTACACGGAAGCGCAAAATGTCGGCTCAGACGTCATCGGCGATGAACATCTTTTCCTTTCCTTGCTCAAAGAACAGGAAGGTTCTGCCGGACACACGCTTTCATCTTATGGCATTGATTACTATAATTTCAAAAACGAATTAACCAATCCGCTGACCGATAAATCCAAATCGACACGCGCCGAAAAAAAGTCTATCAAAACGCCGGCGCTTGATCATTTTTCACGTGACATCACCGAAAAAGCACGAAAAGGAGAATTAGATCCGGTTATCGGACGAGATAAAGAGATCGAACGCGTCGCCCAGATTCTATCGCGCCGGAAGAAAAACAATCCAGTCCTGATCGGCGAACCGGGCGTAGGCAAAACCGCGATTGCTGAAGGTTTGGCCCTTCGCGTCATCGCTAAAAAAGTACCGCGTCTCCTCCAAAATAAACGAATTATTGACCTTGATCTCGCCTCCATCGTCGCGGGAACAAAATATCGTGGTCAGTTTGAAGAACGAATTAAAACGATCATGGATGAACTGGAACACGCGGACAATGTGATATTATTCATCGATGAATTACACACACTCGTCGGCGCTGGAAGTGCTTCCGGTTCGTTAGACGCTTCCAATATGTTCAAACCGGCATTAGCGCGCGGAGACCTTCACTGTATTGGCGCAACTACTCTCGACGAATACCGCAAATTCATTGAAAAAGATGGCGCGCTCGAGCGAAGATTTCAGAAGATTATCATCAATCCGCCTTCGCGGGAGGAGTCTCTCGACATTCTAAAAGGACTCCGCACAAAATACGAAGAGCATCATAAGGTCAAGTATGACGATAAGGCTCTCTGGATCGCCGTAGAACTCAGCGATCGGTATATTACCGATAAATATCTACCAGATAAAGCGATCGATGTGATGGATGAAGCCGGTTCAAGAGTGCATTTGCACGATGTCAACATTCCTGAAGAAATCGTCGTATTAGAGGAGAAAGTGGATGACATCACGCATCTAAAAGAGCAAGTTATTCGGGATCAAAATTTTGAAAAAGCCGCCGAACTGCGCGATCATGAACGAAAAATCAAAGACTCATTGAAAAAAGCACAGGAAAAGTGGGAAGCCATTCAGGATAAAGAACGAATTGTCGTAACCGAAGACGATGTTGCCGATGTCGTTGCCATGATGACAGGCATTCCTGTCAATAGGATTGCAGAATCGGAAAACAAAAAATTATTGGTTATGGAAGAGGAACTAAAAAAACATATTATCGGTCAGGATAAAGCGATTCAGACAATTTCCAGCGCCATCCGACGGGCGCGTGCCGGATTAAAAGATCCCAAACGTCCTATTGGCTCATTCCTTTTTTTAGGACCAACTGGCGTCGGTAAGACCGAACTCGCCAAAATAATCGCAGAATACGTTTTTGACAGCCCAAATGCGCTGATCAAGATCGACATGTCTGAATACATGGAAAAATTCGCCGTTTCGCGACTCATCGGCGCTCCTCCCGGTTATGTCGGCTATGAAGAAGGCGGCGAATTGACGGAAAAAATACGCCGACAACCTTATTCTGTCGTCCTCTTTGACGAAATCGAAAAAGCGCATCGTGACATTTTCAACATTCTTCTTCAAATCTTCGACGACGGCGTTTTAACAGACAGCTACGGCAGACGCGTGGATTTCAAGAATACGATTATCATCATGACTTCAAACATAGGCTCACGGCATATAAAAAACGCCACATTCGGATTCTCGAAAGAAAATCTCGAAACGGAATACGAATCTATCAAAAAACGTCTTTTAGATGAAACGAGTAAAACTTTTAATCCGGAATTTTTAAACAGGATCGACGATCCGATCGTCTTTCGCCCACTCTCTCGCGAAGATATTTTACAGATCATCGACATCCAGTTAAGATCGATCACGGATCATCTCAAGACGAGTAACACGACGCTCATTTTCGATGATCTTGCCAAGGATGTTATTCTTGAAAACGGATTTAAACCGGAATTCGGCGCCAGACCGCTGAGACGGGCAATTCAATCATTGATAGAAGATCCCATAGCTGAGCAGATGTTGCAGGGTAAATTGACAAAGAATGCACCAATCTACATCAGCGCAGAAAATCAAAAAATCACTTTCTTACAGAAAGAGTTGAATGAGAGAGTTTACGTGCCCCCTTCAAATAATTAATCTACTCGGACAATATTGCCGATTTTAAATTTTGCGAGGGGTAAGATTTCATTTTTCTTGCCGATGTGACCGTTGAATTTTCTGGCACAGGAATTGTCCACGTGTATCCGACATTTGAAAATCGATAAAAAAATAACGAGAGTTGAACTATCGAAGGAGAAATAAAATGGGAAAAATTATTGGAATCGACCTCGGCACAACCAATTCATGTGTTGCCGTTATGGAAGGCGGCAAACCGCGCGTGCTGGAAAATTCAGAGGGCAAAACTACTACACCTTCTGTCGTAGTTTTTAAAAAGGACGGCGAACGAGTAGTTGGCGATACTGCCAAGCGGCAAGTCGTGACAAATCACGATCGCGCCATTTATTCAATCAAACGGTTTATGGGAAGACTTTTCAGAGAAGTGACACGGGAACGCGAGGAAGTTCCGTTTAAAGTCATCGAGGGTTCCAGCGGCGACGCGCGTGTCAATATTGCCGGACATGATTATTCTCCGCCAGAAATCAGTGCGATGATTCTTCAAAAAATGAAACAAACTGCGGAAGAAAAACTCGGCGAAAAAATCACCGAAGCCGTCATCACCGTCCCAGCCTACTTCAACGATTCTCAACGTCAGGCTACGAAAGACGCCGGAAAAATCGCCGGCCTTGATGTCAAACGAATCATCAATGAACCGACAGCCGCGGCATTGGCTTACGGCCTCGATAAGAAAAAAGACGAAAAAATTGCCGTATATGATCTCGGCGGCGGAACGTTCGACATTTCCATTTTGGAAATCGGAGACGGCGTTTTTGAAGTAAAATCCACCAACGGCGATACCCATCTTGGCGGCGATGATTTCGATCAACGTGTCATCGAATGGCTCATCGACGAGTTCAAACGCAAAGAGAGCATTGATTTAAAAAAAGATCCGATGGCCATGCAAAGGCTCAAAGAAGCCGCTGAAAAAGCGAAAATTGAATTGTCTTCGAATCAGGAAACTGAAATCAACCTGCCTTACATTACGGCAGGCGCCGCGGGTCCGATCCACATGATGGAAAAAATTACACGAGCCAAATTTGAGTCTCTGGTTGACGATCTCATCGAAAAAACCAGACGCCCCTGCGAACTAGCATTGCAGGATGCAAATCTAAAACAATCCGACATCAATGAAGTGATTCTCGTCGGCGGGAGTACGCGTATTCCAAAGGTTCAGCAATTAGTCAAAGAATTATTCGGAAAAGAACCTAACAGAAGCGTCAATCCCGACGAAGTCGTTGCCGTAGGCGCGGCTATTCAAGGCGGTGTCCTCGGCGGTGAAGTTCATGATATACTGTTACTGGATGTTACACCGCTATCTCTTGGCATCGAAACACTCGGTGGCGTTGCGACACGACTCATTGAAAGAAACACGACGATTCCTACCCGAAAGAGTGAAATCTTTTCGACTGCCGCCGATAATCAGACGACCGTCGAAATTCATGTGCTTCAGGGCGAACGTTCGATGGCAAACGATAATAAGAGCATCGGACGATTTCATCTGGATGGCGTCGCTCCCGCCCCACGCGGCATTCCTCAAATCGAAGTGACATTTGATATTGATGCCAATGGAATATTGAACGTTTCTGCAAAAGACAAAGCAACTGGTAAAGAACAGAGTGTTCGGATTCAAACTTCAAGCGGTTTAACTGATGACGAAAAGGAACGCATGGTGCATGACGCTAAACTTCACGAAGAAGAAGACAAGAAACGGAAGGAGGAAATCGATACGCGAAATCAGGCCGACGCGCTCGTTTATCAAACCGAAAAAAATATGAAAGAATATGGAGATAAACTCGAACCTGATGAAAAAGGACGTATTAACACCGAACTGGAACAGTTGAAGAAAGTTCAGAGCGGCTCCGATGTAAAGGCTACGAAAGAAGGCATCGAGAACCTGAATCGTGTCTGGAATGAAGTTTCCACAAAGATGTATGAACGCGTCAAGACGCAGACGCCTCCTCCGAATGAGAGCGGTCCAACGGAAGAACCTCCCAAACAGGAGCCAACAGGCGAAAAGAAAGATGATAATATCGAAGACGCTGACTTCGAGGTCGTGGACGATAAGAAATAATCAAACACGATAAATTTCTGAAAAAAGAGTGCGACAAATGTCACACTCTTTTTTATTTCCGGTATCATTGGAATTGTTTTGATTTTTATAGAGAATTTCTTTATTTTCAGATGCTTTTTTATAACCGGCGACGTACCCAAGTGGCTAAGGGAGCGGTCTGCAAAATCGTTATGCACCGGTTCGACTCCGGTCGTCGCCTCTACCAGCCGAAGTGGCGGAATTGGTAGACGCAAGGGACTTAAAATCCCTCGTTCCATTGGGACGTACCGGTTCAAGTCCGGTCTTCGGCACAATATTAATCAAACGTATTATTCATGGTGATCCCATGACTTTTCGCAAAGTCTCTTTTATTTGGGTTCGTACCGGTTCGCCCCGCATCTGGCGGGAATTCTGGTCTTTGGTGGAAATTCCGACACTATTCGGACACTTTGGCTTAGTTTCAGGCAATGAAAATGAAACAATCAAAAAGTGTCTGAATACTCCCGGAATCGATGTCCGGTTTGATCGGAATATCCACCGCCAGGCAACGCGGAAAAGCCAAAGTCATTAGATTCATTCCGCTTTCTTTTGCTAAGTTAATCCTATTACTGACTCTTAAAATGGACCAGTTTTTGGGAGAAAACTAAGTCCCACTCAGATTACTTAATTAGCAGGCACTTCTTAACTCGCTGAAATCCATCTACTTGAATACAATAGAAATAGATTCCTGAACTATAATGATTTGCATCCCATTGAAATGAATAATATCCTGCTACCTGTGTTCGATTCACCAGCGCCTCTACCAAGCGACCAGTCATATCAGATACCGATAAGATCACTTTGGATTCTTTAGGTAATTCATATTTAATTGTTGTAGTAGTGTTAAAGGGATTGGGAAATACTTCAAAGACAGGGGAATAATTTTCTTCTGCAACATTTAGTACGAGACTGTAAGATAAAGTGTTTAAACCTTGGTAGAAGATATTAAAATAGGAAAAGACAGGATGTGCGACACATGGGAATAGGCAAGGAAGCGGTGAAGCGGTTATTAATAGGGCAGGAAGTCAATTAGTTCCTTTCTACTGTTTCCCGTCTCCCATTTCCTTTCTCCTGTTTTTTAAATATACTCCGCAGTTTATTAATTATACAAGTTAGTAAAAAAATCTTGACATAAATATTTTTGTTTCGTAATATTCAAAAGAATGTGAATACAAACACAATGTGGAGTGAAGTTGAGAATAAGACCAATACCTGATGAGACCATAAGCCGACTCTTTCCATATTTAAGAGCATTGATCTGCCTTACCGAAAAAGGATATAAGATCGTGTCCTCCAATCGCTTATCGGAACTATGCAACATAAATCCCTCAATAATCAGAAAAGATTTATCCTATTTCGGTGAATTCGGCAAGCGCGGTATCGGTTACAATGTAGTTGATCTTCTCAAGACAATTCGTGGAATTCTAAAAATCCAAAAAATTAAAAAAGTCGTCCTTATCGGCGTGGGCAATATCGGCAGAGCCCTGCTGTCTTATCCCAATTTTCCTTCTGAAGGTATTAAAATTATTGCCGCTTTTGATAATGATAAAGAAAAAATAGGCACAACGATCAACGGAATTACCATCCAGGATATAAAGGAAATGGAGAAAATAGTCCAAACTGAAAATGTTAAAATATGTATCCTCGCGACTCCCGTTCCCGTAACCTGTGAAATTGCCAACAGATTGGCAGACAAGGGAATCAATGCGATACTCTCTTTCACTCCCTGCCGAATTAATATGCCTAAAAATATTGAAGTGAAATGTATTGACTTAAGCACTGAATTAACTAGGCTTATCTATTACTCTCACAATAACTTGTAATGCATTTATCGCTGTAGTTTATGAGTAGGGCTTTTATAGTCGAATAATGTCATAAAAATTGATATCAGGAGTATTTTAGGATGACAGAAAATTCCTTTTTAACGAAAATAAAAAATTTTCTTTATCTCTTTAGTTTTCTAATAATCATATGGGTTATATTGACCAATACTCTTAGCGCTGAAGAATTAATTACAGGGCTTCTAATCAGCTTAGTGCTCGCGACAGTATATACTAAAAATTATCAAAAGCTCGGGCTTCCTCCCTTCGGAATAAAACGACTTATATATTTCATAATCTATATTCTCGTTTTGTTTATAGAAATTATAAAAGCTAATTTTGATGTGGCGTATCGAGTGCTTCATCCCAAAATGCCGATCAAGCCGGGCATCGTAATCATCAAAACGGAATTGAAACAGGATTTCGCAAAAATGATCCTTGCTAATTCTATTACTCTGACGCCAGGGACGTTTGTGCTTGATATAAAAGGCAACGAACTGCTGATCCACTGGATTTACGTCAGATCGTCTGAAGAGGAGGAGTCCACCCAAAAAATTAGTGGAAAATTTGAAAAATACTTAAAGGTGATATTTGCATGAATTACTCAATATTTATTGTCTTTTTAGGTTTAATCATGGGGGGCGTTTTGATGGGATTGATCCGAATGTTGAAAGGCCCAACTGCCTCAGACCGCGCCGTGGCTGTTGACGCGATTACGACAACTACTGTAGCCTTACTGGTTATTCTGGCATTTATCTTCAAGCGTTACGTTTATGTTGAGGTTTCTCTGGTATACGCCCTTCTTTCTTTTGTAGGGCTGTGTGCGATTGCAAGATTCTTAGAAAAGGGATTTTAAGATGGAATTGGTTGGAATTATCTCTACGGGAATAGGTGTACTATTTTTAGTACTTGGAAATTTTGGAATCTTGCGATTGCCCGATGTTTACAATCGGATACAGGCGGGAACAAAATGCACCACTTTTGGGACGTTTTTCACTATTGTTGGAATTGGCATTCTTCAGCCGGAGTGGTTCTGGAAATGTCTTCTGATTGCTGTTTTTGTTTTAGTTACCAATCCCATATCGAGCCATGCTATCGCAAGAGCCTCAAGAAAAAGCGGTGTTCCGTTATGTGATCGAAGCGTAGTGGATCAAACCAAAGAATTTGAGGAAAGGAAAGAAGCATGACTATAATCATCACTGTTTTAATAGCGTGTATGCTGGCGGCAGCAATTGCCGCATATTTTTTCCATGATTTACTCAACGCGGTAATTGCCTCCTGCATGGTCAGTCTGATTGCGTCCACACTTTTTCTATTTCTGCACGCTCCTGATGTTGCCATGGCGGAGGCCTCCATCGGCGCCGCGCTTGTCACAACGGTTTTTGTCATAGCGCTGAGACGAACAAAGAGGTATGAAGAATGAGAAAATTAGTCATATTAATCTTACTATTGATAATCACGCTGGGTGTTTTTATACCGATACAGAAAATACCGTTTGGTAAACCGAGAACAGAAATAGCTGATTATTACATCAATAACGGGAAAGAGCAAACCGGAGCCGCCAATATTGTTACTTCGGTAGTGATCAGTTATCGGGGTTTTGATACACTTGGAGAAGTAACAGTCCTGTTTCTTGCCACAATTGGATTGGGCACCGTACTCGCAACGGTTAAAAGAAAAGAAGACCGAAAAACAGTGAAAGCCAGTCTGATTCTTTCTACGGGATGCAAATTTTTGTTTCCGCTTATTTTGTTATTTGGCGCTTATATATTCCTTCACGGACACCTAACTCCCGGAGGAGGATTTCAGGGCGGCGCTGTTATCGCTTCGGCATTCGTTCTGATGTATCTTGGCTGTCATAATGAAAAGAGAATCAATGAAACCGGAAGTGTGTTATTCGACTCTATCGGCGGATTGACATTTATTGTCGTTGGATTAGTTGGTTTAGCCATTGGCACTGGTTATTTTCTATATAATTTTTTGCCATTGGGTAAATTTAATACATTGATGAGCGCTGGCATTATCCCAATAATCTATATCGCCATTGGATTCAAAGTGGGCTCGGAATTGAGTAAAATCATAGACTTGTTAATGGAGGAGAGTTGATGAATTTCTTACATAACTACATCTATTATATCGGAGCGTTTGGTCTCATGTTCATCGGTTTCTTTATCATGGCTATAAAGCACAATTACATCAAAGTAATCATAGGATTAAGTATTCTTGAGACAGGCATCAACTTGTTTCTTATTTCAATTGGCTATGTTCATAACGGAACTGCCCCGATTTTTTCAGATCCAACCATAAGAGCCGAAAGCATGGTAGATCCAATCCCTCAGGCGCTCGTACTCACCGCGATTGTGATCGGGCTGGCCGTTATGGGGCTTGCCTTATCCCTGGCAATCAGCCTATACAAACATTTCGGAACACTCAATCTGCAAAAAATAAAAGAACAAAAATGGTAAAAGCTAATTTTTCATCAGGGGTAAAAATGACCATTGTAAATAGGATATTACCAAATGAGTGAGATAATGAATTTTAGTCCGGTTCTCTTAATAGTAACGCCATTAGCGCTTGCTTTTTTAATACCTTTGTTAGGGCTTATTTCTGAAAAAATAGCCAAATGGTTGCCAGTTATAGGCTTGTTCTTCAATTTCGTCATAGCGTTGACGATCTTGCCGCAGGCGCTGAAGCAACCAATCATTGTGAAAGCGGGTGGATTTATCCCGCCTTTTGGAATTACTCTCGTCGCTGGTCCGGTTGGGATGCTGTTTGCCACATTAATTGCCCTTACGGGATTATTGGTGGCGATATACGCCTTGAAATACATTAAGGAAGGCCCTCAGCAAAATTATCATATTTTGTTCATGCTATTAATAACCGGAGCCACAGGCGCCGTACTTACGGGAGATATTTTTAATCTTTTCGTATTTTTTGAAATCCTGTGCATTTCCTCTTATGCATTGGTGGCATATACAGGCAATCGGGCGGGAATCGAATCGGCTGTGAAATACCTCATTCAGGGATCAATCGGCTCCAGCCTTTTTTTAATCGGGATCGGATTGCTTTATGGCATGTTCGGGACCTTGAACATGGCAGACTTAGCCAGGCACATCGCTTTATCTTCCGGTCAATCCGTATTCATACCTTTGGCGTTCATGGTAACAGGATTGGGGGTTGAAGCGGCGATATTTCCGTTGAACGCCTGGTTGCCTGACGCGCATTCCTCCGCGCCTTCCTCTATCAGTGCGATTCTTTCGGGAATTGCCATTGAAGTAGGACTTTATGCTATCATCCGGGTTCTTTTTACAATATTCAATATTTCCAACTTTTTTATGTTTTTGGTATTCTTAGGCGTTTTGACTGTTTTAGTAGGAGAAATGAGCGCCTTTAGTCAAAGTAATGTTAAAAGGATGCTGGCTTTCTCCAGCATCGGGCAAATCGGTCTGATACTTTTTGCTTTTTCTTTGAATTCCCAATTCGGAGTGACGGGTGGGCTTTATCAGATGGTCAGTCATACCTTTGGGAAGGCACTGTTATTTTTATCGGTAGGTTATATGATTTACAGAACTGGTTCGATGGAGATTTCTTCCTTGGAAGGAATCGGTAAGAAAATGCCGCTTACCACTCTATTTTTTACAATTGGTGCATTTTCTATTGTTGGATTGCCGCCGTTTATCGGTTTCGCAAGTAAATTTATGATTATTCGCGCAGCGCTTGACAAAGGCGGGCTACTTTTTCTGTTATTGATTGGTATTGTATTATTTGGAACCGTTATAGAGGGCGGTTATTTTTTCAAATTAATTCAGATAATGTATTTTAAAGGAACCAGGAAAATTGAAAAAAAGGATGACTCTCCTGTTACCGCTTTAATTCCAATGTTTATTCTCGCAGGGTTGATAATACTTATCGGAATGTGTCCGAATTTAATAATGAAAATCTTAGACCCGGCTGCTTCAGAACTGCTTGATAAAGTGGAGTATATAAGGAGTATACTAGGATGAGCTTAGAATTATTAATAATAGTCGCTTTCGGCGGGGCATTCCTCACATATTTTGCAGGGAAAATATCTCCTAAACTCAGGAATTGGATTGCCGTACTAAATGCCTTGGCGCTGGTGATATTAACCTCGCTTTTTTATGGTCAAAATATTGAGAAATCTCTTCCTTTCGGTTTTCTGGGTTTAGAATTTGTACTAAGAATGAATATGATCTCCTGGTTTTTTGGTATAACAATCGTCGGTATTGGTTTGCTTTCGGTAATCTACTCGATAAAATATATTGAAAACGAAGATAAGTTGGATTACTATTATTTTACAACATTGTTTATTAATGCTAGTATGCTAGGGACTGTACTTTGCGGCGATTTAATATCATTTTTTATATTTTGGGAAATGATGAGCTGGAGTACCTATCTATTGATTAGTTATAAGGGTGGAAATAAGGCAATGTATGCCGGAATAAAATATATCATTATGTCCATTATCGGATCACTGGCAATGCTTGTGGGGATTATCAGTTTATATACTCATTTTGGAACAGTTGAGATAAGTGCCCTAGCGGTTCAGATACAAGGGGCTTCTATTAATTACATTCTTTTTATCCTGATTCTGTTTTCGATATCTTTTACAATTATTAATGCTTTCTGGCCTGCCCATACATGGTTGCCGGATGCTCATGCAGAAGCCGTATCTCCATTTTCTTCAATCCTCTCAGCGGTCTTAGTAAGAAAAGGAATGTATGGACTCTATCTGTTTATGTATATGATATTGGGAGTGAATATTCTGAATAAGTTATCGATAGGTTTTATAAGTTTTAACGGTATATTTTGCTGGATTGGCGCCATCACAATCGTATTTGCAGCACTAACCGCTCTTTTACAGAATGATTCTAAAAGAATTCTTGCCTGGAGTACCGTAGGACAGGGTGGTTATATGATTTTAGGAGTTGCTTCAGCAACAGCACTGGGCATGGCGGGTGGGACTTTCCATATTTTAAATCACTGTATATACATCGGATTACTTTTCTTTGTAGCGGGTGCGATTGAATATCGTACCGGGGGGATAAGGGATTTAAATTCTCTGGGTGGATTAAGTAAAAAAATGCCGATTACTTTTATCGGTGGATTGGTGGGAATCTTAGGCTTAATAGGGACTCCATTGACAAATGGTTTCGTTTCCAAGTGGCTGATATATAAAGCATTGATACTAAATCAGCACCCATTTCTGGCCTTCGCTGCATTTCTTGGAACCTGGGGGACGATATTATACGGATACAAATTTATCCACAACATATTTTTGGGACAACTACCTGAGGAATACAAAGATGTCAAAGAAGTCCCTTTTACAATGCAGTTACCAATAATAGTATTGACGGTTATGGTCATTTTATTGGGAATCCTACCGGGAATAGCTTTGAAAATGATTAACGTTATTGGAATTTATTTGGGATTTGAGCCACTGAGTGTTTCATTGGGGGGAATTGAAACACTGAATACGATAAATATTTTTATTGCAATACTTGCAGTCGGAGCAGTGGTTTGGCTGATTTTTAAAGGAGCTCGCAAAGCGATTAGGGTCGACCAATACGATAATTATGCAGCTGGTGCAGCAATACCGAAGGAAAAATATAACTATACGGTTGCTTTTTATCGACCTCTGGAAAAGATGATCCGTCCGTATCTCAAGGATTTTGTTGATGTGTTTTATCTGAAATTGGCAGAATGGACTCAAAATATCTGTGACGGCGTCAGACGAATTTATACAGGATATGTTGGTAATTATGTAATGTATATTATCCTGTTTTTAGCGTTCCTCATATCAATTCAATTAAAATGGGGTGTATTTTAATGAACGTAATTATGGTATTAATTTTACCGTTATTAGCTCTAATAACCGGTCTGTTTTTCCTGGGAATATCAAGGAAAATAACGGCTAGAATTCATTGGCGCTACGGACCACCGGTTATCCAGCCATTCATTGATGTCATTCGCTCTTTCAGTCAAATGAGTATCAGTCACGGGAAAATGTTCGATTTTGGAATAATATTATCCTTAACCGGTTCTTTTATTCTAATCTTATTTCTGCCAATCGGAGAATTGTGTTTTTTAACCTCAGGCGGATTAATTGCCTTTATCTATCTTATCTTGTTAGATCCCTTAGGGATAGCGCTAAGTTCCGGGGCGGCGGCGAATCCTAATTCAAGTATCGGAATTTCTAGGAAATTTCTGCTTTCTCTTGCATACGAAGTTCCGCTTCTTTTAGTTCTTCTGACGGTAATGACACATTACGATACGATTTCACTCGTAGATATTGTCAAAATCCAGGCGAGCATGGGCTGGTCTTTGAGTTCATGGGCTTTGGTTCTGCCTGGAATTGCCTATTTTTTAATACTTCCCGCTATTCTGGGAATAAGACCTTTTGAAGTGGTTAATGCATCTCAGGAAATCTCTTCAGGACCTATAGCCGAATTTGGCGGTAAACATCTGGCATTCTATACTCTCCAGCATGCTTTGCATTTGTTCGTTGGACTGGCTCTTTTTGTGGATATTTTCCTCGGAGGCGGGACTTTATTTGGATTATTGAATCCGATTGCCGGAACGGTCTGGGCTACAATTCTTGGAATAGTCATCTTTCTACTAAAAATGTTAGTCGTCCTGATCCTGGGGCTTTTCATTCATGCCGTATTTCCGCGTTTCAGGATTGAACAGGCAATGCAATATTTGTGGAAGTGGCCAACTTTGGTAGCCTTGATTGGGCTTGTCATCGTAGTTTTGATTAATAAGCAATAATGATAGGGTAAACATGGATAGAAATCAGATAGGCAAATGGCTTAAAAATCCCGGCAAGATGGCCAACAAATATTCCTTTCATGTGGTATATTTTTGCACCGGGTGTGGAATTATCGAGATACCGCCGTCCATCACTACACGCTGGGACGCCGAACGTTTTGGCATTATCCCCGTCGCCACTCCACGGCAGGCTAATTTATTCTTAATCACCGGCTACGTCTCGACAAAAACACTGAAAGCGATTATCAGAACTTATGAACAGATGCCGGAACCAAAATACACGGTGGCATTCGGTTCCTGTCCGATTAATGGCGGCATGTACTATGATTCTTATAATACTATCAAACATTTAGATAAATTTATTCCCATAGATGGCTATATCGCGGGATGTATGCCCCGCCCGGAAGCAATCTTTATCGGCATAACTCATCTGTGGAAATTAATCGATACGGATAAAGCCGACGGATATAGAAGATACCGAGAAGATTATCAATTCTATCGCGCTAATCAAGAGCAACTTTTTGACGATTTGGGCTGGCCTCCGTTATTCGAATATAATAAATCATGACCGTTTGGAAATAGTCTTGAAAAGGATCTTGCGAATATGGAAGAATTAAAGAAAAAACTTGTATCAAATTTTGCAAATATTGAGATCAATATTCTCAAAGAAAACAGAATGATTATCAACACCCAAAAGGAAGCCGTCTTGGCGATTTTAATCTACTTGAAAAAAATGGGTTATAACCATTTAGCCCTGGTTTCTTGCAACGACTGGATTGATGATCATGAATTTGAATTGGTTTATATCCTCTGCCCTTATCTGAAAGAGATTGAACATTATCAGGAAAACGATAAGATCAATATCGTCATCAAGACAAGGATTTCCCGAAAAGAAGCGAAATTCATTACAATTATAGACATTTTTGAAAACGCCGAGCCTTACGAGCGGGAAATACACGAAATGTTCGGGATACATTTTGAAGGGCATCCCAGGTTAACGCCATTAATGCTTGAGCGGGATTATGTGATTCCTCCCTTCAGAAAAGACTTCAATTTACTTGAATATGTCGACCGTACTTTTGGACAAATTCCTTCTATAGAAGAGAGAAAAAAAGGAAGAAAATGAGAGAACTTGAGTTATATTTCGGGCCGCAACATCTTGGAATGGTGGGCAATTTCAGCATTACCCTGAAGGTGGAAGGCGATAGAATATTAGAAGCGAGCGCTAATCCGGGATATTTGCATCGTGGCTTTGAAAAGCTGATGGAGCAAAGAACCTGGATGCAAAATTTTCCGCTGGTTTGCAGAATAAATGTCGTCGAACCGGATCACATGGAATTGATTTACTCCATGGGCGTCGAAAAGTTAGCCGGAATTGAAGTGCCGGAAAGAGGGAAATTCCTCAGAAGTATTTACTGTGAGATGGCGCGGGTCGGATCGCATCTCTTTGGACTTTGGGCTTATGCCAACATGCTCGGCTTCGACACCGTAGCAAACTGGGCAATGTATCACCGCGACCTCTTGCTTGATCGGTTTGAAGAACTAACCGGTGCGAGAGTGTACCACATTTATCTTCGTCCCGGTGGTGTTAGACGGGATTTCCCCGAAGGCTTTACCGACAGATTAGTAGAAACTTTACATAAAATCGGTTCCAAAGTTCCAGATTATAACCAGATTTTTTTTGAAAATGCCTTATTTAAAAAAAGGGCGGCGGGAATCGGAACCGTCACCCTTGAAGATGCCAAGCGCATGGGAGCCGTAGGACACACGCTAAAAGCGAACGGAATGCAATATGACATCCGAAAAATTGAGCCCTACGACGCTTATGACCAAGTCGAGTTTGATATTCCGACTCAAACAGGCGGAGATGCTTACTCAAGGCTCTTAGCCATTAGAGATGAAATGATTGAAAGCGTTCATCTGATCTTTAAGCTAATTGACAAAATGCCCAAAGAGGGTGAAGTCTATACAAAAACGCCAAATCCTTTCAAATGGAAGATCCCGAAAGGTGAAACCTATGTAAGATGCGAATCTTCCCGCGGCGAATTGGGACTATATTTGGTAAGTGACGGCGGCGATAAACCTTATCGGGCTCATTTCAATACGCCGTCCTATAATCACGGGCTGACGGTATTGGAAAAAGCGCTGGTAGGCGAGAGCGTTTCTGATGTGGGAAATATTATGATCAGTTTATATGTCGTTCCTCCAGAAATTGATCGATAAAAGTGTAGGTAATAAAATGTCAAAAACAAGCTATTTAAATCCATTCAAAGCAATAAAATACTTATTCGAGAAACCGCAGACCATAAAATACCCTTTTGAAACAAAGGAAATTGCCGACCGTTACCGAGGCTTTCATAAAAACGACTGGGAAAAATGTATCGGTTGCGGCAACTGTGCCGACATTTGTCCCAATAAAGCCATTGAAATGGTAAAAATTCCCGAGATCAAAGCCGATCCTGCCAAAGGCATTAAAAACGAGAGACCGCAAATAGATTATGGAAGATGTTGTTTCTGCGGATTGTGTGTAGACATTTGCCCTACCGGCTCCCTTTCTTTGACAAAAGATTTTTTCCATATCCATTTTGATACGAAGACCTTTACATTTATCCCGAAAGACGAAAAAAACGATCCGAGCACGTACAAATCCTCCGAAGATTACTCAATACTTCAGGCGAGTATTTCCCATCGC
>Ga0210017_1000815_pt1 | contig 27188 bp, 24 predicted proteins | sample CryGeyCG2014_020_FD_183966 | JGI IMG/M metagenome (GOLD analysis project Ga0210017, IMG submission 183966) | Groundwater microbial communities from aquifer - Crystal Geyser CG08_land_8/20/14_0.20 (SPAdes) (version 2) | ecosystem: Environmental > Aquatic > Deep subsurface > Groundwater | place... | reverse complement strand
AATTAGGAAAGAAGAAAAGTTGCGTTCAGAAATGATAAAAAAAGGCAAAAGACAAGTTCAAAAATATTCGTGGAGTAAAATGGCTAAAGAAGTTTTGGCAGTTTACGAGGAGGTTGCCGGTCAATGAAGATTGCGATCGTGCACGATTATTTAAATCAATATGGGGGAGCCGAGAGAGCTTTAGAAGTGATTCACCAAATATGGCCAGAGGCTCCGATTTTCACCTCTCTCATCGATTATCAAAAAATGGAAAGACAGGGCTTTAATTTTAAGGGGAAAGATATCCGCACTTCCTTTATGCAAAAACTGCCGTTCAGGAAAAGTCTGGCGAATTCATACTATTTGCCTTTTTATCCTTTAGCATTCGAGAAATTCGATCTTACCGGTTTTGACGTTGTTCTAAGCGTTACCTCTTTTGCAGCTAAGGGTGTTATTACTAAACCAGAAACAACTCATATTTGTTACTGTTGTACGCCGACTCGCCATCTGTGGCACTCTCAAGAATATCTTTCTCATCACTCGCATGTGAAAGGAATTCACAAGCCACTTTTGTACCCGGTCTTAAATTACTTAAGAATCTGGGATTTAACGGCCGTCTCCCGCGTTGACCATTTTTTAACCATTTCCAAAGCGGTCCAAGGAAGAATAAAACGCATTTACAATCGCGAGGCAGAAGTCATTTATCCACCGGTGAACCTCTCAAGATTTCTCAAATTGAAGCTACTCAACGCTGGTTCCAAAAAGGGTTTCTTTTTGATTGTTTCGCGTTTAAGCGGTCATAAGCGGGTAGATTTAGCCATTCAAGCCTTCAACCAGCTGAAGTTACCGCTTAAAATAATCGGCGACGGACCGCAAGAAAAAAGATATCGGAAAATGGCCGGACAAAACATTGAGATTTTGGGGAGACTCCCGGATGAGCGGGTTGACTATTTTTATCAGAATTGTTTAGGATTTATTTATCCTCAGGAAGAAGATTTCGGCATTACGGCGCTTGAGGCTCAGGCTGCCGGCAAACCGGTGATTGCTTTTAAAAAAGGTGGAGCTTTGGAAACAATTATTGAAGGGCAGACCGGAATTTTTTTCGAGCAACAGACCGTTCCCGACCTAACGGCGGCCATAAATCAATTCCATCGCTTAAATTTTAACCCAGAAAAATGCAGAGCTCAGGCCAGAAATTTTTCGGAAGAGAAGTTTCGTCAGGCAATAAAAAGTTCTGTGGAGAAGCTTTACGACCAAAGACAGAGAAAGAGCGGATGAAAAAGGAAACGTCATCTTTAATTTGAAAAGTAAGCTCAAATTGTCTACAATATACTTTTGAGTTAAAAAAACGAGATTATGATGATGAAAAAGATAAACCTTTTTCTTTATTTTTTTACAAAGAGATTAATCGACATCTTAATATCTGTCTTGGCATTACTCGTTGCTGCGCCAATTCTGATTGTGACAGCCATTGCAATCGGGATTGATACGCGCGGTCCGGTTATCTTCTCGCAGACCAGAGTTGGGAAAGAAGGGAAGCATTTTAAGCTCTTAAAATTCAGGTCGATGATTCCGGACGCAGAAAAAATTCTGTATGAAAACCCAAAACTGTTGGCCGAATATCAAAAGCATAGCTATAAGATTTTTGCGGATCCGAGGGTAACTAACGTCGGAAAACATATTCGTCGTTATTCCATTGATGAGTTTCCTCAATTTATTAATGTTTTGAAAGGGGAAATGAGTTTTGTCGGACCTCGCGCCTACAGACCGGAGGAGTTACGCGATCAGCAGAACAATTTTCCTGAAACCAAAAAATACGTTAAAGCTTTTTTGGAAGTTAAGCCTGGGATTACCGGTCCCTGGCAGGTTTCAGGAAGATCTGAAATTCAATTTGACAAACGGGTAAAAATGGACGCCTTTTACGCAGAACGAAAATCCTTACTTTATGATTTCATCATCATCTTAAAAACACCTTTAGCGGTTGTTAAAGGCAAGGGGGCAGTTTAATGGTTGAATTTGATAGGCTTCGCCCAAAAAATGGGAAGCAGAAGTCAAAAAAGAAAATCTATGCTGTTTTAATCGGAATAGTACCCATTGTTTTACTGCTTCTTGCCGGCGGATATTTTCTCCTTTTCTTGCCGGCGCAAAAAGTTTATCTTTCATCGCAGGTAACGATACAGCATTTAAAAGCCGCCAAGCAGGCTTTCGATACTCAAAACTTTGAGATGCTTTCCGAAGAGATCAGGGCTTCGCAAGATTCGCTTGATCAAACTAAACGGGATTACCAATATTTTCAATTTTTGCATTCTATTCCCTGGATTAAGACCTATTTTCAAGATGGCGAACATCTCCTCAATGCCGGTAATCACGGGTTGATCGGGGCTCAAATTTTAGCAGAAGGAATTAAACCCTTTTCTGATATCTTAGGATTTGAAAAGACTCAAGCCGAGGAGATGATGACCGCTGAGGAAAAGTTAGCCTATATTGTCGGGATCATGCCTCAGATTGTAACTTCAGTCAATGGTGCCCAACAGGAGCTAAAAATCGTCAAGGACGAGCTTTCTATAATCAGTCCAGATCGCTACCCGGACAAAATGTTTGGCTATGAATTGAAATCAAATATCCAAAGCGCCAAAGATTTAGTAGATAGAGTTGACAAGATAGTGAACGATCTGCTGCCATTTTTAGATATTCTACCGAAAGCCTTAGGTCAGCCCGACCCCAAAAATTACCTCATCTTATTTCAAAACGATAAAGAACTCAGACCAACCGGCGGATTTATCACCGCCTATGCTTTGACTACTTTTGAAAAGGGTAGATTTAAAGTTACTAAAAGTGAAGATATCTACAACATTGATTACGATCAGTCATACCTTTCTGTGCCGGAACCCATCAAGCAGTATTTGGTACCGGTTTTCTATATGCGCGATACCAACTTTTCCCCTGATTTTAAAAAGTCGATGGATGATTTTGCTGTTTATTATGAAAAAAGCAATCTGCCAGGAATCGATGGAATTATTGCCCTTGACACGGAGTTCGTGCGTTCATTTTTAGAAGTTCTGGGGCCAATGTATTTAGCCAAATATGACGAGACTTTTGAGGCCTCAAATGTCGTTTATGAACTTGAGCTCTATGCCGAAAAAATCCTTTCCGGCACAACCCGCAAAGACCTTTTAGGGGAGTTGATGATGACGATGATCGAGAAAGTTTTCGAGACTAAAAAAGAGCAATGGAAATCGTTAATCAATCAAGGCATCAGAGAAGCGCAGGAGAAACACGTTTTGTTTTACATGAAAGACCTTCAGATGCAGTCTTTGGTGGAAAAGTTTAATTTTGCCGGCAGAATAGTTGAATTTGAAGGTGATTATTTGCACATCAGTGATGCCAATTTGGGTGGGCTAAAGTCGGATATGTATGTTGAACGAAAAGCGGATTTGAAAACCAGTGTTTCCGAAGACGGGACAATTACCAACGAGCTAACCATAACTTATACCAACACCGGCAGTTATGACGGTTGGTTAAATGCTCCAACCCGGGATTATGTCAGAATCTATGTGCCGCAGGGATCGAAACTGATAAGTTCAGAAGGCGGCTTGCGAACGGTTGGCGTTTTTGAGGATTTGGGCAAAACAGTCTTTGATAATTTTACGCAAACTTATCCCGTTGGTTTGGGCAAACCAAATTCTCAAGTCATCAAATTTGTGTATGAGGTGCCCTTTAAGCTTAAAAAATCAGGACTGCTGGCCCAAAAAGAATATAAACTCTTGATCCAAAAGCAAGCCGGGCTTATAGGTCCTGAATACAACATCGATTTTAATGGTGAAATTCGCAATCTAAAACTCGAAACAGATCAGGAATTAAGCTTTAAAATTACCCCCTAGAACCTTAGTGAATAAGGAAAATTATTGTCGACTTATAAAACCGAAGGCATTATTTTAAAATATAAAGATTTCGGAGAGGCCGATAGGCTCCTAACTGTTTTTTCCAAACATTACGGAAAATTAAAACTGGTGGTCAAGGGAGCCAGAAGACTGACTTCGCGCAAAGGCGGAAATATCGAGATTTTAAACCTAGGACAGTTGTTTATTATCGAAGGCAAGAATTTGGATTTGCTTTCCGAAATTGTGGTTGAAGAGACCTTCCAGGAACTTAAAAAAGATTTAATGTTGATGGCTGAAGTTTACCAAATTACTGAGTTTATCGATGGTCTGACAGTTGAGAATGAGCCTAACCTCAAATTTTTTTCCCTAATTTTAGAAGTTCTACACCTATTGAAGGAATTAAAAGAAAACGTGAAAGCGCGAGAATTGGCGATGCTGGCTTTTGAAATACAATCTTTGAAGATCGTAGGGTTTTGGTTAAAAGAAGAAGTAGTGCGCAAATACGGATTGCCAGAAGATTTTGGAAAGATCATACAGAGCTTAGAAGAAAACCCCCTGGGAGAGGTTGTCAAAACTGAATTTTCTAAACAAAACCTGGGCACCGCGCAGGAGGTTTTGAAAAATCAATTGCGTTGGGTTTTGGAAAAAGATCTGAAATCAATCAGTTTTCAACAACAGATCAGGCAATTGCATTAAAGATTGCAGCGGGTTGACAGGATTTTATTTAGGTGCTATACAGAAAAGAGAGTCCAAAAAGATGTTGAGGCGGAAAAAAGATAGATTTTTCTTGACAGGAAATCGGGTTTTAAATTGAGAACCCGAGAAAGAAAGCCTAACTTTAAGGCACCGCGGAGTCACGATTGAAATTAAGGCGCCCGCCGATTCGGCGGGAACTAGGGTGGAACCGCCCATTCGGGTCCCTATGATGATAGATCATAGGGATTTTTTGTTACTTTTTTTACGGACTTAAAGTCTAGAAAAGGAGCCCCAATTATGTCCAACTCAGAGGTTATGGAAAAAATTATTTCACTTTGCAAGCGTCGAGGTTTTATTTTTCCCGGTTCTGAAATTTATAGTGGAGTAGGCGGAATCTATGATTACGGACCTCTAGGAGTCGAGTTGAAAAACAATCTCAAAAAAGAATGGTGGAGAAATATGGTCTGGGAGAGAGAAGAAATAGTCGGTCTTGACTCAGCCATTATTATGAATCGTAGAGTTTGGGAAGCTTCGGGACATGTGGCTGCCTTTACTGATCCTTTAGTTGAGTGTCGGCGTTGTCACCAACGTTTTCGCGAAGATGAGCTGCCTAAATTGCCGATTGAAAAAAAGGAAAAGATGATTGACGAGACAAAAGAGAAAAAGTCGAAGCAGGAACTCTTATACATCGAACGGGCGGAGGTTTTTTGCCCCAATTGCAACTCTCCCATCAACCTCAACATCGATGAGCCGCGCCAATTCAATCTCTTGATGAAAACCCAACTGGGAGTTTTGGAAGATGAGAAAAATGAGACTTTTTTGCGGGGAGAAACCTGCCAGGGGATCTACGTTAATTTTATCAATATTTTGAATTCGATGCGTACCAAAATTCCTTTTGGTATAGCCCAGATCGGTAAAGCCTTTCGCAACGAGATCACACCTGGGAATTTTACTTTCAGGATGCGTGAATTTGAACAGATGGAAATGCAGTATTTTATTAAACCCGAAGCTAAAATCGCCGAAAAATGGTTTTCTTTCTGGAAAAAAGAAAGAATGGATTGGTATCTCTCCTTGGGTTTTTCAAAAGAGAAACTGAGATTTAGAGAACATGCACCTGACGAGCGGGCTCATTATGCCAAAGCGGCTTTTGATATTGAATATAGCGCTCCTTTTGGCTGGAAAGAATTTGAAGGTATTCATAATCGGGGAGATTGGGATCTTTCCCGCCATTCACAATTTTCCGGCAAAGATTTGACTTATTTTGATGAAGAGTCACATACTAAATTTACCCCCTGGATTATTGAAACATCAGCCGGAGCCGACAGGTCCACCCTCTTTTTTCTAATTGACGCCTATGACGAAGAAACGGTAGGGAAGGAGAAAAGGGTTGTTTTGCGCCTCCACCCTAAAATTGCACCCATCAAAGCCGCCATCTTTCCATTGGTAAAAAACGTCAAATTGGTTAAGATTGCGCAAAAGATTGCCGCGGATTTAAAGTCAAAATGGCCAATTTTTTATGATGAAAGCGGGTCTATCGGTAGGCGTTACCGCAGGCAAGATGAGGTGGGAACTCCGTTTGGGATCACCGTAGACTTCGATTCGCTGGAAGATAAAAAGGTGACCGTCAGGAACCGTGATAGTTTAAAGCAAGAGAGAGTGAATGTTTTAGAGATCAAGGATTACTTAGAGAATAAGATTGAGGCGAGATAGATGTTACTTCTATAACAGATAATCTTCGCAAGATCGCTTCCTGCGCTATGGTAATATAGGTTTTACTTCGTAAAAATTCCAAAGCTTCATCCCTGCCTACCGTCAGGCAGGCGCGGATAAAGTAAAAAGTTGGCTTTTTGCCGTTATGAGGAACTTGAGAAATGTGCTCGTATTTTTTAGACTCTTTAACTTTTCCTGCCTCTTTACGATTTTTCCGCTCCAGATCTTCAGCCATATAGCACAATATAAAAATGCTATAGGATTGACATTTGCCAGTTTTTTTGCTATTCTCCCGAAGAAGAAAGGAATTTTGTAACCATCGGCTATCTTTAGAGCGCAAAACGACGGGCTTAAAGTCGGTGGATAAATTAAAATCTCAACAGAGGATTGTCAAGTCCCTGGAGATTCATCTTTTCAATCGTTGCAGCAAAATTTTTTAACAGAAAGCGGTGAACAGTCTTGTCAGGCTTGACCTGATAAGACGGCTCCCTACTTTGCACCTTCAGAGATTCATAATACGCTTCTTTGCTCACCCCCCCCCGAACCTTTTTCCTGGTGGAAAAACCGTTCAGGAGTGGGGGAGGCCTCTCCTGGGCGGTTTTCCCTTCAGGAGGGCTTTTTTACAAAAGGAGGTCTATTATGAACAATCAAATGAATTTCCGCGCCCTTGGGGGCATGGTGTTTTCTTTTGCTCGCACAGCGAGAATGAAATGGTTCATATTCCCACGTTTGAGACAGGAATATGATGCTCGTAAAATGAACCCTACTTCGCCCGGGAGGTGGTTTTTGAAACCTCTTTTCGGATTTTTGCAGAAGCGGGTTTTGATGAGAATTTTTGTGAAAAATTCTCCGCGGAAGGAATATCTTCTTTCGTTATACAATGCCCGTGAGCAAGTCATATCCGAAAGTAAGGTTCTGAGAAAAATCTTTCTGGATGGAACTGAAGTTCTCATCATTTATCCGGAAAGATTTGGGCTTCGAATTTCTTGGGATGAACTTTATTCTGAGTTACCGTCCAAGTCTTCGGGCAGAAAAGTCGAGATTTGGATTCAAGACCGGGATTTTCCCCACGAAGAAAATTGGGGAAAAGTGTATCGGATTGAAGGCGGCTATCTCATTAGAATAAAGATGCCCCAGGTATTTTTAGCAACAGAAGCTCTCTCTCGCCTCATGAATTTAAAGCTTCTCTGGGGGATCGGGATTCTTTCCGGTCTGCCCGAACCTGATAGTTATGGTAAAGCTTTAAATTCAAAAAGAAAAATCATACTGAGTTCTCCTGATGAGAGCAGGGTGGGGCAGCCAGGACGAGTGGTTCGGCTGGCACTTTAACTGTCTTTGGCAGTCGATCGCTATTTCTGAGAGTTTGCAACACTAAAAAACCAATGGAAAAGATTTTCTTTTCACATCTGGATTTCTAGTAAAACAAGCAACCAATCAGAAATCCAAATGGGAGAGGAAACTCTTCGAACAGATCATTCTTGTTAATCGTCATATTTTAGAGTATCTTTCCCTCGCAACTAGAAAAAAGACAGCGCAAAAATGGTTTCAGCAAAAGACAGGGGCCACTCGTCCTGACCCCTTCGGATTCATTCACAATCTAATTGAAGTCGAACATATAAAGCTTCGTAATTCTACTTGATTCATTCCTCCTTTAATCTAAAATCCGCATTTTTTATCGATTTCTAGACCGACTTGAAGATTTCACTTTTCCCAAACGGTGACTTTACATTAATCGTTTGATAAGTCAAAAAACCCTTGACAAACTATCCTAAATGTATCAGAATGGTTGTAAGTGGTGAAAAGTGGTGAATATCTAGATCAATTGAAACGGGGAAGAAGAGGAAATTTAGGCTTTAAAATGCCTCAAAGGTAACCCTTGATGCTAATTGGTGAATTCAAAAAAGGGAATTTTGAATTCTGAGAGGATTCGATGCTAATTGGTGAATTCAAAAATCAAGTGGGCGAAAAAAATCGAGTTGCTTTTCCGAAAAAGTTCAGAGAAGAACTAGGAGAAAAACTCATCGTCACCCAAGGATATGAAGGGTGTTTAGTTATTGTTTCTCCTTTTCAATGGCAGACGATGATTGATGAATCTTCCTCAGGGCCTTTCGTTTCCCAGTCGGTCAGAGACACTTCGCGCTTCCTTTTAGGGGGAGCTGCGGAAGTCGAGCTTGACGATCAGGGACGTTTTGTTATCTCTCCAAATTTAATTGAATATGCTCAAATCAAAAACGAGATAATTTTTCTCGGTTTAAGCCGTTGGGTTGAAGTTTGGGATGCTGAAAAATGGTTACAACGTAAGCAATACATTGTTGAACATAGCAGTGAAATCGCTGACAAATTAAGCGAGATCACTCTTTAGTTGCAAAATTACTTTACAGCTTGATTTAAAAAAGTAAGGCAGTCTTTTCCTCCTCCGCTTGGGAGGTCTTTATCGGGGCTGGCAGATCCAAGCACTGTCCCTTGTACAAGCGGGGTTGCCCACAAGTTTAGGCAACTGTTTGTGCAAAATTGGATTTGCCAGCCGTCTTAAATGAAAAAATTCTATTAATATAGTGGATCATATTCCGGTTCTTGTTAATGAAGCTATAGCAGGATTAAAAATCAAAAAGGTCGGCGTTTTTTTTGATGGGACCCTAGGTGATGGTGGTTTTGCCACTGAAATCCTAAAAAAGCTGCAAGGCGGAACATTTGTTGGTCTGGATGTTGATCCTCAAGCCCTGGAAAGAAGTTTTAATAAAATTAGAAGCCTTAAGAATTTTAGCAAGGTCAGTCGCAGAAAAGAAGAATTTTTACTTGAGGATAAAAATTTAAAGGTTTTTCTTTTACAACGGAACTTCGCCCAGATTGCAGAAATTGTGCAAGAAAAGAATCTTGGTGGGATTGATGGGATTGTACTGGATTTGGGATTTTCGAGTTTTCAGCTTGAGGAAAGCCGGCGCGGATTTTCATTCTTGAAACAAGAAGACTTAGACATGAGGTTTGATCCGCGTCTTGACAATAGAGCCTCGGATATTATCAATCAGCTTACCAAGGAGGAATTAAATGAAATATTTCGTTTTTTGGGGGAAGAACCTCTTTCAAGGATTATTGCAGATACTCTTGTTCGCCAACGTCGATTAAAACCGATTATCAAAACTCAGGAATTGGTTGAGATTGTTAAAGATGTCTATGGTAAGAAGTACCGCTACAGATCGAAAAGACATCCGGCAACAAGGGTGTTTCAAGCGTTACGGATTGCTGTTAATGATGAACTTCGTAATTTACAGCAGGCGCTAAATTCCAGTGGTAAAGTTTTAAATTTTGGCGGCAGGCTAGATGTTATTAGTTTTCACTCACTCGAAGATCGAATCGTAAAAAATTTTTTTAAAAGGTCAGATTTTAAAATCATCAATAAAAAACCGATTATTCCAAGCGAAGACGAAAAAAGACAGAATCCAAGATCAAGAAGTGCCAAATTAAGAATCGGAGAAAAAATTAAAAATGGGAAAAAGAAAAACCTTTAGAACAAAAGCCAGAGTTTATAAAAAAGCGGCCAGCAAAATTAAAGCCCTTCCCTTGCATGGGGTAAAACTTGCGTTAATGATACTGGTTCTGGGATTTTTGACTTCACAACTGGTTCTTTGTAACCGTCTATCCACCAAAGGAGAAGAATTACAACTTTTGGAACAACAGGGGAATCAGCTGGCTCAGAGAAAAATCGATCTTGATCAAGAAATTGCCAAACTATCCTCTCTTTCTAGAATTGAAAATGAGTCTAAAGAAAAATTGGGGATGTTTTCGGGAATACAGAAGGTTGAGTATTTTTCTAAAGAAAATGTTGCTTCATTAAGATAATTAGATCATCACCATTAAAAAAGCAAAACAGCTTTTGCAACACTTAAACTTTAAATGCTATACCCAAATTATTCCAGTTTTTGGGTATATATTCACTAACTCTCTCCCGCCAAGGCGGGATCGAGTATTATGATTATAAAGCATATATCTAAAATTCCGGTTAAAAATATCTTATGGGAAAAAGCAAATCATCGGTGATTGCTTGGAGGTTGAATTTTTTCCGTTTTCTCATCCTTCTTTTTTTTGCCTGTTTAATTTTTAAATTTTTTAAAATTCAAGTCTTGGCCCACGCCGAATATTCATCAATTGCAACTAAACAACATTGGGTGGGAAGAGAAATTCCGGCGGAGCGCGGCAAAATTTTGATGTCGGATGGATTCACTTTGGCGATCGATATTAATACCTATCTTTTATACTCCATCCCTCCCAAGGTCAACGATTCCAAAGCAACAGCCGAAAAATTAATCGATGTGATCGGTTTTGAAACTAAAGCTGAAACCGAGGAGGACAGAAAGCAGGATAAGGAAAAAGCAACTCGGCAACTTGAAGATAAGCTTAATCAGAAAAAGTTGCAATGGATTGCTTTGGCAAGGAAGCTTGATGCAATGGAAAAAGCCAAAATCGAAAGTCTAAGTTTAGAAGGAATCGGCTTTGAAAAAGAATTTACCAGGTTTTATCCGGAAGGAAAGACGGCCTCGCATGTTTTAGGTTTTGTTGGATCAGATGAACAAGGAAATAAGGTTGGTTATTATGGCATTGAAGGTTATTTTGACGGGATTTTAAAAGGATTATCAGGCGTATTGTCCGAAGAGCAAGATCCTGTAGGGAGGCCTATTCCGGTTGGTGACTATATCCCACTTTTAGCTGAAAATGGACAAGACGTAGTTTTAACTTTAAATCATGAACTTCAATACTTAATTGAGAAAAAGTTAAAAGAAGGAGTTGAAAGATATGATGCGAAAAGCGGTTCTGTGATTATTCTAGATCCCGCAAGCGGTGAAATTCTGGCCATGGCCAATTATCCCGATTATTCACCTCAAGATTGGGAAAAATGGGCTAATGATGATTTTGCCGAAGGTGAAATAAAGGATAAATATAGGATCGGAAAGGACGTTTTCCAAAATAGTGCCATCGCTAAAGTTTATGAGCCGGGTTCAGTTTTTAAGCCCTTTACTATGAGTGCGGGGATCGAGACCGGGAAAATCACACCCGAGACGACTTTCGAAAGTAAGCCTATTGAAATTCAGGGATACGTCATCCGCACATGGAATGACAAGTACTTTGGGGAGGAGTCGATGAGTGAAGTTTTGCAGCATTCTGATAACACTGGTGCGGCTTGGCTGGCACTGCAATTGGGAGTAGATACAGTTTACGATTATTTTAAAAAATATCATTTAGGTGAGAAAATTGATATAAAACTTGAAGATGAAGAGGAGGGTTTGGTTAAACCCAAAGACGAATGGATGCCAATCGATTTAGCCACAGCGGCTTTTGGACAAGGAATTTCGGTGACACCTTTGCAACTTATTTCTGCCTATCAAGTTATTGCGAACAACGGAATTTATAACAGACCCCAAATTGTCAAAGAAATTCGCGGGGAAGACAAAACAACAACCTACAAATCACCACCCCCAGAAAGAATTATTTCCGAAGAAACAGCCAAAACTTTAGTGGATATGTTGACTTCGGTGGTTGAAAAGGGAGAATTCAAATTTGCAGTTCTTCCTGGCTACAAAATAGCGGGAAAAACCGGAACAGCTCAAATTCCCCGAAACGGAACATATGATCCGAATAAGACTGACTGCACTTTCGTCGGTTTTGCCCCGGCCTCAGAGCCGAAGTTTTTAATGCTAGTGAAACTGGAAGAGCCGACTGCCTCTACCTATAGTGCCGAAACCGCAGTCCCACTCTGGATGAATATCGTCAAAGAACTGTTTGTGTATTATGGTGTTCCCCCCAATAATTAAGATTTTTGCAATTCAATCTGGAATTTGCAGTTTTTAGATTACCTCATTGGATGTAAACCAGGGTAATTTTAGTATATAATCATTCCATGCAAAAATTGATTCTAAAGTTAAAATCTTTGATTCCCCAACGACTCAGGAATTTCTATCACCTTTTGATTGCCATAGGAGCCAATCTGTATTATCGCAATCCGTCGCGAAAACTATTCGTTATTGGAGTGACCGGAACTGACGGTAAAACCACCACCGTCAATCTGATTTACCATCTTTTAAAGACGGCCGGCAAGAAGGTTTCTCTGATTTCGACAGTGAAAGCGATCATTGGAGAAGAAGAATATCATCTGGGTTTTCATGTAACCACCCCGGATTCGCGCGAAATTCAAAAATTTATATCACTGGCGGCGCTGGCCGGAAGCGAATATCTCATTTTAGAAACCACCTCACATGCCTTGGACCAGTTTCGAGTCCGGGGAGTAAATTTTAGAATGGGGGTTTTAACCAACATTACTTCAGAGCATCTGGATTATCATAAAAATTATGAAAATTATTTACAAAGCAAAGCCAAATTATTTAAAAAAACCGCACTGGCAATCTTAAACGCAGATGATCCTTCTTTTGCTAAACTGAAATCAGAGGTCAAAGGACGCGTCTTGTCTTACGGAATCAAAAAGTCGGCTGATGTGATGGCAATTCATATCAGACACGAAGCGTTGGAAACCCGCTTTGATGTCACGTTTTCTCAAGCTGAAGTTTTAGCTGCCAATCAGTGGGGGCAAGAAGACCTTAAGTATGGCAATGAGTTTGAGCTTGGAGATGAAAAATATCTTGAGTATCCGATTCGGTCAAACCTTTTGGGCGAGTTTAATATCAACAATATATTGGCTGCCATCGCCTGTGTTTTGAAACTTAATCTTTCTCCTCAAGAAATTATGGAAGGCATCCAAAGCTTTATGCCGCCCCAAGGAAGAATGGAGAGAGTTGAAACAGGCAGGGATTTTGAGGTAATGATTGATTTTGCCCATACACCCGGCGCTTTTGAAAAAGTCTTACCATTCGTCAAATCAATTACTAGGGGCAGGCTGGTTCATGTTTTTGGTGCAGCCGGTTTAAGAGATTTTGCAAAAAGACCAAAAATGGGAGCAATTTCGGCTCAATATGCGGATCTTATCGTATTAACTGCCGAAGACCCCCGCACAGAGGATGTTAACCAGATAATGAGTGAAATTGCGAGCGGAGCCAAAAAGGGCCAATTTAAAGAGGTGTCAGTCGCGGCATTTGAGAAATCTGAAAAAGGCCAGCTTTTTCTTATTCCTGATCGTCAAGATGCGATTGAATTTGCGGTCAGAAAGTTGGCCCAGAGAGATGATCTGATTTTTATTTCCGGGAAAGGGCATGAAACATCAATGTGTTTAGGCCATCAAGAATTTCCTTGGTCAGAGCGGAAAGCGGTAGTCGAGGCTTTGAAAGAAAGGAAGGATTTTTGAGTCACCTTAAGGTTAATTTAGCAGTTTATCGATTGCACGAATTTTCAAAGTTGGGAAATACCGTTCATGGGTTTTCAACCCGCCAATTTTATCCTTTAACTGTCAGAGATCTGTGGCAAAGGACACCAGTAGCGCTGCAATTTGCCAGTCAAGTGGGATTTGATTTAGAGAAGGTTGTGGCGATGGATCAGGTGCATGGCGATCGGATAGCCATGGTGGACAGTAAAGATACGGGTAAACTGATAGGCAAAACTGATGGTTTGGTTACCAGAGAAAAGGGTGTTTACTTGGCAATTAAAACGGCAGATTGTGCGCCTCTCTTGTTTTATGAAATCCAAAAACAAATTATTGCCGTAGCACATGCTGGCTGGAAAGGAGTTTTAAAAAAGATAGCAGGCAAGGTTGTTCACAAAATGAAGGATGAATTCGGCGCGGATACCAGTCAGATTTTGGTGGGGATCGGACCGACCATCGGTGCTTGTTGCTATCATATTACAAGAGAACGACTAGATTTGTTCAAAACAGAACTCGGAGCAGACTTAACTGTTTATTCGTCGCGCAAGAAGCAAATTTTTTTAGATCTGCCCTTAATGATTATCAAACAACTTGTGAAAGCAGGGATCAAAGAAAGCAATATCGAGAACGGAGCCATCTGTACCGTATGTTTTTCGCAAAAGTTCTATTCCCGCAGAGCGGATATGGCCAGGTATGGAAAATTGCAGGGCGAAATTATTGGAATTTTAGGAATGAGGAGGCAGATAAATGATTCATTTCAATAAAATTGCAGCTATAATCTTAGCCGGCGGTAAAGGAACCAGAATCGGTCAAAATCTTCCCAAGGTTTTGTATCCGATTATGGGTAAGCCCATGATTCATTATTCTCTGAAATTAATTGAAGATGTTGGCCTGCGGGATGTGATTGTTGTCATAGGGTATCGGGCGGATGAGGTTAGAGCGGCCATTGGAAGACGCTGTGATTTTGCTTTTCAAAAAGAGCAGCTGGGAACCGGGAATGCTTTGTTGTGCGGTTTAAACGAAGTTCATCCAGATATTAAATACGTTTTTGTGTGTAACGGCGATGATTCTGCTTTTTTTCATCTTTCGACCATCAAAGATTTTCTCTCCAGCCATCTCAGGAAAGAATGCGTTGTAAGCATACTGACGGTTTATAAAAAAGATCCTACGGGGTACGGACGGATTTTGAGGGATAAAAATGGGAGAGTAGTTGAGATTCGGGAAGAAAAAGAAGCTTCAGACAAGGGTAAAAGAAATAAGGAGGTTAACGCTGGTTGTTACATTTTCGACAAAACCTGGTTAAAAAATAATATCAAGAAGCTGAAAAAGAATCAATCCGGCGAATATTATATAACCGATTTGGTTAAAATGGCGACTTCAGAAGGCAGGGAAGTAAATTCATTTGAATTGACGGACGAAAATCAAGGATTTGGGATAAATATCAGGGAAGCCTTAAAAGAGGCAAACGAGATTATGTTTAGAAGATATAGGGAAGAGAAAAAACCAAAAATATTTTTCATCGGCTTGGATTATTCTTTGCTGGACTCAGGCAAACTTAGAAGTTATCTAAGCTCCGAAATTAGAAATCTGATAAAAAATCACCTGCGTAATTTAAAGCTGGCAAGTAAAGCCCGCACAATTTTTTGGAAAACATATGAAGAAGTGAAACTAGAAGGGGGTTTTGTAAACATACCTAAAACAATTGAAAGGTTTGTGGTTCTTTTAAAATCTGAAGAGCTTAAGGATTCTCTGTTGGAAATATTTTTAACCGCGCCTTTTGACCAATTTCTCTATCCTCAGGCCTTAAATTTAGTTGAAGAGTTAAACAGGTTGGGACGAGTGGTTGTGTTGGAAGAGGGAGATTTAGTTTACGAACCAGTAAAAATAAGAGGGATGAGACTTAAAGACAAAATCGAAGACTATTTCATATTCGAAAATCTTAAAAGTGCCATTCCTATGGTGGTTAAAATTTATAAAGGTTGGAGTCAGATTATTCTTGACGACAGAGTTGAAATTTTGGAACATTTTTTAAAGATCAATAAAAACGCCATAGCAGTGCGAATTAAACAGGGGAAATATAGCCAATTTAAATTTAATCTCAAAAAGCAGAAAAGGTTTGAATATACTAGCCTTGATGAAATTACAATTGATTTAAAAAACATAGTAAAATAACTTTAGACCTATGAACAAACAAATAAAAAACATCCATTTCGGCGGCATCGGAGGCTGTGGTATTTCGGCCTTAGCTCAAATCGCTTTAAGGCACGGATATCGGGTCACCGGTTCTGATATTGCCGCTTCTCAATATACCCGCAAACTGCAAAGTTTGGGAATTCCTATTTTTTTTGGCCACCGGGAGGAAAATATCAAAGGGGCAGATTTAATTGTCAACTCAGCTGCCATCGAGATGTCAAATCCGGAAGTTCGAGCGGCCCGCAAACTGGGTATCCCAATTGTCAAACATTCTCAATTTTTAGGTCAACTAATGAAGCATGAGTTTGGAATCTGTGTGGCCGGCACTCATGGCAAGACCACCACCGATGCTTTGATTGGTTTATGTTTGGTGGAAGCGGGCTTAGATCCTACCATAGAGATCGGAGGGTCAGTTTCTGAGCTGCAAGGTAATGTGCGGGTAGGGAAAAGTCAATATTTTGTGGCCGAATCCTGCGAGTTTGATCATTCATTTCTGAATCTTTTTCCACGAATTGGTATTGTTCTCAACATTGAGGAAGATCATCCGGATTATTATCCCAATCTTGAGACTTTAAAAAAAGCCTTTGTGGATTTTCTAGATTTGGTGCCTGCAGAAGGATCTATAATTCTTAGAAACGAAAGTGAGGCGGCCAGAGAAGTTTTGGCAAAAACAAAAAGTGCCGCTCAAAAAGTGACGGTCGGATTTAACAAAACATCCGATTGGTGGGCGGAAAATGTTGATTTAAAAAGAAATAAAACAGATTTTGAGGCTTTTTTTAGGGGCAAATCGGTTGGCAATTTCAGGCTTTCAATTTTAGGAAGACTCAATGTCCAAAACGCACTGGTGGCGTTGGCGGTTTTAAAGATTCTGGACGTAGACTTGGAGAATGCCCGAGCAGTTTTTAAAAAGTTTCATGGAGTAGACAGAAGATTTGAGGTGGTTTATAAGAACAATTTTGAGGTTGTCAGCGACTATGCCCACCATCCCGCCCAGATTAGAGCGACAATCGAGGCGGCCAAACAACAGACTTATAGAAGACTGGTGGTGGTATTCCAACCGCATACTTACTCCCGCACCCAATATTTATTTAACGAATTTATTCATGCTTTTGACGGCGCCGATCGGCTATTAATTGCCGAAACATATCTGCCGGCAGGCCGTCATGAAAAAATTTTACCTCAATCCTCTTCTTTGGTTTTGGCAGAAAAGATAGGAGAGTTGCAAGCCGGCGTTGAATATACAGGTAACTTGACGCAAACCGTAAAACAACTTGAGTCCATTCTTCAAAAAGGAGATTTAGTTTTGATCGTCGGAGCAGGAGATATCTATCAAATTGCAGATAGCGTAAAAAGGATTAAGATATGAACGAGAAGTTGTTGGCTTTACATTCGTTTCTGCGCAACGAACCAATGGCCAAATATACCACCTTTAAAATAGGAGGACCGGCCGAATATTTTGCGATCGTCAAAACCAAGAAAGACTTAATCAAACTTATCCAAATTTGCCAGATGCAGAACATTCCGCTTTTTGTCTTTGGCGGTGGATCCAACATTCTGGTTTCTGATTGGGGGATCAAAGGAGTAGTGGTTTGCAATAAGACAGCAACGATTGAACACAAAGATAAAAACTTCGTTGAGGCCGATTCCGGAGCGATGCTTTCAAGCCTCATCAGATTTTGTGCGGAGAAAAAATTAAGCGGACTTGAAAATTTTAGCGGAATTCCCGGAAGTGTCGGAGGAGCATTGTGGATAAATACCCATTTTCTCAATTTCCTGATCGGGGATTATGTCGAAAGCGGTGAAATCATAGACGAGCGGGGAAATGTTTTGAAGCTTGCTCGGAAAGATTTTCATTTTGGCTATGAGCAAAGTCTTTTGAAGGAACGCAAGATATACCTGCTTTCGGCCACCTTCAAGTTGTCTGCCGGTAAAAGGGAGATCATTGAAAAAAGAACCCGCGAAATTTTAAAATTGAGATGCACAAAACATCCGCTCAAACATCCTTCAGCCGGCTCAGTTTTTCGCAATCCCTCCCTTATGCCGGCGGGTAAAATAATTGAAGAAGCGGGCCTCAAGGGCAAAAAGATCGGCCAGGCGCAGGTCTCAGAAAAACACGCCAATTTCATTGTGAACTTGGGTGGAGCCAAAGCGGACGATGTGCTAGAATTGATAAGTATCTGTCAAAAAGAAGTCTTTAGGAAATTTAAGGTACGGCTTGAGCCTGAAATAAATTTTGTCGGAGAGGGTAATTTTTGTAAATTTTGAACTTCAAGTTAATCAGAAACGTTTTAGTTGTCCAAGCCACTGGAGGCTAAATATATGGAAGAAAAAATTATCATCGAAGGCGGAAGTTCCCTGCAGGGCACGATTCAGATCTCCGGAGCCAAAAACACCGCCTTAAAATTAATAGCAGCTGCGCTTCTCACCAAAGAACCGGTGATTTTAAAAAATGTGCCCCGGTTATCAGATATAGAGCTGATGGTCAAGGCCATTGAAATTTTAGGAGCCAGGATAGAATGGTTGGATGAACATATTTTAAAAATTCAAGCCGAGAAAATTACTTCCTATAAAATTCCGGAAGAGATTGTTTCTCAAATGCGCGCCAGTTTTGTGATTCTAGGGCCGCTTTTGGCCAGATTTAGAAAAGCGATTATTGCCAACCCCGGGGGATGTAAAATCGGAGCCAGACCGGTTAATCGTCATATAGAGGGATTTGAAAATCTGGGCGCCAAAGTTTTATTTGTCGAAGGTTATTATCATATTAATGGTAGCCAGATGAAAGCCGGGGAATTCACTTTTAGCAAAAATACTCATACCGGGACTGAAAATTTGATTCTTGGATCCGTTTTAACATCTGGAACAACTTTGATTAAAAACGCAGCCGAAGAGCCGGAGATTGACGATCTTATCGATTTTTTAAATAAAATGGGAGCCAAGATTAAGAGAGAAGGAAATCGACAAATCGCAATTGAAGGAGTAAACGAACTTTTCGGCACCGAACACACCGTCATGCCGGATAGGAACGAGGCCGCAACTTTTGCCATTGCGGCGGCCGTAACCGGAGGAAAAATTTTTCTTCAAGGCGCGCAAGCTAAAGATTTAGTAGCTTTTCTCAATAAAATAGAAAAGGTGGGTGTCGCATATCAGTCCAATCCAAACGGCATTCATGTGTGGCGAAAAAACGGTGAAAACTTAAATCCCATCGAGATCGAAACCCACCCCCATTCCGGATTCATGACTGATTGGCATCCGCCATTTACCGTTCTTTTGACTCAGGTTAATGGAGTGTCAACAATTCATGAGACGGTTATGGACAAGCGTTTTGGTTATGTTAGGCAATTACAAAAGATGGGCGCCAAAATCGAATTCTATAATCCTCATCATTTCGACCCACAAGAATATAATTTTAATCTTGAAGACGAAGAAAAAGGGAGTTTTCACGCTATCAAAATCTTTGGTCCCGCTCCACTTTTTGGAACCAAGCTTGAAATGCTAGATTTACGAGCAGGAGCAACTGTTGCTTTAGCAGCTTTAGCTGCCCGCGGTATAAGTGAAATCAGCGGGGTTGCGCATATCCGAAGAGGCTACGAGAAATTTGTGGAAAGATTACAAGGCATCGGCGCTAACATTAAAATGGTAGAGAAAGGTTAAAGGATGCAAACCAGATCCAAGAAAAAAGTGGTGGTTATAGGCGGAGGAATGGGGTCGTTTGTGATTTTGTCGGGGTTGCGGGATTATCCTCTTGATTTAAGCGTTATCGTAACCGTCACCGATGACGGCGGATCGACTGGAAGGTTGCGCGACGAGTTTGGTTTTTTGCCGGTTGGAGATATGCGGCAATGCATTGTAGCTTTATCCGAAGATGAGGCTTGGCTTAAACAGTTGATGCTTTATCGATTCGGCAAGGGCAGAGGCTTGAGAGGGCATAATCTGGGGAATCTTATTTTAACAGCCTTGGAAGATTTGACCGGTTCAGAATCGAAAGCTCTGGAAGTTGTCGATGAAATTTTTGCCCTCAGAGGAGAAATTTTGCCTATTTCTTTAAGCTCAGTTAAATTAGGGGCAGAATATAAATCCGGGAAGATGATTATCTCCGAACACAAAATTGAGTTAAATAAGCTTTTGAATGATCGGATTCTCCGATTATTTACAATTCCTAAAGCTAAAATTAATCCTGCCGCTCAAAGGGTAATCTTGGGGGCCGATTTAATTATATTAGGTCCTGGAGATCTATTTAATTCGACCATTGCGAATATAATTATTCAGGGGACTACCGCAGCTATTCAAAGATCAAAAGCTAAAATTCTTTACATCGTAAATTTGATGACTCTTAAAAGCCAGACCCATAATTTTAAGGCTTCGGATCACGTTGCGGCTATAGAAAATTATCTGGATGTTAGGGTGGATTATATTTTGATTAACCATGAAAAAATACCGGACGAGATTATTAAACAATATAAAAAATTAGATGAATATCCGGTAGAAGATGATTTGGGGATTGATCGACGCGTACTCCGAGGTAATTTTCTAGCCAAAAAAGTTTATAGAAAATCAGTGAGTGATTCCTTGAAAAGAAGTCTTTTGCGCCATGACTCTAAAAAGTTGGCTAAAGCTATTATGAATTTTCTGAAGAATTGAGTTCAAAAAAGGGAGGAAGCAAGTGGAAAAATATCCGGCGGTTATTATTTTAGCAGGAGGTCAATCCGAAAGGTTCTGGCCGCTTGGTGATAAAAACTTGTTTTCTTTTTTGGGACAGACTTTGCTGGAGTTTCAGCTGAAAACTTTAAGACAAATAGGTTTTAGAGATTTTATTGTAGTGGCCAACAAAAATATCGATTGGTGGTTAAAAGAACACTTTTATGATGTTCCCAAGTTGGAGTATGTTTTACAAAACAATAACCTCAAAGGAATGGGTGGGGCGGTTTTATCGGCCAAACAAAAGATTTTGGCAAAGCCGGGCAGACCGCTTTATATTTTAAACTGCGATGATGTTTACCACCCTGATCTCCATCGCAAGATTTTAAAACATTATCAAAGAGAGAAAGCGGATGGATATCTTGCCGGTTATCGGGTTTCAAGCTATCAGCCTTTAGGCTATTTTATTGAGAATGAGGGAGTGATTCAGGGAATTATCGAAAAGCCGCCATCAGCCAAGATGCCTTCTCATTGGGCGAATCTGGTTGCCCATCTTTTTGTCAATCCGGTTGATTTTATCCATGAATTGGAGGTTGAGAATAATAAAAGCATCAAAACAGACGATCTTTATGAAAGAGCGTTGGGAAAGCTCTGTCAAAAAAAGGTTTTCCGTTTAGTCTCGTATCGAGATGAATGGAAAATATTGAAATACCCCTGGCAGGTGCTGGACGTTGCCGATTATTTACTTTCGCAGATTTCATTTAAAGTTTCAAAAGATGTTAGAATTGCTGAAAATGCAAGCATCGAAGGCAAGGTGATTATCGAAAAAGGTGTAAAAATTTTGGGTGGGACAAAAATTGTCGGCCCAAGTTTTATCGGGGCGAATTCAATAATCGGTAATAATTGTCTAATTCGCGAGTCGATGATCGGCAGGAATTGTGTAGTCGGATTTTCAACTGAAATTACTCGCAGCTACCTAGGTGATGATTGTTGGCTTCATTCTAACTACATCGGGGATTCAGTTTTAGAAAAAGATGTAAGTTTGGGCTCAGGAGCGGTAACGGCCAATTTACGACTAGATGAGGCCAATATTTTTGCTCAAGTAAAAGAAAAAAAAGTTGATACACAAAGGAATAAATTAGGGGTAATTATCGGTAAGGGGGCAAGATTGGGCGTTAATTCGTCAATTATGCCGGGGGTTAAAATTGGGAAAAATTCTATAGTAGGGCCAGGTGTGGTTTTATTAAAAGATATTCCGGAAAACCAGATGTGTTTTGCCAAACAAGTCTTAGAAATGAAATCTCACCCTTATACTCCTCATGCAGAAATACGCGCTCAATTTAAAAGAGCCCTCAAGAAAGGTAACTAAAGTGACAACCAATTTTTTGCTCGGAGTCGATGGCGGAGGAACAAGGACAGTGGCTTTAATTGCTGATGAGCAAGGGAGATTAGTAGGTAGAGGAGAAACGGATGGTTCAAGTTATAAATCGGTTGGGATTGAGAAATCACGCAGAGAGCTTGAACAAGCGGTGGATAAAGCCTTACAAAAAGTGGAACAACATATCACTCGATTTTCAGATGTTTGTTTTGGTATGGCGGGGTGTGATACCAGGCGCGATTTTGAGACATACAAAAAAATAATTCAGAAAAGTAAGGTGGCCCTATTTATAAAAAAGACAAAGCTTTTAATCTGTAATGACACTCACATCGCTTTAGCCGCGGGAACGGATAAAGATTACGGAATAGTAATAGTTGCCGGAACAGGTTCCAACTGTTATGGCAGAAATCCGCAGGGAGAGGAGTCCAGTTGTGGCGGGATGGACTGGTTGCTTTCGGATGAAGGAAGCGCCTTTGACTTAGGAGTTAAAGCCCTAAAAGCGGTTTTATGGGAATATGACGGCCGGGGCGAGGCAACACTTCTCACCCCGATTATTCTTAAAAACCTTGACAAGAAGGATATTTTAGAGCTGGTTGACTGGGTTTATCAACCACCTTTTGAAAAGAAGCGATTAGCCAGTCTTGCGCTGTCTGTAGATGTAGCTTTCAGCCAAAAAGACAAGGTAGCTAATAAAATAGTTTCTGAATCAGCCGAAAGTCTTGTTTTAATGGGAAAGACGGTGATAAAAAGACTAGGTTTGGCAGGTAAAGAGTTTGATTTTATCCTTTCCGGTGGGATGTTTAAATTGGGTGAAGATTTTATCAACCAGATTACGAATAGTCTTAAAAACGCTGCACCTTTTGCCCATTTTATTGTACTTAAAAAAGAGCCGGCCTGGGGAGCCTTAAGGTTGGCCCTAAAAAACCGCAAAACAACATGAGAGGAAATACAAAACAAAAACCGATAGAACAAAAAATAAACAATTCCCAGTTTGAGCTTTATAAAGAAGTGATTGCCGCCATCGTAAAAGCTCAGGCCGAAGTTATCGGTAAAGACTTGGCTTTAAAAAAAGCAGCTAAAGTTCCCGGATGCGTTATCAACTCGAATTTTCAAGTTCTGTCAATTTCCGATAATCCGGTTTATGTTATTCAATCCTTAGTCAACGAGTATTACCTTTTGTCTTCCTATTCAGCTATTAGAATTTCACAAAAAGCAATACGTAAAATAGTTTTAGACAATCCGGATCTTCCGTTGCCTCAGATTTTGTTAATTGCGACAGAAGAACAATTTATATTTTGAGTAATTCAAATTATGCAAACCGAAAAATTTTCAAATCGGAAAGTGAGAATCGGAGTAATTTTCGGCGGAAGATCTTCTGAAAAAGAAGTATCGCTAGCCACTGGACGTTACGTTTTTCATCTCTTAGACCTTTCACGCTTTGAGGGTATGGCTCTTTTTATGGACAAAGAAGGAATGCTTTGGGAAATTCCGGAAAAACTAGTTATTTTAAATAAAACCGACGACATAGAAGCCAAGTTACAGCAGGAAGGAAAAGAGATTCGTTTTGAGGACTTGCCCGGAATGGTCGATCTGATTTTCATAGCCTTGCTGGGCAAATATGGTGAAGATGGAAGTATCCAAGGAATTTTAGAATTGATAGGTGTTGTCTATACCGGTTCTGATGTTTTGGCCTCGGCGGTGTGTATGAATAAGAAGATGCACAAAAGGATCTTGGCCGACAGTGGTTTTTTGGTTCCTAAAGATATCGCGGTTGGGAAAAACGAGTGGGAAAAAGGAAAAGAAGAGATCGAAAGTCGGGTGGAAAAAGAGATCGGTTTTCCCTGTGTAGTCAAACCGGTTTGCGAGGGTTCGTCGGTGGGAGTAGCAGTACCCAAAAAGGGAGAGGAACTTTTGAAGGCCATAGAAAATGCTTTTTTTTGGGATCCGGAAGTTCTCATCGAAGAATACATCCAAGGCAAGGAATTTATGTGTGTGGTCTGGGGAAATGAAAACCCCCAAGCCATGTTACCTACCGAGGTTGAATTTTCCGGCGACTTTCACACCTATGAATCCAAATACATGCCGGGTAAAGCCCGTTATTATACGCCCATAAGAGTATCTGATGCAGTGGTCAGGGCAGTCCAGAGACAAGCGGTTGAAATCGCGAACTTGATGGGGATTGTCGGTTATGGTCGGATCGATGGCTATGTGGTGGGAGAAAAAGTCTACATCGGTGAGCCGCATACCGGGACCATTATGGTTCCTTCCTCATATGTTTTTCAGCAGGCAGCCAAACAAAAAGTGGAGCTTAAAAGCCAGGCCGGCGGGAAAGTGCGGGTAACCCTAAATCCTAAGATGTTAGTCACCAGAATCATCGAAATGGCGCAGGAAGGGCATCAAGGGAAGATGCGGATACTTTAATTAAAATTAAAAAGTAAAAAGTCAAAATTCAAAATTTAGGTAGTTCTCTCCGCCAGCTGGCGGATCGAAGGGTAAAAAGTCAAAGGTCAAAAGTAACTCAAAACTGAAAGACAAATAGCAACTAGCATCTGGCTACTGGCAACTGGCTCAAGAAAAGTTAAAAGTTAAAATTAAGGTAGTTTTCGACTGCGCTCGAACGATAAGACCCGGTAGATAGTTCTCTTCGCTGACTCGGTGGATCGAACAAGAAGATTATTATGCTTCGACCAATCCCGCCAAAGGCGGGGGCATGGAGAAGTACATTTTTTGAATGAAGGGAAAACAAAAGATGTCTGACGAAGGGTTGAAAAGAAGATTTACAATAGGCATACTTTTAGGCGGGGCTTCCAGCGAAAAGGAAATTTCTTTGGAATCCGGCAGGCATGTCTATAATTCCTTAAATAGAAAAAAGTATGTTGTAATTCCCATTTTTGTAGATCACAACAATCACCTCTGGGAAGTCGACGAAGGTTTGTTATGGATGAATACTTGCGCTGATATTGAGGGAAGTCTGTCTGCTTTAGGAAAACGCATCTATTATGAAGAGCTGAAAGAAAAGCTGGATTTTGCTTTTTTGGCGCTGCATGGTAAATTTGGTGAAGATTGCTTTCCGGGGCTTTTTCATCTTTTGGATATTCCCAACAATTCCGGAGGTGTTTTGGGCGGGTCAGTCGGAATGGATAAATATTTTCAAAAGAAAATTCTCAAAGCAGCGGGGTTGCAAGTGCCCAAATATATCGGTGTCGAAAAAAACTGGAATGAAAACACACTGCAACAGATCGAAAAAGAAATAGGCTATCCCTGTATTGTTAAGCCTTCACGAGAAGGCTGTTCTATAGGTTTGACTAAAATCAACCACAAAAGTCAGTTTGCAGAAGCTTTTGAGAAGGCTTTTTGCTATGATAACCTGATTTTGGTGGAGGAATTCATTGAAGGACAAGAGATTACAGTGACGGTTTTGGGTAATGCCCTTCCAGTTGCTTTCACTCCGACAGAGACTCCTTCTAAGAAAGATTATCTGACCGTTGAAGAAAAATTTCTGCCGGGTGATGCCACCATGATTACTCCTCCCAATTTACCACCAGCGGCGATTGAGAGAATAAAGTCGGATTGCATCAAGGTTTATAAAGCCTTGGGTTTGAAATCTATGACACGCATTGACGGCATCTTCAAAGACGGCCGGTTTTATTTCAAGAGAACGAAAAACGAGACTAAAGGCGTGCGAATGCAGCGATTACAACCCATGCGAAGCAACGCTACGCAGGCGAATCAAAAAACCCTGCCTCGCCGGCAGGCGGGCGCGAGCGTAAGCGAGGGAGTTTTTTATATTCTTGAGCCAAACACACCACCAGGAATGACCCCTTCCACCTGTGTTTTTCATCAAGCCGCTGAAGCAGATCTTACAGCCAGTGAATTATTAGATAAAATCATCAGTGACTCTATGGTTTAATCAATCCCAATCATCTAATGCGGGGGATCTTTTCTCTGGCGCCTTATATAGTGTATAATAAGCTTGATGATCAATGCTTTTGAGAAAGTCTATCAAACCCACACATCTGCCAACATTCCTTGGAATAGAAACTTTCCCCATTTTCGTTTGCTTGATTTTTTGGCCGAATATGAGATTTCTCCCTGTGCAGTTTTGGATGTCGGCTGTGGATTGGGTACGGATTCCATCTATTTAGCCCGCCAGGGATTCGATGTTTCAGCCTCGGACATTTCGCAAACAGCTATTTTTGAGGCTCGCTTAAGGGCGCAAGAGGCCAACGTTAAAATTGAGTTTTGGGTATCTTCGGCCTTAAAATTGCCGTTCAAAGATGAGAATTTTGATTTAATTTTTGATTGGAGAACTTTTCACTGTCTTTTGCCACCGGAGCAGGCGAGATACGTCAATGAAATCTCCAGAGTTTTAAAAAGAGGCGGAGGATTATTATTAGCTGCCTTTTACTTGACCGGATTTCACGAAGAAGACCGTAAAATTCTTACCGAAGTTTTTGAAAAATTTCCTTTAAATGAAGAAAAAATGGAACAAATTTTTGGTATTCACTTTAGGATTGAATTTATGAGAATTTTTGACATGGATGATAAAAGCCATTGTTTGGGAGGCATGTACTATCTAATAAATTCAAAATGAAAAATGCAAAATTCAAAGTAATGGAAATTGGTTAATACTGATCAGGTAGATCATTTTCGAAAAGAATCACATCATCTTTCTTGGTGATGTGAGGTAAAATTTTTTGGGCATCGTCTAAGCTTATTGCCTCTCTCAAATTCAAAAGATCAAAATTGCTGTGTTGCAAACCTTCCTTGAAGGCTCTGGTTCTGCGGTTTTTCCCGACGAGGACGATCAAATCACAGATTTGACCGGCTAGACGGCCCACTTCTCCATGGATTTTTTGTTCTTGATCTCCCAACTCGACCATGCCGGGTGTAATTAAAATTTTCCTTTTTCCAGAAAAATTTCGCAAGACTTCCAAGGCGGCCTTAAATCCCTGGGGGTTGCTAGAGTAGGCATCATCGATGACGGTAACGTCCGGACTGGAGTCAATGATTTGGAGTCGATGAGGCAGCGGTTTGATGGCGGAGAGAGCGGAAGCAAGCTTTCTAAAAGAGATACCCAGCGCAAGACCAAGATACAAGGCGGGAAGGCAGTTTAGAACGTTATGGGAGCCTAAAAGATGTGTTGTAAATCTCATCACTTCCCCGCCGGGGGAGACTGCGAAAACACTTCCTCTTTCTCCGACTTCCAAATTTAGAGCCTGAAAATCGCTTTTGTTCTTGAGTGAATAACCTCTGATTTCAGATTCCACCCTGAATTTAATTTTTCGTAAATGCGAGTCGTCAAGATTAATAAGCATCAGGCCATTTTTGGGCAGAGAATAGGCGAGTTCACTTTTGGTTTCGGCAATCTTCTGCAGGGATCCAAATCTTTCAAGATGTTGTTCGGTGATCCCGG
>Ga0210017_1000807_pt1 | contig 27284 bp, 22 predicted proteins | sample CryGeyCG2014_020_FD_183966 | JGI IMG/M metagenome (GOLD analysis project Ga0210017, IMG submission 183966) | Groundwater microbial communities from aquifer - Crystal Geyser CG08_land_8/20/14_0.20 (SPAdes) (version 2) | ecosystem: Environmental > Aquatic > Deep subsurface > Groundwater | place... | reverse complement strand
CTGGGCGCAGATACTAAACTATCTGAAAGCGTATCGGTTTGAAGTGGGTTTGCTGATTAATTTTGGAGCAAAGAGTCTGGAATGGAAACGGTTCGTGAGTTCGGGGAAAAATGTCTGAATCGCTGATGGAACAGGAAAAGTCTGAATCACTGATTGAGCAGATTACGCTGATTACGCAGATTATGGAAAATGAGACTGGGAAAGGGAATCTGTGAAATCCATTAATCAGTGTAATCTGTGATTCTGACAATGTTATGGATGAAGTGTACAAGATTATGACTAAGAGAGGAAGCGATATTAAAATCATAGCGCAGACAATTTACGATTATTCCTAGGCGAGCGGGATACTTTTCAATCTCGTCTCTACGCTCTGGAATTGACCATTAAAAATGGAATTACATGAAAGTTAGCCGGAATGATTTCGAGAAGTTGAAACCGGAGAATTTTTGGGAATTGACAAATGGTTTGGGTGTGCATTAAAGAAACCACTTGAAAATCCGAAACTGGGAATTAACTTATAAGTGAAGTTAGGTTTTCGATTAGTTAGGATTAAGTTTGGCAGAAAAGCAAAAATATATTCCATTAAGTACGATGGCGAAGAAAATCACGAGTTTCACAAGTTTGTTACCAATCCGGAAGTCCGGGATCATCCCGATTTTGAAGCATTACGTAAGAAAATAAAAGAACTTTATGACAAGCGCGGATTGTTACCTCAATATTTTCGTCCGGAAGATGAGAAGTCCATTCATTCGGAAATTTGTAGAATCGATTATGGTGTTGGATACTTACGATTATTTTGCATCCGGTGGAACGATAACCTCTTGATTTTAGGCGGTGGCGGAGTCAAACCCAATGATATTCGATTTTGGCAAGAGAGTCTGGAATTGTCGGTTGAGGCAAGAAAAGTGACTGATGTGTTTCATCGGCTTAAAAGATATTTGGAAGAATCAGGATTAACCATAGAAGACCTTTTATAGGATAGAATATGTCAAGAGAAGTAGATGACTTTTTTGATGAGATAGAGACGAAAATCCCGGAAGATGTTTCCCGATTAGTTGAAAAACAGATGGACATTGCAGAGGCGATTGCCGGTGCCATCGAGAAAAGTAACTTTAAAACCCGCAAGGCTTTTGCCGAGGCGATTGGCATGAAAGAGTCAATGCTCAGCCGGATCCTTGCGGGCAACGTCAATCTGACGCTTAAAACGATAACGAAGATTGAAACGGTGTTGAATATGAACATCATTTCTGTAAAATCATTCAAATTGGATTCGGAACATCCGGTTAAGTCTCGGTTGGATGTGAGAAAGAAGGTCAGAATATACAATTCCGGCGAAGCGGCGATTCCGTCAATAGCCGCAGAAGACAAAGCGAATTATTCCGGCGAGAAGTAGGAATGCCGGGGTTAACTACGAAGACACGAAGAAAAGGTAAAGGTAGAGGTAGAGGTAGAGGTAGAGAAACGGTCGCAGAAGGACGCTGATTTATTATGGAATGGCTTCTTATTTGCGTTGATCCGCGGCTAAAATTACCTTCTCAAACTGAGATGAAAGTATCCAGCTGGTCGGCGATCTGGCGAATTATCTCGATCCGTGTGCGATGCGGAAGGAATGCGCTCTTGAATCCGCTGATGATGATTTCCTTATAATTGCGGATGTTGAAATTGAAGTACTTGTGCACGAGCATGTATTCTTTCGTCAACGTTGTGTTGGAGATCAATCGATTGTCGGTATTTAACGTGACGCGCAGGCCATAGTCGAAGTAAAATTTGAACGGATGGGTTGCGTAACTTTTTACGCTCCCGGTGTGAACATTACTGGTCAAACACATTTCCAGAGCGATGCGGTGGTCGTTGATATAGTTCAGAAGATCGCCGTCTTCTTTGAGACGAACGCCGTGCCCGATGCGATGCGCGCCGCAGTAATGGACTGCCTGATGAATCGATTCGGGTCCGTAATCTTCGCCCGCGTGAAGCGTCGTGTTGATGTTGTTTTTCAGGATCAGGTTGAATGCCTCGCGATGGTCTTTGGCGGGGAAGTTTTCTTCGACGCCGGCAAGATCGAAACCGACGACGCCTCGATTCTTGAATGCGACAGCCAGTTCGGCAAGTTGATAGGAAATTTCCGGTGAGATGCTCCGAATCCCGCAGATGATGACGCCGGTCTTGATCTTGAAATCTCTTTCCGCCATTCTCAAACCTTTGAGAACGGCATCGACGGATTCCATCGTCGTCATCCCCTGTTCATTATGAAGAATCGGCGAGTATCGCGCTTCGATGTAAAGAGTGTTCTCGCGGCTGGCGTCTTCGGCGAGTTCGTAAGCGGCGCGGGTCAAGGCTTCCGGTGTTTGCAGAACACTCAGCGTGATGTCGAACATTTTTAAATATTCCGGAAGCGTTATGCTCTCACCAGTCACCGTTACCATTTTTCGTAAAATATCACGGTCGCGCGTCGGCAATGTGACGTTGTCTTTTTCGGCAAGGTCGAGAATCGTGTCCAACCGCAAAGAACCGTCCAGATGACAATGTAACTCTGTCTTCGGCAGTTCGCGGATAAAATCTTCGGTAATTTTGACTTTTTCGCTCATGGTTTCACATCTCTATGAATTTTGCTTTTTTTAGAAGATTGAAAAATTTGCTGATACGTTCGTTTAAGGACGGGTACTGATCGCCGAATTCCGATTCGATCTCGTCGGCGATTTGTCCGGCGTTTTTGATGCCGTCGATCTTTTTCCAAACGGAAGAACCCAATATATCGAGTTTGACATGGAAATAGGGATTTTTCATTCTCGGCGCGAGGAATTTTCGCCCGAATCGGCTGGGAAATTTCGGTTGCAGGAGTGTGACTTTTCCGTCATTCCCATCTTCGGATTGGACAAGAGGGCGAGGAATCAGATCGTAAAGGTTGATTTTCGTTGCCTCGCCCTGTTGCTTTTGTTTTAAAATATCGATTCGCTTTCTTTTACATGACTGCCGTCGGCGGCGCAGGTTCGTCGGCTTTGCCCGCATTTTTTAACGGGATTTTTACCAACACCCAACCCACGACGACAAACACAAGCAGGCTGACTAAGAACGACGGATGTTTGAATATCACTGGCGTTCTCCATTCAAGCACTGCGAATAAGGCGAATAGCAATCCAATCAACGCTTCACCTGCGATGAGTCCGGAGGCCAGTAAGACGCCATTGTTTTCTGTTCGTGCTTTCTGCGCGTCATTCAGTTTCCGCTTCTCGGCGAATTTATCAACGATTCCTTTGATCAAACCGCCGATGAAGATCGCAAAAGAGGTTTCGAGCGGAAGATACATGCCCACGCAAACCAGCATCGGGCTTTTCACTTTGACTAAAATCAATCCGATTGCCATGATAATGCCGACGATGATCAGCGGCCAGGCCATATCGCCTGCGACGATGCCTTTGGCTAAAATTGCCATCAGACTTGCTTGCGGCGCCGGATAGGCTTTCCCGCCCAGGCCGGTTCCGCCCATGTTGATGTCACCCTGATGGAGAATCAATAACGGGAAAAACATGACGGCGGCAGAAACCAAAATTCCAAACATGTCGCCAATCTGCATTTTCCACGGCGTACCGCCGAGTATGTGTCCGACTTTCAGGTCTTGTAACATTTCGCCAGCGACAGCCGCCGCAACGCAAATGACCGCCGCAACGCCCAGAACTGCCGCAACGCCTGGCATGCCTTTGACGCCAAGCGCCACCATTAATAATGCCGCAATGAGTAGCGTCGAAATCGTCAATCCGCTGATCGGGTTATTGCTCGAACCGATGAGTCCGACCAAATTTCCCGAAACTGCTGAAAAGAAGAATCCGGCGACGATCATCACAAGTGTCGCAACCAATGCGCCGATAAAATCATGGCAGAAATAATAGTAAATAACGAAAGTCGCGATCGAAGCAAGAAGAATTCCGATAAATACCCACTTGAAGTCCATATCCTTGTCTGTGCGCGCTTCCTGAATCTTCGAGCCTTTTGTCGATTTTCGGACATCGCTGACCGCTCGGCCGAGACCTTTGCTTAAGTTACTACGCATCTTGTAAAGCGTGAAAGCCGCACTCATCAACATGCCGCCGATGGCTATTTTTCTGACGATGCCTTTCCATACATCGTTTCCAGCGTCGATCCACGACTCATCTTCGAGCGAGCCATATTCGGCGACGATTGCTGGATCGGTTTTAGCATTGGCAGTTTCCATAAACGCACTTGTCTTTGTCACGACTTCATCATAAATCGCCTGCTGTTCTGGCGTCATCTGTTTCTTGTCGAGATTCGTTAGCAGAACCGAAACGCTCTCCTTCGTTTTCTTGTCAATTTCAGATTGCGTAAAAGCTGGATTTTGACTTTGAATGGAAAGTTCGACGCTCGCCGAAAGATTCTCGTTGAAGAATTTTTCATGAACGCGCTCCTGAACGTTGATCTGCGGAGCGAGGAAGAACAACAACGCCGGGACGAACAATCCCCACGCCAGCAAACCACCGGTAAAGTTCAGCGCCGAAAGATTCGGTCCGATGATATAACCGACGCCCATATAAGCCGGGCTGACTCCCGGTGTGCTAAGCACCGCGCCGCCGCCGGTCTGAACAATGTCTTTGCCGAGGCCGAGTTTTCCCAGCGAAAAGCGGATGAACTTTTCCCAACTCGTTGCAAAAAATTGTACCTGTTTTAAAACCTGAATCAGCGCGCCGAGTCCCATCGCCCAGAAGAGATATTTTGCGCCGCTTTTTCCGGAACGTCCGGCTTTGTGGATTTCCGCCGCCGCAACAGATTCAGGGAAAGGTAAATCTTTGTCTTCGACCATTACGCGACGAAGAATTGAGACGAACAAAATGCCGATAATGCCGCCGACAAACATGATTGCCGTCGCAATTAAATAGTTTTTAAAGGTAAAAAAGTCCGTCCAAACACCGGCGATCAAAAAAGCCGGAATGGTGAAGATCGCTCCGGCGGCTACCGATTCGCCGATTGAACCGACGGTTCGCGCGAAGTTTTCCTCCAGAATCGTACCTTTCATCAATTTTAATACCGCCATGCCGATTACTGCGGCTGGATATGTCGCCGCAATCGTCATTCCCGCTTTCAAGCCGAGATATGCGTTCGCCGCGCCGAGGACAACGGCCATGACCAAGCCGAGCAATAAGGCGCGTAATGTGAATTCTCTCATGTTCGACTCTGCCGGAACATAAGGTCTGAATTTCTGATCGCTCAAGGTTTCCTCCTTATCTTTTAATCTATCGATTATCCTGATTTTCCATAACGGCGGAAACTAAGGAATGAGATGTAAATAGTCAAGGAAAAGAAAAAGCCGCCGCCGCGAGTTAAAAAATGTCGCCTTCCCAAAATTCAAATGCCTGCATCCTTTTCTTTTTCAATTAGTCGAAAAAAAAGGATGAACAGTAAAAAAAATGAATAAATCTTTCGGAATTTAAGATAATTTAATTCGTTTGAGATAATCTGTCAGAAATGCGATATGCTTCATTTCTTCGCGTATGATTGAATCGACTTGATCTCTTTCCTGAGGTTCAGGCACGATATGCTTGATCCCTATATAGAAGACAATGGAATCTTTTTCAAGCCCTATGGCCGTCTTCATGATCTCTTCCATGGATTCCTTGCCGGTGATTTGCTCAGAAGAATCTTCGGAAAGATCGAAGACGTATCCGTCGGCAAACGCTTGTAAGTAAGCGATGGATTCGTTATTTGGATCGAAGGGCGAACCTAATTGACTATGAACGTTCGATCCGGACTTCATTAAGGCGAAGGTTTTTTCGTGACGATCTTCCATCGTTGCCAAATCCGCCAGCATTTTTTTGGTTTTTTCGTCTTTAGCGAACTCCATGGCTTTCCGGTAGAATTTTGCGCCGTTTTTTTCGATTTTTAAAGCGATCTCAAATATCTCGTCGATGTTGAAAGTTAAATTCATGTGATTTATGCTCCTTGTCCGGGTGTTGGCATGATAAAAACGCGTGAGGCAAGTTCTCGGTCGATCATTAATAATCCTTGCCCGAAATCTTTTACTTGTGCCAGCGAAGCGATGATCTTCGTTACATTACTTTCTTCTTCAACTTGCTCATTGACATACCAATCAAGGAAAACCTTGGAAGCGAAGTCCCGAAGCATCGGGATGGCTAATTTCATGAGAAAATTGATTCGACTGGTGATGAATTCTTCATGAGCAAGCGCCTCCTTGAATGCGTTCAACGGCGATTCCCATGTCGTTTTTAAAATTGTGAGCGGTTTTAATTGTATTTGTCCGCCGCGATTTAAAACGTAATCGTAAAATTTGGATGCGTGATAGAGTTCTTCCTTTACCTGAACGCTCATCCAATTAGCCATACCATCGAATCCTTCTCTTGTGAAATACGCCTGCATGGCATAGTACAGGTAAGCGGATTCCAGCTCATTTTTTATTTGTTCATTGATTGCGCTGGCAACCTTCGGATTAATCATGACGTTTTTCCTTTCCAAAGGCCATGAATGTTGCAGTATTCCCGCGAAGAGACATTTTTGGCTTTGGTGCAGAATTCTGCAATGGGTGCATCGCCGGGTTTTAGATAGCGACGATGAATGACGCCGTCGGCGATCAGTTCGATCCATTCAATATAGTGTGTCTCAATCATTGGATGAAGCGTGCTACCAACGGTGACTTTGTAGCCTTCTTCCGTCTTTTCGATCAACGGAACATGTTTTTCTTTTGCCGAATCTGCGGTCGATTCGATCATCAACTTCATCGGTTGTCCGCAACAAACCAGCGTCCCGCCGGCTTCGTGAACGACTTCAACGACGTTTCCGCAGATTTCGCATTTGTAAACTTGCATTTTCTGTGTCATGGCATACTCCTTTTTGTGGATTGTGTTCAGTTTGCTTTCCAGACGAAGGCTGTCTGGGTTGGAAAATAACAGTAACCGTTTAATTAGAATCGGTGTTGCATAACTGATCAAATTTAGATACATTTTTCAAAAAGCAAATGTTTTTTTTAAGAAAGAGGATAAATGAATTGGAAGTGGAAAATACAAAAATGATGACAGGATGTTTTAATCCTGCGACGGGAGAAAAACTTGGTGAGTCCAATCTAAACACGATCGAAGAAGTCAAATATGCGATCCATCGGGCTAAATCGATCCAACCGATTTGGAGTAAAAGGTCAATTCGTGAACGAGTAAACTCGCTTCGTCCTATCCGTCAGTTTCTGAGTGGTCACGCTGACGAAATTGCTGAGACTATTTCTCGCGATAACGGCAAGACCAGAATCGACGCTTTGACGACTGAAGTCTTACCCGCGATGATGGCGTTTTCTTATTATTCAAAACACGCCCGGGAATTTCTCAAAGATCAACACTTAAAAGCGAGTTCGATTTTGTTTGCCAACAAACGAAGTTATATCCGGCGCGAATCGTTTGGAGTCATTGGAATCATCTCGCCATGGAATTACCCGTTTGCCATTCCGTTTTCTGAAATTGTCATGGCTTTATTAGCCGGTAATGCTGTCGTTCTCAAAATAGCGAGCGAGACGCAAATGGTCGGTCGCTTGCTTGAAAAATGTTTTCAGTCTGCAGAATTGCCAAAAGGTCTGTTTGCATATCTGAATCTACCTGGGAAAATCGCCGGTGATGCCTTTTTAGAAAATGGTATTGACAAACTCTTTTTTACCGGTTCTGTTTCAACTGGGAAATATCTGATGAAAAAAGCCTCCGAAACACTGACGTCAGTCGTTCTTGAACTCGGTGGCAACGATGCAATGATTGTTTGTGAAGATGCGGACATCGACCGTGCCGTCGGCGGTGCGTTATGGGCGGGATTGTCGAATGCCGGACAGTCCTGTGGAGGCGTCGAACGGATTTACATCCACGAAAAAATCTACCAGCCGTTTATGAAATTACTCAAGGAAAAAGTCGAGGCGATCCGGATCGGCTACGATGCGGATTTCGAGGTGGAAATCGGCGCGATGACCACGCAAAAGCAGATGAACACTGTAAAACTTCATATTCAAGATGCTCTTGCCAAAGGTGCAATGATCTTTGCACAATCCAAAATCAGCGAAAATCCAAATTTCCGCCACCTGTTGCCTGCGACTGTTTTAACCAACGTCAATCATGAGATGCTTGTCATGCAGGAAGAAACGTTCGGCCCCGTTATCGGCGTCATGAAAGTTAAAGACGATAAAGAGGCGATTCGGTTGGCCAATGATTCGCATCTTGGGCTCACCGGTTCGGTCTGGTCAAAAAATCGAGGACATGCGAAAAAAATTGCCTCCCAGATTTATGCCGGAGTTGTGGCAATTAACGACCATTTGATGAGTCACGGTTTGGCAGAAACACCGTGGGGTGGATTTAAAGAATCCGGAATCGGGAGAACTCATGGGCGCCTTGGTTTTGATGAGATGACGCGACCGCAGGTCATCATTAATGACATCCTACCATTCGCAAAACGGCAAATGTGGTGGTATCCATACAATGCAAATATTTATTCCAGTCTGAGTAGTCTTGCTCAAATGCTGGCATCGAAATCGTTTTTAAAACGCATTAAAGGATTCTTTTCACTGATGAAAATCTTGCCGCGATTTTTTACGAAGTGGTGAAAAACGGTTCAAACTACCCTGTGAAAATTTTACTTTTTGGCGAGAACCAAGTTCATTGCGGGGATGAATGGATTGAGCAACTAAAAACCAATGATTTTTCTCAGATCGCGTCTATCCAGCATAAACCGAAATCGCCGGATGCAAAAAAACCGACATTGTTGTGAAATTCTCCAAATCCGTTCACTACGGGAACTATGATTTCACTTCATTTATTCCGGCGTGAGAATGTCTCGATGAAAATCTACAACATCAAGGGCGAATGTTTGCGAGAACTGATTAACAAACCAATGGATGAAGGAACTTACCATATTTTATGGGATGGAAGGAACGATTAGAGTCAATCGGTTTGCTCCGGCGCTCACTGGATTTTTTTGACTTCACTGTCAGGCTTGAACATGATCGTGACTGTTTTGGTGATAAAATAGTTCCGGTTAGATGTTTCATAATTCCTGAAAATTACTGATATTTGTGTGGTTTCTATGCGCCTGTAGCGCACGTTCCGTGGTAAGCGAGATGTATGCAACTCTTTTTGAAAGAAAAAACATGAAGACCGCCATCCTATTTATTGCGAGCCAATCCGATCCGAATGGGCTGGATTTACTCCAATCCGTCATTGAAAAAACGCTAAATAATACGTCTCCACAGACACGCGTCGTCATCGTTTCGGAAGGGAATGCTGACCTACTCCCAAGTTTTCCAGAATCTTCCAAACGCCGAATTGATCGCGCACACGGCGTTTTTCGGAATGCGTCATACGCGGTTCTTAATGCAAAAAATCAAGGCTTACTGAATGTGGATTTGCTATTTTATCCGACTCCGGGTGACGATATCGATATCACGTCGCAGACGATTGATGCGTTCATTCGCGCTTACGAAGTCACTGGCGCCGGTTTTATCATCAGTAATCATTATGAGCTAATTGGCGACACCGGTAACGAACGTGTTCTTCAGGAACTCAAGCCGGGTTCTGATCCGTCGAATATCATCATTCCTTCCCGCGCAACGAACTCGAACTTCTTCTGTCATGGTTCGCTGATTGCTTTGGCGAATCGGTTCATCAACGACCGGGTTTTTGACGAAGAAGTGTTTTGGGGAACCAATTATGCTATCCGGATGGGCGTTTTGGCGCAGGATGGGAAAATCTACACGATTACGAGTCCAACGTACACATTTCGGCGAGGTAAGCCATTCTATCCGGGCGAAGGACTTCAAGAGCAATTTTCGCAGAAAGGCGACAAGAAACTCGAAAAGCACTTCTCGTACATTCACGATCCGGCTCGGTTCGAGTGGGGACCGCTCAGTTTCCAAAAATATCTAAAAGATATCGGAGCTTTCTTACCGGATTCCTATTTCACAAAAAAAGTACCGGTCGATCCGACGCTTGGCAAAGGAATTTCCTTTGTAATGCCGACTTATAATCGCGCCGGTCTTCTGCGTTATGCGATTGAGTCGATTATCGAAGTTCGGAAGAAGGTGGATGCGTTTATTCCAATAGAATTGATTGTTGTCGATAACGGGACTGACGATACACCGAATATCGTTGCTTCATACGTTCAACAATATCCAGATCTTGTTAAGTTCTACAAGGTCTTCGGAAAGACGCTCGGCGGTGCGAGAAACTTCGGAATTCAGCGCGCTTGGAACTACATTATTGGGCAATTAGACTCTGATGATGTCCTGACAGGCGATCCGGTTACAGAAATCATCAAACAATTCAATAGAAGCGGCGCGGCGGCAATTATCGGCATTTATCAGACAGCATGGCGGAATCCGGAAAATGGCGAGTTGGTTTTGGACCATCAAGTCGTCACACACGACGAATATTTATGCGGTCAGAGCAATCCGCTTTTACAGATGTGTATTCCGGGACCGGGCGCTCCACGTTATTATCGCAAAGAAGCCGTGCTGGCGTCCGGCGGTTATCCAGATTTGCTGTATGGTGAGGACGCCGCATTGTCCGATCAGATGCTTAAACAGGGATTCCTGATTGAACGAAATATGGCTGAGGCTAATTATATCGCCGTCCGGCATGGTGCCAATACCGATAGCGAACAAGTCGGCGCAGATGTTCTGGCAAGAAAAAATTACTCGAAATATTCATTCAAAATTTCGATTTTGGAAGAATTGAAGCACCTTGTTTTGAGCAATAGATATTACCATAAATACAATAACAAAGTAGGTTTTTAACATCGACCGACCGAATGCCAAAGATGGACCCGATCAGGGAAATGTTAAACCGTGTTTAAAAATATTTTTGTATGATTGATAGAGAACGTCGCCTCTCCGACGCCGAGTTGGCAGGCTACCAAACCGAAACAGAAGCCATTCAAAGCCCGATGAATGATAATCGGCGGGTTCGGGCGCTGATTCGTCAGCAATCCGATCCAAAAGCCGGATATCCGCGGTTGCTTCGCAACCTGGAAACCTATCGGAATATTTCATTTTCTCAGATCGAAATCAATACGGTTCCCGTGCAGTTGATGTGTAATCAAACGCGTCTTCAAAGCCTGACGTCGGAAACTTTTGAAAAAATGGCGAGCCGAAAATCACAAACTTGTTTTTTATGCCATCTTGACGTTGGTCAGCGCGGCGTCTCGATCCTCGACGATCAATTTCTCGTTTTGACTAATCCGGGAATTACATTCCCAGGTGATTTGACGATTGCAACGAAGATTCATCAACCGCAGATGATTATCGGGCATTTTTACGAGATGATTGAACTTGCGCGGTTGCTAACCGATTTCTCCATCTTTTTTAACGGCGCGCTTGCCGGCGCATCGAGTCCGCATCTGCATTTTCAGGCGGGATTCAAGAATATGCTGATCGGCGAAACGCAGATTCAATCTCTTCTTAATGGGGAAAAAGTCGGTGAAGCGCGATTGAAATCCATCATTCAGCAACCCGAAATCAACGTGTTTTTCATCGAGAATTACCTTCGGACATCTTATGTAATTACATCGGTAAGTGAGCAGTTGCTTGAAACATTTTTCAACCATTTTATCGAAGCATTCACGATAGTCAGTAGACAAATTGTTGGAAATTCAAATGTTCCCGATTTCGGCAGTTACATCGATTCGCTGGAAATGACGGAATCCGAGCCGCGAATGAATCTCATGCTGAAATTCGACCCGGAAACTGGAAAATATTTGTTGGCGATTTTTCCCAAACGCTTCAATCGTCCTTCGTGCTATTTTAGGAACGACGATCAAAAATTGGTTCTTGGAATGGCAATCAAGGAATCGCTGGGAAACGTCATTACCGGCAATCATAAAGATTTTAACCGTCTAATCCAGCATCCCGAACTGATTGCCGAAGCATATCGAGATACATCCACTACAGACGAAATGGCGTGCGATCTATACGACCGGCTGAAAACTTTTCCCGGCGTATCGCATGACTAAGAAATTTTCAGTAGTAGTCTGGGCGCTATTAGAACGTGGATTTAGCCGCTCCGACGTCGAAAAAATCCTTGGCAGAAATTAGGATGCGCATATATCGGTAGGTTTGCGGAGGATGAAAAAGATGAACGATCAAGCAACAATACATTTTGGGACCGATGGCTGGCGTGCAATCATTGCGGACGGATTCACATTTTCGAATGTTCGGGCGGTCGCGCAGGCATTTTGCGATTATCTCGTTTCGGTTGGGTCGGCTCAGAAAGGAATTGCAATCGGTTTCGATACGCGGTTTTTATCCGCGGAATTTGCCGAGACCGTCGCTGATGTAGTTGCCAGTAATCAAATTCCTGCTTTCCTTAGCCGACGATTCTGTCCGACGCCGGTGCTGTCATTTGCGGTGAAAAATCGGAATCTGGCGGCAGGGATCATGGTAACGGCGAGCCACAATCCGTATCAATACAATGGTCTGAAATTCAAAGGTTCGTACGGCGGTCCGGCGACCGTCGAAATGACGACCGCTGTCGAAGGATTTCTATTCCGCAATAAACCCCAACATGATCAAAAAAAGATCGGCGAGTTCCTTCATAAAGTCGATTTCTTACCGGAATACTCGGAGCAATTATCAAAAGTCGTGAACTTTGAGTCTATTTTGACGCTTCAAAAACCAATCGTTTATAATGCGATGCATGGCGCGGGTTGTGGATATTTGCCGTTATTTCTTCGAGATATGAAGCGATTCGTTAGTCAGGTCAACGCAAAACCTGATCCGATGTTCGGCGGGAAATTGCCGGAGCCAATTTTGTCCAATTTACCGGATTTACGAAAAATAGTGATTCGGAAAAAAGCCTCAATCGGATTGGCGACGGATGGCGACGCCGACCGGTTTGGCGTTCTGAATGAAAACGGAAATTATGTCGAACTTCATGATTTGATGCCGCTCCTTTTTGAATATTTGCTTGAAACAAGAAATTGGACAGGCGATGTTGTTCGGACAACTTCGATGGCTAACACAATTGATAAAGTCGCCGCCGAACATGGGAGACAGGTTATTGAAGCGCCGGTTGGTTTTAAGAATGTCAGTGAAGTTATGCGCGAACGCGATATTTTGATTGGCGGCGAAGAGAGCGGCGGTTTCGGTTACAAAAATCACATTCCGGAACGCGATGGAATCCTCTCGTGCTTGCTGACGCTGGAGATGTTGAGCGTCCGAAAGGCGCCGATTAGCGAAATGGTTGCCGATCTGCGGAAGCGGTTTGGCGCGTTTCATTACGGACGGGTCGATCAACATCATCCAACGTCGGAATTATTAAAAAATATGGAAAAACTGAGTGTGAATTCTCCAGAAAGAATCGGTCAATTCGCAGTTGACCGGATTTCACTTGCAGATGGGATCAAATTTTATTTTACCGATGGCTCATGGATGCTGATGCGCGTCTCGCAAACAGAACCGCTCGGACGGATTTATGTTGCATCTAATGCAGAGGAAAAAGTTCACACATTACTGAAGGAAGGCGTTCGTCTGCTGACGCAATGAGTCATCGAAAATGCAATTAAGAATATTGGACAGGAAGGAAAAATATTGAATCGCTACGGACATTTTTCAGAAGATAAATTAGAATTTATTATTACCCGACCGGATACGCCGGCTCCGTGGGTAAATTATATTTCAAACGGCAAATATAGCGGACTCATTTCGCACACTGGCGGCGGCTACAGTTTTTGGGGAAGTCCGAAAGATAACCGCATTTTACGCTGGCGCTACAATTCCTTGCCAATGGACAGACCGGGACGATATGTCATTTTGCGAGATGCTGAAACCGGCGAATACTGGTCGCCGACATGGCAACCAACGATGACGCAACTGGATTCATACGAATGCCGTCACGGACTTTATTACACGAAAATTACATCCCAGTATAAAAATGTCCGCGCCGAAATCTTGTACTTCGTCCCAACCGACGATCTGGAAATCTGGCGTGTAAAGGTGAAAAACGAATCATCTCAGCCGAAATCGTTTGATATTTTTGCTTACGACGAATTGTGTTTGGGGCATGCGCTGGTTGATCTGATTAACCAGCCAAACGATCAGCATTTTAACGAAGTCAAATTCGATCGCGAAGATCAAATTTTGTTGGCTACCAAGCGCTATTGGGTAAAGTACAAAGGCGCGACCGTTGCTCAGGCGAATGAAGCGTGGGACAAGTATGTTTTCTTCAGTGCCGACATTCCCATCAAAGGTTGGGACGGCAGTAAAGACGTTTTTATCGGGAAATGGCGTTCCGAATCCAATCCGATCGCCGTGGAAAGTGGGAAGTGTTTTAACACAGAAATTACCGCCGGAGACGCCGAAGCCGCGATCCAAATGGAAATCTTGCTTTCGCCCGGCGAGGAGAAGACTTTTACAATCATGCTTGGCGTCGTTCCGAAGGAAAATTACCAATCGAACGCACTCGAACTCGTCAACAAATACCGCCAAAAAGAGAAGGTCGAATCCGAGTTCCAAAAACTTCGCGAAAAATGGACGGATTATCTGTCGTCAGTAAAAATCGACACGCCAGACGACGATATGAACACAATGATCAACGTTTGGAATCAGTATCAGACATCTGTAACATTTCTTTTTTCACGCGATGCTTCTTACTATCACGGTGGAATGTTGTTTGGACGCGGCTATCGCGATTCGTGTCAGGACATCATGGGGCCGGTGATGACGCGTTCGGAATGGGTCAAGGAACGGATTACCGAAATGTCGAAGTTTCAGTTTCGCGATGGAAGCACGTTTCATCTCTATTATCCGTTGACCGGCGGCGGAGAAAAAACCGGTCACTCCGACACGCCGCTCTGGTTGCCATTGGCGATTATTGTCTATCTCAAAGAAACCGGCGATGAGGATTTTCTCAGAACTGCGACGCCATTTTATGACGAAGGAAAGGCGCAGATTTTGACGCACTTGTTTGCCGCGATCGATTATACGCTGTCAAATCTTACGGATCGGTATTTGGCGAAATTTGGTCCCGGTGATTGGAACGACACGCTCGATTATCTGGGCAGAAAGGGCAAAGGCGAGAGCGTTTGGGTGACGATGTTTCTCGCTTACATCCTCAAAGAAACCGTCGCGCTGTGTAACCATATTAGCATGGTAGAAATCGCAAAACATTATCAATCGGAATATGAAAAAGTTAGCGAAGCGATCAACACGCATTGTTGGGACGGCGAGTGGTACATTCGCGGTACCAATGACGAAGGTGAGGTCATCGGCTCTTCGAAAAATGACGAAGGTAAAATCTTTTTAAATACTCAGAGTTGGGCAGTCATCAGCGGTGTTGCGCGGGGAGAACGCGCATTGAAATGTATGGATTCCGTTGTTAAATATCTTGACACGCCAAAAGGGCCGAAAATGCTCGATCCGGCTTACACAAAAATCGATCTAAGAATCGGTTTGGCGACACGTTGCGTTCCGGGAAAAAAGGAGAACGGCGCCGTCTTCAATCATCCGGTCAGTTGGTCAATTTTAGCCGAATGTCTGATGGGTCGCGGCGACCGTGCGTTTGATATTTATAAAAAAGCGCTTCCGATGAATCCCATCGTTGATATCGACCGCTATCAGGTAGAACCTTACGTTTACGCCGAATATGTCACCAGTCCAGATCATCCGATGTTTGGTCAGGCGAGTCATTCGTGGCTAACCGGTTCATCGACTTGGATGTTACGCGACGCGATCGATTACATTCTCGGCGTCCGACCGACTTTTGACGGACTCATTATCGATCCATGCGTCCCCAGGAACTGGGAATCCTATCAGGTAATACGCAGATTCCGTGGCGTGAATTACCACATCGCGGTAAAAAATCCGCTACATCTAAATTCGGGCGTGCGATTGATCGAAATCGAGGGCAAAACGGTCATCGGAAATCACCTATCACTGAATGAACAAACGGTTCAGAATGCAATCTTGGGGAAAACGGAAGTTCATATCGATGTTCGAATCGGTTAGTTAGAGGAGCGAAGTCAAATGAATGTCAAATCAACGCTTGCTCAGATTAAAAGTGGATTAATTGTTTCTGCTCAGGCTGACGACGATGAACCTCTGGGAAAACCAGAAATTCTTGCCGCGTTGGCAAAAGCGGCGGAACTCGGCGGGGCGTGCGCTGTCCGAGCCTGTTATCCGAAAAATATCGTCGCTATCCGGAACACGGTTCATCTGCCGGTCATCGGTATTTATAAAAAAAAGTATGCAGATTCTGAAGTTTTCATTGGAGCGACACTTGCCGACAACTTAGAAATAGCCGAGACCGGCTGTGAAATTGTGGCGTTCGATGCAACTCAACGAAGTCGTCCAAACGACGAAAAGTTGGAAAACATCATCCGAGCTTTGAAAGAAAAAACAGACGTTTTGTTGATGGCGGATATCTCTACTTTTAACGAAGGTGAGCGCGCCTGCGATTTGGGTTTCGATCTCATCAGTACGACGCTATCCGGTTACACTTCCTATACGAAAACGGAAAATGAATACAAACCGGACTTCATGCTGTTGCAAAAACTCGTCGATAAAATCGGTGATCAAATTCCGGTCATTGCCGAAGGACGAATTTGGAATCCCGAAGATGCGCGCAAACTTTTAGAATTAGGTGCTTACGCGGTTGTTGTCGGCTCGGCGATCACTCGCCCAACGCTAATCACGAGACGGTTTTTACAAGAAATTCAGAGGAGTAACTAACGTCGGGAAAAATCCGGCAACTTCGCTGGTTTTTCGTAAAATGTTTTCAATAGCGCGTTTGCCAATTGATCGTCGTTTTTCCGTAATCCTTCATAAAAGAAAAATACTTCGCCGTTATAGCCGGATTTTCGATTTTGAGCAACCGCTTTTAGAAAATATTCCTCTGGGATGACATATTCGCCAACATTTATGAGAATTCCCGGGAAAATGATATTTCGGCGAGAGTCAAGTTCTGCCGGTACCATTTCACGGAGTGTCGTTTTATACTCCGGATAAGAGTAACGGTAAACCTGCGGAATGACAAGATCGGCGCAATTTGTTCGAATCCATGAAGGCCAATCCTGTAAATATTCATTATAAGACCACGGATAAACGCTTGGCGCCCATGAGACCAGAATGTCAGGTTTGAGATTTCGGACAGAATCAGTAAGGTTTTTACAAAAAGTTGTGAGTTTCTCAACCCTCCATTTTTGCCAATTCTTGTCGCGAAAATTAGTCGATGGCAACTTCCCGGCGTGTTCCGTGGCGTACAATTTCTGGGTAAAATCCGAGTAGCCGCCCTCAATGGGATTCGCGGGAAGCCGATCGTCGCCCTGAATTCCGTCAATGTCGTAATTTTTCACGACTTCCGTAACGAGCGAAATGATGAATTCCTGCACTTCGGGATGATAAGGATTCATCCATTCAAAACCATTCTTCGTCAGGAGTTTTCCATGATTATCGCGCTCCGCCCAGTCTGGTTTTCTTTCAAGGATCAGTCCGCCATTTTTCTGATAGGAAGAGGCAAAACCGTATTCGAACCACGGAATGACGGCGATTCCCCGGCTGTGTGCTTCGGAAATGACCTCCATTAGCGGATCGCGCCCGACATATTGCGGATTGATTCTGACATTAAAAAGACAGTCCATGATTTCGCTGGGATAAAGTGTCTGCGCATCGTTCCAGACGACGGGGAAAACGACGTTGAAATGGTGATCGGCGAGAAATTGCATTGCTGAGGCGATGTTTTCCCGGCTGTCCAAAACCTGACTATCAACATTGGTCAGCCAAACGCCGCGAAGTTCGGATAGATTTTCCTGAGATGAGGCGAAATTGAACAAGAGTGCAAGAATTAAAGATGAACGGAGAAATCTTTGCATTTTTATTAAACCGGAATAGCGTTAAACGGATCGAATTGCGCGTCAAGCCAAACGGCGAAAGCGCGTCGCGTCAGCCATTTTTCAGATGGCGGAGTGAAAAATTCAGGAATCTGCCAGTCCATTTTTCCCGCAAAAGCGACGAACTGATTTTTGGTAATGAAATTGCCTGGCGATATCTTTAGAATCGGTTCCGGCGGGAAGTCGATCATGAGTCTGACAGCATCAATGAACTCTCTTCCCGTGACTTTTTCGTCCGGGTTGAATCGAAGTTCGTTCACCCAGTCGTGATGAATCGATTCGCCTTTGAGAATTCCGGTCGCACCGATTCGTTGAATTGCCTGAAGCGCCGGATCGTCGGGTTTGACGTCCGAAAACGGCATCAGGTAAGCGTGCGCGTCCAGTAAAACCTGCTGGAGTTTCCGAATGGCGAGATCGCGAGGCTGAACGTTTTCGCGAACGCACAGAGCCGCCGCGGCGCCCGCCGCCTGTCCAATCAACATGACGCACGGTTGAAGACGCGTGCATCCATTGACATAATGCGTGACAGAAATGCTCTTTTCAGCGACAAGCAAACCGTCAACCGTTGAAGGAATCAGACAGCCGAATGGAACCGTGAATGAAGAAATCTGAGGGTAAGTTTCATTTACCGGTTTCGGACATTTGTGATGATGATGGTCAAGCGGATAATCGCCGACGGCAATTCCTCTTTTGTATAATTCGCCTTGGGGTGATTGATAGATGTTTTCAATGTCTTCCAATTTCAGCCGCGTTATTCCGATAATCCGCCGGCTCTCGCGATTGTACGGAATCAGTGCCAGCCGGTCAGCGGTCGGAAATTCATCATCGGCAAGTCCGAGATGCTTGTAACCGAGTTCAGTTTGAATGAAATAGACAAAACCCATCGTAAAATCTTTCGCCGGTTGAAGCGCTGAGAGCCGCTCACTCGGATTCACTTCAATGGCGTTCAGGTAGAAATCATTGCCGTGGAGCGGCCAGTTGATCATGTATTTTCCGTTCGGCAATTTGCCATATTCGAGCATTTTTTCCGGAGTTGGAAGATTTTGGTCAGTTTGATCGTCGGAAATTTTACACGAGCCGCGAAAAACAGTTGGATTATAATTCGGCGGTTTTGGAATTGACCGGTCGTCTCCGATCCCATAGTCTTTCAAAATCGCGACGTAAGTGATGTCCTGAATCATGTCGTCTGCCGATTCGGGTGCGAAGCGTTCGCCGGTTTCGGCGCGCGCTTCTCGTCCAACGCGATACTCACAACCAGCCAGAGCAAGCACGTCTCCGTATTCAGTTGCTTCAATACTAATTTGACTCAATACGCGAAGGCTTTTGCCTCGATTATCAATAAATTCTGCGCCGATGACATGATTGGATTTTTTCAAAATGGAAACGATCCGATAACCTTTCAAAACGGTGAGCGTCGGTTCAGCATCACACATTTCCTGAAAAATCTGCTGTCCAACGTGTGGTTCGAAAAGTGTGTTGCTGACCCAACCGGTTTCAACGGCAGATGCTGAGCCATAGTGATTGTAAATTTTCTGCTGGAATTCGCTCCAAAGTCCGGAAGGAAGCCGGTGATTTCCGTCGGTGGCGCTGACGCCTGCGGCGGTCAACATCCCGCCTAACCACGCTGTTTCTTCAACTAATATGACTTCGACGCCAAGACGAGCGGCTTGGATTGCCGTACAGACGCCGCTTGCTCCGCCGCCGATCACCAATACTTTCGTTTCCAGAATTTTCATATCATTTCCAAATCGCAACTATTCACGCATTCACATTCAAAACCGGTGATAAACTAAGACACTTTTATCCAAATAATCAACGACTGATTTAGATTTTCAACTTGGAAACCGAATGGGCGTTGGTTATATTTTTCCGAACCTTGAAGACTATGAAACTGAAAATATGAAGATGTTGATGTTATGGAAATAATCCAAATTACGCTGTTTATCGGCCTGTTTTTAATTATTTCACTCGCTATGTTCTTTCGGAAAATTCCCGCCCTGATCGCTCTGCCGGTCATGGCGTTTTTAATACCATTGATCGGCGGCGTTTCGCTCCAAGATACGATTCAATTAGTTATCGGACAGGGAACGCTCCGGTTGCACACGGCTTATACAGTCGCATTCTTCGGAAGCATGTTGAGTATTTTTTTACAAAAGACGAAAGTCGCCGAAAATTTTATCAAGATCGGCGCGGAACTCGCCGGCGATAATCCATGGAGCATCGCCGTTCTCATGCTGTCGCTCATTGCTTTGCTCTTTACAACACTCGGCGGTCTGGGCGCAATCATTATGGTCGCGACGATCGTTTTGCCAATCATGTCGTCCATCGGAATCGGTCAGATGACCGTCATCGGTATTTTCCTGTTCGGACTAAGTATCGGCGGGATTCTCAATGCCGGAAACTGGGCGCTCTATATCAATGTGATGAATTTATCTGTCGATGAAATCAAACCTTTTGCACTGATGATGTTTGGGATGACGTTTGTTGTTGCGCTGATTTATATCACAATCCAGTTGTACCGCGACGGACACGATCTAAGTCTGAAAAAAATTATAATGAAAACCGTAGCAATTATTCTGATCATCGGCGCCGGATTTTTGATATATCATTCAGCCGACGATTTATTTAAACAGGTATTTAAATCCGGTTTAAACTTTGTTGGAAAAGGTTTTAAATGGATAATCGGTGTTGTTTTGAGTACGCTGTTTATCTGGAATATTTTGCGAGCGCTATGGTCAAAATCGGCAGAAGAGCGAAAAATTCATTGGTCGGCATATCTGACGCCGCTCATTCCGTTGTTCCTGATTTTATTGTTCAGGATTGATTTCATAGCGGCGTTCATAACAGGATTGATTTACGGCTATGTAGCGACATATCGAAAAGGAAGCCTGAATCTGTTCATTCGCTCTATTTTTGAAGGTGGAGCCGTCGTAATGCCCGCGATCGTTTTGATGTTTGGGATTGGAATGTTGCTGAACGCTATCATCGGACCCAGTGGAAGTTGGGCAGTGGAACACCCGGAAGGCTGGCCGGTTTTGAATTTATTGCAACCGGTTATGCAGTCGGTCATTCCGCATTCTCCGTGGGCTTACGTTATGATTTTCGGATTAGCTGCGCCGTTGGCATTGTATCGAGGGCCGTTGAATGTTTGGGGTATGGGCTATGGACTCGCGGCGATTTTACTCGCCAGCGGAATGAATGCTGGTGCAATCATGGGAATGTTAATGGCGGTTGGACAGGTTCAGGGCATCAGTGACCCGACGAATACGCACAACGTCTGGCTGGCGAATGAGATGCAGCAGGACGTTCAAAAAGTGCTATGGAATACGATTCCTTATACATGGGCGGTCGCGATATTAGGTTTAATCGTCGCGGCGGTATGGTTTATGTAAATGGGTTGAGTAGGTAGAAATAGGTTGAATAGGTTGATTAGAGTGAAAAGAGTGAACTGAGTGGACAGGACAGACGAAATGCAAAATTATAAATTCGCTCGCGTTTGAGATTGGATATGGCAAACATCAATTATTCCTTTGCCACACTGGATGCCTGGAAATTTGCGCGGGAATTGAGGAAAGATTTTTCTGAATTTGCTAAATCATTACCGGCGAGTGAAAAGCATCAATTGATTGACCAAATTACCCGCGCTTCAAGATCGGTTACTGCAAATATTGCCGAAGGCCAGGGCAGATACCACTTTCAGGAAAACATCCGGTTTTGCAGGCAAGCGCGAGGCTCGCTTTTTGAATTGATCGATCACCTGACGGTCGCGGTTGATGAAAACTATATCAATCAGGAAAAATTCGATGAGTTTGTTGGAAAAGTCCTTTTTGTCGTTAAGGTTCTCAATGGATATATTAAGTTTTTAAAAGACCAAAAACTGAACGATAAAATCTCCGAACCCGATGGACCTTATCTTACTCAAAACCATAATCAATCCACCAAAGCGGACAAGCCTAATCAACTCAATCAACCCAATCAACCCAATCAACATAATCTACCTAATCAACCAATCCCATGAGACGTAAAATAAAAATCGGCATCGACGTCGGCGGCACATTTACGCATGCCGTCGCGCTAAATATTACTGACTACTCAATCGTTGGAAAGGTTTGTGTTCCAACGACGCATACGGCTAAAGAAGGCGTCGCCAAAGGCGTCGTCGATTCTTTGCAGATGTTGTTGGAGAAGACAAGAATCCAGCCGGAAGAAATTATTCTGATTGCGCATTCGACGACTCAGGCAACAAACGCTTTGCTCGAAGGTGATGTCGCGACGGTCGGCGTTATCGGAATGGGCGTCGGACTTGAAGGTAAAATCTCGCAAAAAGACAGCAACCCGAAGAACATTTCGCTGGCGCCAGGGAAATTTCTCCATACAAACTATATCTATTTCGATCTAAGAACTCCGCTGACCGAAAAGCAGGTTCAAACCGCTATTGAAGGTTTGGTGCATGACGGCGCACAGGTCATTGTTGCTTCGGAAGCGTTCGGCGTCGATCATCCCGAAAGTGAGGAATTTGTCGCTAATATCGCCAATAAAATGGGCTACCTTTCAACCGCCGCGAGTCATATTTCCAAACTTTACGGGTTGAGAATCCGAACACGAACCGCCGTCATCAATGCGAGCATGATGCCGAAAATGCTTGAAACCGCGAACATGACCGAAGAATCCGTCCGGAAATCCGGGATCGACGCGCCGCTGATGATCATGCGCTCGGACGGCGGGATTATGGACATCAGCGAGATGCGCAAACGACCGATTCTGACGATGCTTTCGGGACCGGCGGCTGGCGTGGCGGCGGCGCTGATGTACGTCAAGATCAGCGATGGAATTTTCATCGAAGTCGGCGGAACATCGACGGACATTTCCGTCATCCGAAACGGCAAACCGCAGGTGAAAAGCGCTCAGATCGGCGGCAATCGACTTTTTCTGCGTACGCTGGATGTTCGGACGCTGGGTATCGCCGGCGGATCGATGCCGAGAATTCAGGACAATCATGTGATCGATGTCGGCCCCAGAAGCGCGCACATCGCCCGGCTTCCGTATGTCGCATTTTCGGATGAGATGGATTTTTCAGATGTCGAATTGGAGAAAATCCGACCGCTGGAAACCGATCCGGACGATTACGCTGTTGTCCGGAAAAAAGATTGTCGGCGGTTTGCTTTGACACTGACAGAAGCCGCCAACTTTCTCGGTTATGTGAAAGCCATCGGACACGGCGCCGCGAATCTTCCGGCGATTCGTTCCTGCTTTAGCGCCCTCGCGAAATCGATGAACAGGAGCGAATCGAAGATCGCCCGGGAAATCCTGACCGTTTCTGCCGAGAAAATACAGCCGACGATCCGACAATTGATCCGCGAATACAAACTCGACGCATCACTGGTAAAATTTGTCGGCGGCGGTGGCGGCGCATCGGCGCTGGTTCCGTTTTCCGCCGAACTCATGTGCTTCGATCATCAAATCGCCGAGAATTGTGAAGTCGTTTCGGCAATCGGCGCCGCGCTGGGAATCATCCGCGACACCGTCGAACGAAGCATCATCGACCCGACGGAATCCGATCTTTTAGCAATTCGTCAGGAAGCAATGAATTCCGTTCAATCGATGGGTGCGATTCCTGAAAGCATCGAAGTCAGCATCGAGGTCGATACGCGAAACAAACGTGTGTTTGCCATCGCCACCGGTTCCAGCGAATTGCGAACCCGCGATCTTGACATCAGGGAATTGTCAGAGGAAGAATTGTTGAAGATTGGCGCGACGTCGCTGAAAGTCACTGTTAATTTGGTAAAGATCGCCGCAAAGACATCCTTTTTATCGATCATTACAGCGACTTTCAAACGCTCCCGGCTCTTTGGAATCGTTAAAGAAACCATTCAAAAAGCCCGAGTTGTCAACCGCGAAGGTGTTATCAAATTACAGGTCAACGATTGTCTTGTAGTTCAGACGGAATCTAATCAAGTGAAATCGCGGATCACCGAAGTTGTCGCCGAACTAACGACTTACGGCGATGCCGGAGCGCTTTTGCCGGACATTTTTGTGTTGATCTCCGCAAAGATCATCGACCTGACCGGTCTGGTTCAGATCGAGCAGATATTTGCCATTCTCGATATCGAATTGAAAAAATTCCCGGCTGGCGAACCGGTTGCATTGATAGCGGCAGGAAAAAAGTGAGGATAGTTGAATAGGTTGATTTGGGCTTGTCCGCCACCGGTGGATTGAATAGGTTAATTAGGTCGATTAGAGTTGTTCGCATTGGTGGATAATGTGGGGATAAGGTTGGGTTAAAGTTGAGAAACCATTATTGCTATCTTTATGGTTATAAAAGCACCTCTGGGGTTAGTTGGGAGGACGGAAAATGATTGAACTGACAACGAAACGGGCAACGGGATTGGACGCTTTGCGCGGCTTTGCAATTCTGACGATGGTGCTGTCGGGAATGATTCCGTGGGGCGTTTTACCGTCGTGGATGTATCACGCGCAAGTGCCTCCGCCGAATCATGTATTCAATCCGAATCTTCCCGGGATTACATGGGTGGATCTGGTCTTTCCGTTTTTCCTGTTTGCGCTGGGCGCGGCGATCCCGCTGGCATTATCGAAACGCCGGGAATCCGGCGAATCGACGCTGAAAATCATTGGATATGTCGTCGAACGAACATTTCTACTCGGATTCTTTGCGATCCTTCATCGCCACTTCAGCCCGTATGTGATCAGTCAGGATCAGACCGCAACGACGTGGTTGTTGGCGCTTGCGGGATTTCTCGTGATGTTCGCTATCTATGTCCGAACGCCGAAGAATTGGAATAAAAAACTCGGTTATGGTGTCAAGATCGCCGGCTGGATTGGCGCGGTTTTGATGCTTGCATTGCTGAAATATCCCGACGGAACCGGTTTATCGCTCTATCGAAATAATATCATTCTGGTCGTTCTGACAAATGTGTTTTTCTTCGGATCTATCATCTGGCTATTGACTTCGAGAAACATCCTGCTGAGGTTGGCAATTCTCGGCGTCTTTTTCGGACTACGATTGTCGCACGAATTCGGCGGCTGGATCGGCTGGGTCTGGAATTTCTCGCCGATTCCGTGGATGTACAAAATGGATTACCTCAAATATCTGTTCATCGTCTTGCCCGGAACGATCGTCGGTGATATGATCGTCGATTGGATGAAAAGGCCCGCCGATGAAAAATTCAGTTGGTCGCCGAATCGCGTTCACGCTATATCCGACCTGATGATGCTGTTCGTCATCATTTTACTTGTCGGATTGAAAGCGCGTTGGCTCTGGCAAACCAGTTTGGTCACGTTCGTTCTTCTGATCACTGTGGCGTTTCTCTTCCGAAAACCTATCAACGAGACCGAACTTTTACTGAAGCGGTTGTTCGTCTGGGGCGCAATCTGGATCGTCTTAGGATTGGTCTTTGAACCATTCGAAGGCGGGATCAAGAAAGACCATTCGACGATGAGTTATTATTTCCTGACGACCGGGCTTGCGATTTTCATGCTCATTTCGTTTATGATCATTATCGATGTCATGAAGCGCGGGAGTTTTCTGCGGCTCCTGATCGATAACGGTCAGAATCCGATGATCGCTTACAGCGGAATGGGCGGACTCGTCATGCCGGCTCTTTGCTTGACTTCATTGCATCCGTTCATCCTGAGAATTACCGCGTCGCCGTGGATCGGTTTCTGTCGCGGACTCGTTTATACGATTCTGTTGGCGCTGATCGTTAGTTTCTTTACGAAGAAGAAGATTTTCTGGAGAACGTAATTCTCAATCGGTAAAATGGTTCTTCTAAAATAAATTTTAACTGATGGTTTTCGTGATTATCGCGATAACCTGTTCTGGAAAAGAATTCCCGAAACGATCAAAGCAAGTCCGATGACCGACGTCGATTGGATAATTTCGCCGACAAGGAAATGAATGAATATGAGCGAGATGAACGGCGAAAGGAAAATATAATTCGAGATTTTCGCGGTGGTTTCCGAAAGGTTCAGCGCTTTCAGCCAGAGAATAAAAGTGAAACCCATCTCGAAGGCGCCGATCCACGCAGTTCCTGCCAGTGTTTTCCAGCCGGGGAAAGTGATTTGTGAGAAACAGAGAGCCGCGCCAAGTGAATAGATCGTTCCAAATGAAAAATTCAACAATAACCGCAGAGTTTTGTCGCAACTGTCTTTCATGTTTATCAGCCAGTAACTTGCCCAGATGACGGAACTGCCGACGGCGAGATAAACACCGGTCGCGTTCGGCGACTGAATCCCGGAGAATCTCCCGCCTGTCGATAAAATGACGACGCCAAAAAAACTGAGGCAGATCGGGACGATGCTCTTCCAACTTAGCGGCTGTTTAAGGAATGGAACCGAAAACAGAACTAGCACGATCGGCCATGTGTAATTCAGCGGTTGAGCGATCTGTGCCGGGAGAAGGGCGTAGGCTTTAAATAAAACGAGGTAGTAGATCGTTGGATTCAGCAACCCCAGCACAGCCGAACGGGTGAAATCATCTCTTATTAATCGTCGCAGATTGGTTAATTTCTTCTGACAGATTGCAACTGCAAACAGAATAATCGTAGAAAACAGCGACGCGAAGAAGAGCAGTTGATAAACGTCCAAATATTTCAGTGAGAATTTGAATGCCGTAGCGACGGTTGACCAGAAGAGAACGACGAGCGATGTGTAGAAATACGAGCGCCGCTGGTTCTTTTCTTTCTCCGAATAAACGCCATTCTTCATAGGCGGCAATTTAATGCGTCAGAGAATAATAATGAGTGGAAAAATAGATGCAAACGGGAAGATAGTTCAACTACGAATAAACACGAAACCAAACCAAAGGCGGGGAATGAATACACGAAAGGGGAGAAGACAAATTAAGGTTAAGGTTAAGATTGAGATCAAGAGTTGACACAGAGCGCTGTCCGGCCCGGCATCCATGAAATATCTGAATATTTGTTTGCCTCGCTCATAACACCGTCAGTTCGCCTTTGGCGAATATGGATTTCACAGATTCCTTTTATCAGTCATATTTTCGATAATCAGGGAAATCAGCGTAATCTGGTTAATCAGTGATTCAGACATTTTTCCCGCTGCGCCAGATTCTGACACAGAGCGCCGCCTACCACGGCACACTATGAATTTTATCTAAACTGGACACCGTAGAACTTCCAAGTATCTCCGTTGAACTTTCAAATATCTCGCGACATGTTTCAGATATATCCGTTGATATTTCAGATATATCGGGAGATATATGAAGCATCTCCCGACATATTCCGAAGATAGAAAGAGATCGGTAAAATATCAATTCAGACTGCCGAAGTCGGGAGACTGTAATAGACTGTAAGATAAAGTGTGTAACCCTTGGTAGAAGATATTAAAATAGGAAAAGACAGGAGGTGTTACACATGGGAATAGACAAGGAAGCGGTGAAGCGGTTATTA
>Ga0210017_1000806_pt1 | contig 27303 bp, 24 predicted proteins | sample CryGeyCG2014_020_FD_183966 | JGI IMG/M metagenome (GOLD analysis project Ga0210017, IMG submission 183966) | Groundwater microbial communities from aquifer - Crystal Geyser CG08_land_8/20/14_0.20 (SPAdes) (version 2) | ecosystem: Environmental > Aquatic > Deep subsurface > Groundwater | place... | reverse complement strand
ATACGTCTGGAGATACAACCAGAGAAAATTAAGTTTTAAAGATCAGGAAAACCTTTTATTTAAGCTGATAATTAAACATTTTAGGTCCGAATAATCGGACTTTACCCTATATTATTTATACACTTAGATTCGGTTTGGTTAAAAAAAGTATATTCTTGCTTTTTTAATAAGCGTTCTAGTTGTCCATTTACAGTTCCAAAAGTACATTCTTCTATTGTGCCACTTATGTCATATTGCCAACAGTCTGAAGTTTTTTCACAAGCTTGTCCGCCCGTAACTCGTTCACGATAGGATGATTCGATTAGCTTATTTATTAATTGGCTATTTGAATTATTCACTGAATTAGAATTTGATTCTTTATTTTCCTCATAATACCAAACTACTCCAACTAACCCAATCGCCATTACAGTGATTAATATAACGACTACCCAATAAACAAAACTCCTTTGATTTTTCATAGTTTCCAAATTTAATTATCTATATATTAAGTATATAAAAAAACCGCCTATCTTTCCAAACATTGTTAAAAAAATGTATAATCATAAGATGAAAAAGTGCGATATTATTATCATTGGTGGCGGGGCCGCAGGGATGATGGCCGGCATCAGTGCTTCCCGAAAAGAAGGGGCTGTTTTAATTGTGGAAAAAAATCTGAAATTAGGCCGGAAAGTTCTGGCCACGGGCAACGGCCGCTGCAATGTCACCAACCGCTATGTTGATAAGTCACATTATTGTGACGCCAGCCCAGATTTTGTAGAAAAAGTATTGTCGCATTTTGACCAGCACAAAGTAATGAAATTTTTTGAAAATCTGGGCGTGTTATTGAAGGAAGAGGATAATGGCCGGATTTTTCCGCGCACCAATCAGGCAGAAACCATTGTTAATGCTTTAACTGAAGAATTGGCGGCAAAAAAGGTCCAAATAATCTTAAGTAATCCGGTCCGCCATTTGATCAAAGAAAAAAATCTTTTTCAAGTAAAATTGCAAAATAGCGAAGAGTTTCTTGCCGATAAAATAATTTTGACTACGGGAGGCAAGGCAAGTGAACAATACGGCGCCACAGGCGACGGTTATGCGTGGGCTGAAAATTTCGGCCATCATATTACTACGCTTTATCCGGCGCTTGTCCCGCTAGAGACTAATGATCGATGGCCTAAAGCCATTCAGGGTTTGAAAATCGAAGCTAGGGTCTCTGTGACTATTAGTGAGCGAGTGCTCGCGGAAAAATCCGGCGACGTTTTATTCACCCATTATGGTCTTTCCGGATTGGCGGTGCTAGCGTTGGCTGGGAAGGCGGCACCTTTTTTAACTAAACATAAGGTCAATGTCCATCTGGATCTTTTTCCTGAAGAAACTTATGAAAATCTTGATCGGAAAATCGCCAAAATCTTCGATTTAAAGGGAAAAAAATCCGTTAAAAACTCGCTTGCAGGAATGACACCTTCGAATTTTATTCCGATATTTTTAAACAATTTGCTTATTAATCCGGATAAAAAAGCCGCAGAAATTTCGAAAAAAGAACGTCTGAAAATAGCGGACGGTTTTAAAAATATTGTTCTGTCCGTATCTAGAGTCCGGCCTTTTAAGGAAGCCCAGGTGACTGCCGGCGGCGTTGATACCAAAGAAGTTAATCCCGAAACCATGGAATCAAAAATTGTGCCCGGCCTTTATCTGGCTGGAGAGATTTTAGATGTCAACGCCGACTCCGGCGGCTATAACCTCCAGTGGGCCTGGTCATCAGGGCATCTTGCCGGAGTGAGCGCGTTAAAATAATATAAATTTCCGATTTAATATTTTATTAAACCAAAGAATCATTCCTTTAATTACACTTAGGGTAAGCTTTGGGGCAATTGAAAATAGGTATTAATTTTATTTTCTTTTATCCATTGACATTTAGCCAGCGTATTGATATTATATATAGTAACCACGCTGCATGATGATATACATTTAATTTTAAGCATGCGGTTGATGAGAAAAGTATAGTAAGCACGGAAATAAAGTCGAATTTCATGATTACTATATACTAAATTAATCTTATTATTCACATTTATGCAAGGTACAATCAAAAAATTGACTGACAAGAATTTTGGTTTTATCATCGCAGATGGTGACCAAAAGGATTTGTTTTTTCACGCCAATGAGCTAGTGGGAGTGACGTTTCAGGATCTCCATGAAGGTGACGCGGTCAGCTTCGAGATTTCGGATACGCCCAAGGGCCCAGCCGCGGTCAAAGTCAGCAAAGCCTAAATTTTCTTAGGTAAGAAAAATAAAAAATACTTGTCGCGAGACGGGTATTTTTTTATAATAATTTTATTAATTAAAAACACCTCCTACTTGGGAGATGTTCTTTTGGGGTGCCTGATGGGAATCGGACCCATCCCGCGACTGCCACAGAGTCGTGTGCGAACCACTACACCACAGGCACCACGTCCTTTTTATGCTTCAGGTTTCGTCCCGCGGCCGCGGGACTTCACCTTCCGCATAAAAACTCCTTTCCTCGTGCAGCCTGCTCCGCGGCGCTTTACGGGTCTCGCTCGCTACACTCGCTTAACCCTACGCCTTGTGTGCTCCTGCTGCACTCGGTCTTTTTATTTTTCTTTTCGCTCTTCTTTTAATCTTCTTTCAATCTCTTCAACTGCTTTATTACGGTCAGTTCGGATTAGCTCTATTATATCAGGTTCTTGGACAATTATTCTGAATCTTTCGGCATTCTTTGCTATCCATGCTTGCTTTTCTTTATTAGTATTACCCGCTCTTCCGATTAACTCTCGCTCGATCTCTAGTTCAGCATCGAGTAATTCCTTACCTTCATTTGGATTTCTTTCAGGATTTATATTTTCAAATTCTGGCATGTTGTCGATAAGAATTAATTAGGTCTGGTACCCTCGGTAGGAATCCCCGCCTACGGCGGATCCGCCTACCTTACATATTTTTACATTATTGAGGCGGGAGAACCTACATCTGCGGCTTACCCGCCCGTCCGATCATCCCGTACTGCGGGATGGACGGGCCCGCCTGACTCGTCTGGTACCCTCGAGAGGAATCGAACCCCTATCCGCGGCTTAGAAGGCCGCTGTTCTATCCGTTGAACTACGAGGGCATATACTTATAGTTTTATTATATCTATTTGTCCGAATAATAATAAGATCCATTGCCCCGCCATACTAATTTTAATTTATTAAGGAAGGGCGGGGTCCGTTGAATCCCGATGCCCCGACGTTTCAGTCGGGGATCGGGATCCCGACTTCCGACATAAAGTCGGAACGTCGGGACTATGAGAGCATGTTTATGAAAAGTTGCAATTTAATCTAGCAAGAAACAGTTCAAAAGTCAATCATATTATTATAGTTTGTCCGTTCACTCCTTGTCCTTTTGTCTTCCTTTGGCATGAAAGGCCTTATGAACATCCCTTAACTGTTGGTTGGTAAGGTGGGTGTAAATTTGAGTGGTGGTGATGGAAGCGTGACCCAGCATTACCTGCACACTTCTAATATCCGCTCCATTTATTAATAAGTCAGTGGCAAAACTGTGCCTTAAGGTATGGGGGGTTACGTTTTTTGTGATGCCTGCCGCTTTAGCATATTTCTTGATTAGCCTTTGGATGGAACGGGGAGTAATCGCTTCCACTCCTTCTTTATTTCTTTTAACCGCTCGGTCATGGCGGACAAACATGCTCAGGGAAACATCCTGCCGGGCATCTAAATATTGTTTCAACCAGTATTTGGCTTGCGGAGAAAGAAAAACGATTCGCAACTTATCGCCTTTTCCCCGCACTGAAAATTCATCCTTTTTTAAATTTATTTGATCAGTTTTCAAATTAGCCAGCTCGGAAACTCTTAGTCCAGTAGAAAAAAACAGTTCCAGAATTGCCTTGTCTCTTTTTTGGATAATCGGATTCTCCTCGGTTTTCAGCGGTGCCTCCAGCATCCGTTCTAAATCCTGTCCCTCTAAAAAATCAACTTGCCGGTCAGGCATTTTGGCCAGCTCGATTTTTTCCGGCGCAGTAGTTTTAATATCCTGTTTGGCCAGATATTTCAAAAATGATCTTAAAGCAATAACGTGGTAATTCTGTGTGCTTTTTTTCAACGGTTGTTTTTTTTGGTTGACCAGTCGATTTAAATACAGCCGGAAATCTTTTATTAATTGAGGAGTAATTTGCTCTGGCCGATCTATTTTAGCCCAGTTAAAAAATCGTTGTAGGTAAAAGTCATAATTCCGGATTGTCGCTTGGCTCCGGTTTTTCTCTATCTCCAGATAATCCAGAAAATCCTGTTTTAGTTGTTTGATGTCTTTAGCCATTTTCAAGCTTATTAGGAAGTAGCTTATTAGCTTCTTAGCTTTTTAGTTATGAAAGGATTTCCCTAAACAGCTAATGCCTAAGAAGCTACAAGCTAAATATATTGTACGACACTACTAAGATTAGAGCAATTGCTAATCAAAATTGACATAGACAAAAAAATCTGTTATTTTATCCTTACCTAACTAATTAATCTGCGGTTCTCCGGTATTCCCCGCCTAGTTTTGAGGGGGTACTCGGGAATCCGCGTATTCCAGGAAGCAAAACCATGACTCTTTCCAAAGAAAAAAAAGACGAAATAATTAAAAGTTTTAAAACTCACAATTCGGACACTGGATCGGCCGAAGTCCAAATTGCCATTCTGACGGGAGAAATTGACGAGTTGTCGGAGCATTTAAAGAAACACAAAAAGGATTATTCTTCCCGCCGCGGGCTTCTGAAAAAAGTAGGGCAAAGAAGAAGATTCTTTCGGTATCTAGAAAAAGAGAATCCGGAAAGCTATCAAAAGTTGATTAGGAAACTAAAAATTAAGAAATAGTAACCTGCCGGGCTTAAGCTCGGCTTATTCTTATGACCACTAAACATAAAGAACAACGAGTAGGAATATTTGTCGATGTCCAAAACATGTACCATACCGCCAAGCACTTATACAGCGCAAACGTTAACTTTGGTAAGATTTTGGAAGTAGCGGTAGAAGGAAGGAAATTAATCCGTGCCTTAGCCTATGTCGTCCGTTCTCAAAGCGTAGAAGAAGAGATTTTTTTTGAAGCTCTTTACAATCAGGGATTCGAATTAAAAATAAAAGATTTGCAGGTTTTTATTGGCGGAGCCAAAAAAGGCGATTGGGATGTCGGGATTGCCATGGATATTATGCGCCTCGCTTCAAAGTTAGATGTGATCGTGCTGGTTTCCGGAGATGGCGATTTTACGGAGCTTTTAAAACACGTTAAGTCGTTTGGTTGCCGCACCGAAGTGATAGCATTTGCCAAATCCGCCTCTGCTCACCTGATTCAAGAAGCGGATAACTTCATTGATCTTAGCAAGTACAAAGAGAAATTTCTTTTCATTAAAAACAGAAGAGCAATTCCCTTAAATATTGATAATAAAAAGATCAAGCGTAGTCCTAGAATAGTCCGAAAAAATAATGGTTGATAAGAATAAAAAAACCGGAATCCCTTTTATTATCTTTTTAGTAGTAGTAACCGCTTTTTTAAGCTACTGGTTTCTGAAACAGAAAGAAGAAATTTCTCAAGAATCCGAACTTCCCGGGATAGTCAATCTTAATCAAAGTCAAACGGTGGTCAATAATAGCAATTCCGAAATTGCCGACAGCACCGTGCCAGAAACTGACTCCTTTCAAAATTCCGATTACCACTTTAAGGTTACCAATACAACGGGGGATGAAATAAAAGAAATTCCCTCGGGAAACATTTACACCGTGTATTTTAATGAAGACAAAATCAGCGTGCTGGACGAAACTAGTGAAGGGGTAATTCGAAATTCAGTATCATTGGTTACGGAAAACGAAATATCAGTTTCCGGCCAAACAGGCGCACGAATTAAAGGCGAAAGCACCAAGGATGGCTCAGAAGTGAATCTTATTCTGGTAAAGAACGGCGGCTGGCTCTATCAATTTCAAGGATCGGATTCCTTTTTGGACCGAATGATTAAAGACTTTACCTTTACAAATTGAGAGCGTTGAATAGTAATGAAACGCTCTCATCCTGAGCGAAAGCGAAGGATCTAATTAATATCTTTTCTGATTTTCAGACAGTTAGGCTACCAAGGAACCTATCCTTCGCAGTCTAAAGCCTGGAGGTCAGAAGAGGCTCCCTTTAATATCCTTAAAATCACTTTAAACCGGTGATAATCAGGATAGTTCGGGATAAAGAAAGGAAAATTCAGATGGATTTTCAAAAGAAAACCCCTGACCCTAAAAAATTCGAAACTGAAATAGGAGGGCGGAAACTAATCATAGAAATCGGAAAGCTGGCCGGGCAAGCACACGGTAGCTGCACCGTTCAATATGGAGACACCGTTGCTTTGGCCACGGCTGTAATAAATCCGGAAATTGACGAGGAATCCGATTTTCTCCCTTTGACCGTTGATTACGAAGAACGGCTTTACGCCGCGGGAAAAATAAAAGGATCCCGCTTTATTAAACGAGAAGGCCGGCCTTCCGATGAGGCAGTTTTAACTTCACGCATGGTCGATCGATCGATCCGGCCGTTTTTTGATCAGAAAGTTAGACAGCAGGTGCAGGTGGTATTAATGGTGTTATCTATTGATCAGGAAAACGATCCTGACATGGTGTCTTTAATTGCCGCCTCTTGCGCTTTAGGCATTTCCCCGATTCCCTGGAAAGGGCCGGTAGCCGGAGTAAGAGTAGGAATGATCGAAGGGAAATGGGTGCTTAACCCCACTTGTCAGGCCTTGGAAAAGAGCGATTTCGATCTAACCGTCGTAGGAAACCAAGAGCTGGTTTCGATGATTGAATTCGGAGGAAAAGAAATTAAAGAAGAGACCATTGCAGACGGTATAGAGTTTGGACACAAACACATTAAGAAAATAATTTCCTTTTTAGAATCAATTCAAAAAGAGGTCGGCGAAGAAAAAATAGAAATAGAGTACGGAGAGCCAACCGAAGAAGAACAAAAAGAACTGGATCACATTAAAGGAATTGTCACTGATTTTGTGGAAAAGAATCGGGAGAAAATCTTTAGTCAGGCTCCTAAGGCAGAACAGAATAAAGAGTTGGAACTAATCAAAGAAGAATTGGAAGAAATATTGAAAGCGGATAACAAAGTGACTAAAGAGGGTCGGGCGAAAGGGTTAAAAATGGTTAGCGGGATTGTTGATGAAGAAGCCTGCCGTCTGATTATGGAAGAAAACAAACGGCCCGACGGCCGGCAGCCGGATGAAATCAGGCCGCTTTCCTGTGAAGTGGGCTTTTTGCCTCGTACCCATGGTTCCGGTCTGTTTAACCGAGGTGAAACTCAAGTGCTTTCCATTGTTACCTTAGGCGCTCCCGGTGATGAACAGCTGATTGAAGGTATGGAAGTATCGGGCAAAAAGCGCTATATGCACCATTACAACTTTCCCGGGTTTTCCGTGGGAGAGGTAAGAAGAATCGGTTCGCCCGGCCGCAGAGAAATCGGGCACGGCGCCTTGGCAGAAAAAGCGGTAATGCCCGTTTTGCCCGACAAAGAATCATTCCCTTATACTATCCGGGTTGTCTCGGAGGTGCTTTCTTCCAACGGCTCTACCTCGCAGGCATCTGTTTGCGGATCATCCTTGGCTTTAATGGATGCCGGCGTTCCCATTACTAAACCAGTAGCAGGAATTTCCATCGGCTTAATGGCTAAAGAAGACTTTTCTGATTACAAAATACTTACCGATATTCAGGGAGCGGAAGATCATATTGGAGGAATGGATTTTAAAGTAGCCGGCACCAAAGATGGTATTACCGCCATGCAGGTGGATGTGAAAACCCATGGGCTTAACTACGAAATTATTCGGGCCGCCCTACAAAAGGCCAAAGTGGCCAGGGAAAAAATACTGGATGTGATGACGCAGGTTTTGCCGGCGCCCCGGCCGGAATTATCGCAGTATGCTCCGCGGGTGGTTACTTTAAGGATCAACCCGGAGAAAATCCGCGACCTAATTGGAACAGGCGGTAAGGTAATCAACAAAATCATTGATGAAACCGGAGTGGCTATTGATATTGAGGATGACGGATTAGTAATGGTTACCGCCGAAAACGGCGATAAATTAGATGAAGCTTTGGAATGGATTAAAGGAATTACCCATGAACTCCAGCCCGGAGAGGTGTACGAGGGCAAGGTGACCCAGATAATGACTGACCGCAATACCCACCGGGAAATCGGCGCGTTAGTGGAACTATTGCCCGGGCAAGACGGCATGGTTCATATTTCCCAGATCGCTTATGAGCACGTGGAAAGAGTATCCGACAAGCTGAAGGTGGGCGATAAGGTAAAAGTGAAAGTAATGAATGTTGACAACGAGCGCGGCCGGGTAGAGCTTTCCATGAAAGCATTACTGACGCCCCCTGCCGGAGCAGATAATTATCATGACGATTTCTCAAGAAGGCCCAGTCGGCAGCCCCGAGGAAAGTTTTCAAGAGGAAGATAATCGAAAAATATGAAGCCGTAGGCAAAGATGCACATCTTCGCCTATGTTATAAACCAATAATTTTAAAATTGTGCCAAAAGAGAAGGGAAAACTTTTTATTATCTCCGGTCCCTCCGGAGTGGGCAAGGATTCGGTAATTGAAAAAGCCGAAGAGCTTGGCTTAGAATTTGGCCGAGTAATAACCACCACTACCCGCAAACCCCGGATTGGTGAAAAGGAAGGAAAGCCCTATTATTTTATCAGTAAGCCCCAGTTCTTAAAACTGATTAAAGAGGGGCAGTTTTTGGAGTGGGCGGAAGTTTACGGCCATTACTACGGCAGCACTAAAAAGGAAGTAGAAAAAGCATTGGCTGACCACAAAGTGATGGTTATGAAAGTTGATCCGCAGGGCGCCCGGGCCATTAAAAAAATGATGCCTGATGCTCAAACAATTTTCGTGGTACCGCCTTCCCCCCAATCTCTAGCTCAAAGATTAAAGTTAAGAAAAACAGATTCAGCGGAGGTAATAAAAAAGCGTTTGGCTGTAGCTAAAAAGGAAATGAAAAACTTAGCGGAATGGAACTTTGTGGTTATTAACAAAGAAGATAAATTGAAAGAGGCCGCCCTGAAGGTAAAAAAAATAGTGGAGGGTTCCGCTAATAGAATGTTGGGAAGAAAGATTCTATTTGTTTTTTTGGGGAGTTTAATCATCTTCGGTTATCTTTTTCTGCTAGGCAGTACTCATCCTGATACCAAACAAACAGTTCGAAACCTAATTCAAAAAATTACCATCCCCTTAGAGATTAATAATCGCATCCGGCAATCGCAAGCAATGCTGAATTTGCTTCCCAACTCAGCTTATTCGGCATTCTTAGTAGATTTTAATGCTCTGGGAGATATTACTGATTTGATTCCGGCCATAATGACCGCCCCTAATTTTGACCAGCCCTCTATTTCGAAAGCTTTAATTGTTTTTCAGAAAAACGGTAGAATTTCAGGAACAGTTTTTAAACTCGAAAATCCGGTTGAACTAAACTGGGAAAGATTTCAGAAAGCTGTCAAGTATTTCTGGGCCAGTAAATACCCTTCCCAAGAGACCAAAACCTTAAGTGATAATAGCGAATTTGTTGAATTAGTGCCTGATCCAGAAAAAATACCGGTTGAGTCCAGTAGTTACGAAGGGCAAGAAATAATAGTTGTGATCGGAGAAGAAATCTCACTGGTCTATGCCCGAGTAGGAAATTACGCAGTTTTAACCGCTAATTCTTCTCTTGATCGCTCAAAACAGGATATTTACCAAATCATTGATGCTAACGGAAAAACAGAAAAAAGAGCAAATCTTAAATCCTTGCGGAGATGTTTAGAAGAAAATTCTTATCAGCTAACTCTTTCTAGATCTGGCATTAGCCTAAGTGAAGTTTTGGACGGAAATCCGATCCTCTCTCTTCTTTTTGGCCAAAATAAGCCAAAAAGCGAAAAATGCATCTAATTAAAACGTGCTGTGGATAACCCCTGTCCCGAGACCCGCGTCTGCGGGACGAGGGATCCCCTTGGTTTGCAACAAAATACTCAATAATTTCGGCTAATATCAGCTAAATATCTGAAAAACGTGGTTTGTATTGACAGGGTTGTATTAATATGATATATTTAAGATAGTCAAAGACGATTTTTTTCGGAATTTGTAAGCTATTTGCAAATCCTATCCTTTTTGATAGTAAAGAGATTTTCCCTATAATTAGCCAAATTTTGGCCGATTATTGTAGGGAAGCGGTTCTTTACTATTTTGAAGAGAGCAAAAAACAAAAATAAAAGGGTTCTTCGTAATAAAAATATGAATGAACCACAAAAATGGTAAAGAAATCATTTTTTATCTAAAGCTCTCAAAGGATAGAAAATGCGTTTAGGGTCTTTATAAACACAATCTTCCAATTATCTTCTGATGAAAGGAAGTTGAGTAAAGGCCTTGGGCGCAACAGCGTCTATTAATAACATTGTTAAATTGGGCGCTAGTTGCGCCCTTTTTCTTTCCAAAATTAACTTCTTACCCTATAATTAGAACGATATAATAAGATGTAATTAACTAAACTATTTTAAAATGGATAAAAATTTCATAAAGGAAATGGAAGCAAAGCTAAAAGAACAGCAGAAGAACTTGCGAAAGGATTTGGCTAGTTTTGCTGAGAAGAACGTCCACAAAAAGGACGATTACAATACAAGATTTCCCAATTATGGGAACAAGGACGAAGAAAACGCCGTAGAGGTTGCGGACTTTCAAGATAACTTATCACTAGAAAACGACTTAGAAAAAAATCTAGCCGAAGTAGGCAAAGCTTTAGAAAGAATTAAAATAGGAACTTACGGCAAGTGTGAAAAGTGCGGAAAGAAAATGGGCCGGGAACGTTTAGAGGCCTTTCCTGCGGCAATTACTTGTGTCGATTGTAAAAATCTATCTTAATTCTCTATAAAAATTTAAGAGAGTGAAAAAAACAACCAAGAATTTTATTCTTATTAATCTTGGAATATTTTTTTTATTTTTAGTAGATCGATTTTCAAAATGGTATGCCGTTTCTTTTTTAGGAGAAGAGCAACACTATGTTTTTCTGAAATTCTTTAGGATTAAACTTTATTTAAATGAAGGGATTGCCTTTAGCGTTTCTTTTTACCAGCCGCTGATTTATTTAATCAATATTTCTATTCTGTTGATATTATTTGCTTTCTTAAGAAAGGAATATCTAAATAAAAACAAAACGGCAATTGTTGGCTTAACTTTAATAATAGTAGGAGCAATCAGCAATCTTTTAGACCGATTAGTGCAGGGAGCGGTAATTGATTTTATTAATTTACGGGTTTTGCCGATATTTAATTTTGCTGACCTGATGATTGTATCGGGGGTGTTCGTCTTGGTTTTTAAACTATTCCCTATTAAGCAGCATGAGAAAATTCATTAGAAAAAAAGAAAACTTTGAGTGCGCCAATTGCCACAGCATAGTAAAAGGCGATGGCTATACCAATCATTGTCCTAATTGTTTATTTTCCAGGCATGTTGACGAGTACCCTGGTGATCGAAAATCAAATTGTGGGGGTTTAATGAAGCCGATTGGCATTCTCCAAAAGAACGGAGAAACGAAAATCATCCACCGCTGCGAAAAATGCAAGCAGGAGAAAATAAACCGTTTAAGCCCCGACGATAATCAAAAAGCTTTATTAAAAATCGGTTAGTGTATTATAATAAGATTAGACTATGGAATAGGTAATCAATAGTAAAAAAGCTTTTAATAAGTGATACTTTTTCTATGGTATCGTTGAATAAACAAGCTGAATTACTAAATAAAGATATCAGAGGTGCGAACAGCGCCGTTTTTGATTTGTTCACCGAAAAGGGAAAAGCCATTTTTTTCCCGCATCAGGGCGTTCTTGGTCAAACGGCCGAGGCCAAAGGCAAAAAATTAAATGCCACTATCGGTATGGCCTATGAAGATGATGGGTCCATAATGGCGCTGGATACCTTAATTAATAAAATAAAACTGGACAAAAATTCAGTTTTTCCCTACGCTTCCAGTTTTGGCAAGCAGGAGTTGAGAAAAGAATGGCAGAGCCAAATATTAAAGAAGAATCCTTCCCTGGAAGAAAAAAATTTTAGTCTGCCGGTGGTAACCAATGCAGTAACTCACGGTTTAAGTATTGTTGGTTATCTTTTTGCTGATCCGGAGACGGAAATAATAATTCCCGAACCAGCTTGGGATAACTATGAGCTGGTCTTTACTATTACTTATGGGGCAAAAATTTCTCACTTTCCTTTGTTTAGAAATAACGGTTTCAATCTGAAGGGACTAAAAGAACAACTTAATCGAAGGTCTTTTAAGAAAATTTTACTGCTGAATTTTCCCAATAACCCTACCGGTTATACTCCTAATCAGGAAGAAGTAAATCAGATTGGGGAAATAATTAATGATTTTAGCAAAAAAAATAGACTGATTGTAATTTGTGACGACGCCTATTTTGGCCTAGTTTATGAAAAGGGAATTTTCCGTGAATCAATTTTTTCCAAACTATGCTGTCTTAGCCCTAATGTTTTAGCAATGAAGGTGGATGGAGTTACTAAAGAAGATTACGCTTGGGGTTTAAGAATCGGTTTCGTCACTTTTGGAGTAAAAAATGGAAAAGAAAAATTATACTCGGCCTTAGAAGATAAAGCGGCAGGAGCGGTACGGGCTACTATCTCTAACGCTTCAAACCTTTCTCAATCGTTAATCCTTCAGGCATTATTAGCCAAGGAGTATGAAGCCGAGAAAGAGAAAAAGCGAACGACTTTACAAAAGCGGTACGAAACAGTAAAAGATATCCTTAGTAAGAATCAACAATACAAAAAATATTTCCAAGCTCTGCCGTACAACTCGGGCTATTTTCTGTGTTTAAAATTAAGTGGTTCTCTTAAAGCAGAACAAATCAGACAGCATCTTCTTGAAAAATATGACACTGGTTTAATTGTTGTTGATAATCTTCTTAGAGTGGCTTATTCGTCTTTGACTAAAGAAAAGCTAGAAGAATTATTTAATAATATCTACTTAGCTTGCGGAGACATTAAAAGTTAAATTATGCCAGAAAATCACAATCTTAAAACAACAAACATTAATAGCAAGAGCAAAGTTTATTGGAATCTGGGCGTAACTGAATTAACCAATAAGGCGGTGGAGCGTGGCGAGGGAGAAATTAGCAAAGTCGGCGCTTTGACGGTGACAACCGGCAAATATACCGGCCGCTCGCCCCAGGACCGCTTCATTGTGGACGAGCTATCGGTTCACAACCAGATTAATTGGGGAAAAATAAATATTCCGCTGGCCATTAAAGATTTTGATAAATTGTACCGGAAGATTACCAAACATCTTTCCTCCGCCGAAGAACTCTTTGTTTTTAATGGTCTGGTCGGAGCGGATCCCAAACACTCTTTGAAAGTAACGATAGTCAATGAATTTGCTTCCCAGAATCTGGCAATCCGTCAGCTCCTGAGAAAACCTAAAGCGGATCAATTAAAAAATCACAATCCGGACTTTACCATTTTAGTCGCTCCAAACTGCCATGCCGATCCGAAAATTCATCACGTAAATTCCGAAGTCTTTGTGGTAATTAGTTTTGAAAAAAAAGTAGTACTGATCGGGGCGACAAAGTACATCGGGGAAATAAAAAAATCCATTTTCAGCATCATGAATTACCTGTTGCCCGGACAAGGAGTTTTTCCCATGCATTGCTCGGCTAATATGGGGAAAAAGGGGGATACCGCCTTATTTTTTGGGCTTTCCGGTACCGGTAAAACTTCTCTTTCCGCCGATCCAGAAAGAAAATTGATTGGCGATGATGAACACGGCTGGTCGCCGGATGGCGTTTTTAATTTTGAAGGAGGTTGTTATGCCAAATGCATTAATTTAAGCAAAGAACATGAGCCGCAAATCTATAATGCCATTAAATACGGTGCGGTAGCAGAAAATATAATCCTTAATCCCAAAACTAAAGAGTATGATTTTAACAATTCTTCCCTCACGGAAAATACTAGAGCGACTTTCCCTATTGAATTTATCCCTGATGCCGAACTGACAGGGGTTGGTAGTCATCCTAAAACCATTATTTTCTTAACCGCCGATGCTTTTGGAGTCATCCCTCCGATTGCCAAACTGACTTACGAGCAAGCCATGTATCATTTTATGTCTGGTTATACCAGTAAATTAGCCGGAACCGAGCGGGGCATTATTGAACCAAAAGCCACTTTTTCTTCTTTTTTTGGCGAACCCTTTATGCCGAGGAAGCCAATGGTTTATTCCAACCTTTTAAAAAACTACATAAAGAAATACGGCGCGGATGTTTTTCTGATTAATACCGGCTGGTCCGGAGGGCCTTACGTTATCGGTCAAAGAATTCCGATCAAACTGACCAGAATCATGGTCAAGAATGCGCTTAACCGGAATCTTGATCAAGTGGAGTATAAAAGACATCCAATATTTAATTTAATGATGCCGGTATCTTGTCCTGATATTCCATCTGAAATACTGGATCCGATAAATACTTGGGATGATAAAAAGAAATATCTTAAACAGGCAAAAATGTTAAGTGGATTATTTAAGAAAAATTTTGAGAAATTTAAAGAAGTTCCAGACGCAGTTAGGTCAGCCGGTCCTCAATAGTCAGCCATTATTGACGGATTAAGATTGCGGTGGTAATCTAAGGTTAATTGAATAATTAAGAATAAAAGGGCGTCCAAAGCGCCTTTTTTTGATTAATTTTCAATTTAGCAATTTACAATCAATTTTCAATGATTCAATTTTCAAACGGTTACGATTTAGAAGATAGAACGGCTAAGTTTGGTGCCGATGTTATCTTATTTTGCAGAAAAATCATACTGGATGATATAACTAAACTTATTATTAGACAGTTAATTCGCTCCGCCACAAGCATCGGAACAAATTACATGGAAGCCAATAGAGCCAGCTCCAGAAAGGATTTTAAAAACAAGATTTTTATATGCAAAAAGGAAACTCAAGAAACAAAGCATTGGTTGAAAATGATTCTTGTCTGCCTACCCGAAAACAAAGAAGCAATAGACCAATTACGCCAAGAATGCCACGAATTAAACTTAATATTCCAAAAGATAATCAATACATTGAAAATTGATAATTGTAAATTAAATGAAAATTAAAAATTGCCTGCCTGCTGGCAAGGCAGGGAAATTGGAAATTTTAGCGAAATTATATGCCTTCTAAAATTTTATCCGCTGCTTTGGTCGGCCTAGAAAGTAAAATTGTAGAGGTAGAAGTGGATATTTCCTCCGGACTGCCTAATTTTATTATTGTTGGTTTGCCGGATATCGCTGTTCAAGAAGCCAGAGTGCGGGTTAGATCGGCGATTAAAAACAGCGGTCGGCCCTTTCCCTATACCAGAGTTGCTGTGAATTTAGCCCCTTGCGATTTAAAAAAAGAAGGTCCTTCTTACGATCTTCCCATTGCTTTAGGAATTTTTTTGGCGCACGAAAGTATTGAGTCTGAAATTCCCTTAGACTCTTCCATATTTGTTGGTGAACTTTCCTTGGATGGTCATTTAAGAAGAATCAACGGTGTACTTTCGATAGTAATGATGGCTAAACAGAATGGGATCAAAAATATTTTCTTGCCAGCGGAAAACGCTCCCGAAGCAAGCATTATTTCTGATATAAATATTTTTCCTCTCAAAACTTTTAATCAGTTGGTAAAATTTTTAAATAACGAAGAATCGATCATTCCTCTTAAACCAAATCCTACTCATTTTGAAATCGAGGAAGATCAAGACGAAACATTTTCTTTAGTGAAAGGGCAAGAGTATGCTAAGCGGGCTTTAGAAATTGTGGCGGCCGGCGGTCATAATCTTTTTATGGTCGGTCCGCCTGGAACCGGCAAGACCTTTTTAGCGCGAAGTATTATTTCTATCCTTCCTTCCTTGGGAACAAGTGAAATGTTGGAAGTGACCAGAATTTACAGCGTGGCGGGGATGACCACGGCAAAAAAACCTCTTATTCAGAACAGACCTTTCCGCAATCCGCATCATTCTTCATCAGCCGCCGCTCTAATTGGAGGCGGCCGCTTTCCCAAACCGGGCGAAATCTCATTGTCGCACCGGGGAGTGTTATTTTTGGATGAATTGCCCGAATTCCCCCGAGCGGTTTTAGAAAGCCTGCGTCAACCATTGGAAGACGGAGTGGTAACGGTGGCGCGCGTGTCAAGCAGCATTCAATTCCCCGCTCGGTTCATTTTAATTACCGCCGCTAATCCCTGTCCTTGCGGATTTTTGTCTGACCCAAAGCAAACTTGCTGTTGTACCCCCAATCAAGTTTTGAAATACCAAAAAAGAATTTCCGGTCCGCTTTTAGACCGCATGGATTTGCAAGTGGAGGTTCCCCGCCTGGATTTTAACAAGCTTACTCAAGAAAATGCGAGCCAGGAAGAAATTGCAAAAATAAGAGAGAAAATTAAAAAAGCCCGCCAAATCCAAAGGGCAAGGTTTTCTAAAAAGGAGATATTAGAAAATTCAGAAATGGGTCACAAAGAGATTAGTAAATTTTGTGCTATTGATTTCGAAGGAAAAATGATTCTTAAAAAAGCGGTGGAACAAATTCCACTTTCTGCCCGAGCTTATTATCGAGTTTTAAAAGTGGCCCGCACTATTGCTGATCTTGACCAGGAAGAAAGAATAAAAATCAATCATCTAGCAGAGGCGATTCAGTATCGGATAAAGCAAATGGGAGGATTAGGAAGTTAGGAGATTAGCTTGTAGCTTTTTAACTTCTTAGGTTATTGGGGTTTTAGTTCGATTGTTAGTTTTAGCTGGTAATAATAGAACAATCGAACAATAGAACCATAACGCTTAAAGAACCACCAGCTAAAATCAAGAAAATAGTATATACTATAAGGGTAACCTAAAAAAATGACCTCTCGATCAGGATTTCCCCAAATTTTTTTAATCATCATCATTTCTCTTATTGCCATTTTTGTCGTGGTAGTGATGGCTTTAGGAGTATGGTGGTATTTCCAGAACTATGTCGAACCTAATATCACTGGGGCTTCTAGTAATGTCTATACGAAGTGTGTAAAGTTTTGTCAGGATAACAAAAAATGTGAATCAAGTAAAATAATAGGACAAAAAATCGTGAATGGCCAATGCGAATGCGACTGTTTAACGATCCCTTCTCGGAATACGAATTCTGATTTAAATACCAATATCTTAAACAGTGAGCAGGAAAATGAATAGGATATAGCAGAGGGTACTTATTCTCCGCTATTTGTTTTTCCTTCGATAATAATCACAAATTCTCCTCTAGTGTTTTGGGGAGTTAATTTTAAAATTACATCTTTAATTTCTCCCCGGATTATTTCCTCAAACATTTTAGTCAGCTCGCGCGCAATGACAATATTTCGGTCTTCTCCTAAAACTATTTTAAGTTCTTCTAGAGTCTTAACTACTCGGTAAGGCGATTCATAAAACACAATTGTCCTTTTCTCTTTAGCTAACGATTCTAGCATTGTTTTTCTCCCTTTTTTTCTGGGCAAAAAACCCAAATAGACAAACTCGTCCGTCCTTAGCCCGCTAGCCGATAAAGCGGTAATCACAGCAGAAGCACCAGGAACGGGCACTACCTTAGTACCTGCCTCAATGGCTTGGGAAATTAAAACCGTACCCGGATCGGAAATTCCAGGAGTGCCAGCATCCGTAACTAAAGCAATTGATTTACCGTTTTTTAGTTCCTGAATTAAATAATCTATTCTGGTAAGTTTGCTGTGCTGGTGATAGCTAACTAACGGTTTTTTAATATTATAATGATTCAGCAGTTTAATAGTCTGCCTAGTATCCTCGCAGGCTATTAAATTAACTTCTTTAAGTGTTTCAATTGCCCGCAAAGTAATGTCTTTTAGATTGCCAATTGGTGTGGCTATAACGAATAGAATTCCCATAGATATGTTAGTTCCCTTTAATTATACCAGGAGAGCGGAAATATCAAAAAAGCGCTGCCTAGCGCGCGCTTTTTATTCCTTAACTTACAAATAATTCAACGGATTCAGTTTCCTTCCTCCTATTATTACTTCAAAATGAAGATGGGTTCCAGTGCACCATCCGGTGCAACCCATTGTAGCAATAGTTTGTCCTCGGCTAACTGAATCGCCAACACTAACGTGCGTCTTGCTAAGATGGCCATACAAAGTTTTGATTCCATTGCCATGATTAACGACTATTCTTAATCCGTAGCCGCTTTGCCAACCGGCCGCTTCTACACGCCCAGTATCAGCGGCATAAATAGGTGAGGTGTAGGTACCGTCAATATCCACTCCCGTATGCCGCCAACTGAAATACTGATTAATTTTTCTGCTGGGGGTAGGCCATTGCAGATTAGTTCCGTAGTTGGGAGTAGCATCCACGGCACCAGTCGGACTAAAAAAATCTTGGAGGGAAGCAAATCGGGAGCGAGGTTCGATCACTGGTGTCGGGGGAGCGGGTGGCGTTCCTCCCGGCAGAATTAAAATCTGATCGACTAAAATGGCCTCTGCGGCGGGTAGATTATTAAAATCAATTATCCCGTTGACATCCACGCTGTATTTTTGAGCAATTTTTTCTAGAGTATCCCCAGACTTTACCTGATAAGAAGCTCCAGAAGTAGGCAGAATCGTTAATTTCTGGCCAGGTTTGATGAAATCGCGGGGTCCTAGTTTGTTTTCCCACAGAATAGTATCGGTACTAATTCCATAACGGGCCGCAATCTCACTGACCGTTTCTCCTCCCTGTACTTCATGGTAAATAACCTCTTCTCGTGGTCTTTCGCCAATCGTCGTGGCAACTAAATTAGGCTTGATAATCGCTCCCTCCTTGGTGACGGTGGCCTCTTCTTTTGGCTCGGTCCCTTCTCCCATCTTAGGAACACCCACTACATTGCCGCTGGTTTCCATAAAACTGGTAGCGGTTTGGGAAGCAGAATCTGACGTTTCGGTGATCATTCCTTCTTGGAATGGTTGAACCAAAGAAGCTAACAAGCTAGTCTGCCCAAATTCCTCATTGGTTTCTTTAGCGTTCAAGCTATTAGTGACAACCAGGATGGTTAAAAGGATGACTAGAGCGTGAACGATATAGCGAGTAGAAAGAGGATAAAGCAACTTTCCTTTAGCGGGGCGATAAATTGCCCGGATTTGATTTTTTGCTAATAGGTAAATTTTATAAAGCCGAACAACAAAAAATTGGAAAATGAACTTTCCAATTATTTCCAGCGGTTTGATAATAAGATAACGGCACAATAAAGAGACTGCTTTTCCTAAAAATATCAGTAACTTCAAGAAAATCACTAACAGATGAACCAAATTTTTTTTCAGTTGAATACTAATTTCCTTCTCCACAATAAAAGCTATTCCTAACTTAGAAAATAGCTGTTAAAGCTTAGATATTACATAGTATTTACTATCCTAATCAGATGCTAAATAATCCAAATTTAGGATACCCCATAAACTATCACGGCGGTTTTTATTTGTCAAATTTTGAAGCTGATTATTAGATTAATTTTAGCTAAGATTAGCCAATATTTTACTAGCAGGAGCTGTTTTAACCCCATTTTTAAAGGATAAAATGAATTTCAAAATGAGTAAAAAAATGCTAAGATAACTTTGAATTCAAGCTAAAAAAGAATTTTTTAGTATGGTAGAAGAAGAAAACAAATACAATCACCAAGCGATAGAACCAAAATGGCAGAGGCGCTGGGAAGAAGCCGGACTGTACCAGGCCAAAGACAATTCCCTTAGGCCAAATTTTTATTGTCTAATTGAATTCCCTTACCCTTCTTCTGACGGTTTACACGTAGGCCATCCCCGAAGCTATACGGCCTTGGATATTCTGGCCCGCAAGAAAAGAATGGAAGGGTATAATGTTTTGTTTCCGATCGGGTTTGATGCTTTTGGCCTACCGACCGAAAATTATGCCATTAAGGTCAAAAAAAATCCGGCGGAAATAACCGAAACCAATGTTGACCGTTTTCGCCGGCAGTTAAAATCGCTGGGGCTTTCTTTTGATTGGTCGCGGGAAGTGATTACCACTGACCCCCAGTATTACAAATGGACCCAGTGGATTTTTTTGCAATTATATAAAGCTGGATTAGTCTATCAAAAAGAGATGCCCATTAATTGGTGTCCTTCTTGTAAAATTGGTTTAGCTAATGAAGAGGTGGTGGGCGGAAATTGTGAACGCTGCGGCACTCCAGTTACTAAAAAGAATCTAAAGCAATGGTTATTCAAAATAACCAAGTACGCTCAAAGATTAATTGATGATTTAGAAAAAGTGGATTACTTAGAAAAGATAAAAACCCAACAGGTAAATTGGATCGGTCGATCGGAGGGTGCTTTGATTAAATTCGAAATTCGAAATTCGAAATTCGAAACAAATTCTAAATCCGAAATTCCAAATTCCAAACATTATGTAGAAGTATTTACGACTCGGCCGGATACTTTATTCGGAGCAACCTACATGGTGGTGTCCCCGGAGCACGAGCTAGTGACAGATATCCTTGGGCAAATAGCTAATCGCAGAGAAGTAGAAGACTATGTCAAAAAAGCAAAAGCCAAATCCGATTTAGAAAGAACCGATTTAGCCAAGGAAAAAACCGGCGTGGAATTAAAAGGAATTAAAGTAATCAATCCGGTTAACCAAAAAGAAATCCCAATCTGGGTAGCAGATTATGTATTAATGGGCTATGGTACTGGCGCGATTATGGCGGTGCCGGCGCATGATAAAAGGGATTTTGAATTTGCTAAATTAAAGAATCTAAAGATAATTTGTGTTGTTGATCCTGGTAACACAGAGAATATAAATCCTGCAAATACTTTCAAATATCCATTTAGAAAGAAGATAGAAAAACCAGGTAAACCTGTTTTATATACAACGGGCGATGTTGGTTATAAGTGGGATGCAGAAAAAATCTATAAAGAAATACTAAATGGAGAAACATGTTATGAGGGTAATGGAATAGCTATTAACTCAAATCAATTTAATGAATTAAAGACCGAAGAATTCAAAGCGAAAATCACCAAATGGCTAGAAAAAGAAAGAGTCGGCAAAAAAGCGGTTAACTACAAATTGCGCGATTGGATTTTTTCTCGTCAGCATTATTGGGGCGAGCCGATTCCATTGGTGCATTGTGAGGAATGTAAGAAAAATAATAAACCAATTGTTTGGATTATCCATGGTTCGCCAAGTCGTAATAAAAGTCAAGATCAAGGCTACACAGGAGAGGAAAATCAGCATTGGATTCCATGGCTCAAGGAAAGTCTTGAAGCAAAAGGAGTGGTTGTTTATAATCCACGCATGCCAAAAGCTTGGCAGCCAGATTATCAGGAGTGGAAAAAAGCAGTGGAAAAATTAGAAATCAACGAGAATAGCGTATTAATTGGCCACAGTGCTGGTGGAGCTTTCTTACCAAGATGGCTGGGAGAAACTAAAAAGAGGATAAATAAACTTATTTTGGTGGTTCCTGGTAAAGTAGCTAATGAGGATAATAAAAGATTGCACCATTTTTATGATTTTAAGATTGATCAAACTATTAAAGAAAGAGTTAATGAAATAATTATCTTTATTTCTGATAATGAGAAAGATTATCGCAAAAAAAGTTCTAAAATATATAGCAAGTTATTAGGAGGCAGATTAATAACAATTAAAGGCACGGGGCACTTTACTTTTGAAGACATGAAGACTAAGGAATTTCCTGAACTTTTAGATGAAATAAGCTTTCTGCCAGTGGGCGTTATCCCAGTACCTGAAAAAGATTTGCCTGTAGAACTCCCTAAAGTAAAAAATTACGAACCAACTAATACCGGCGAATCTCCTTTAGCGGCGATTAAAGATTGGGTAGATGTGAAATGCCCTCAATGTGGCGGTAAAGGAAAAAGAGAAACCGATACCATGCCGAACTGGGCCGGATCAAACTGGTATTTTATTCGCTACACTGATCCGCGCAATGATAAAGAGTTTGCCTCTAAAAAAAACATGAAGCACTGGCTGCCGGTAGATATTTATAACGGCGGCATGGAACATACCACGCTTCATCTTTTATATTCCCGTTTCTGGTACAAAGCGCTTTATGATTTAAAGCTGGTGCCTGGTCCGGAACCATATAGCAAAAGGATTTCCCACGGCATGGTTTTGGCCGAAGATGGCAAAAAAATGTCCAAATCTTTGGGCAATGTTATTAACCCTGATGAAGTGGTGAAAGAATACGGGGCTGATACCATGCGGATGTACGAAATGTTTATGGGTCCTTTTTCCGAAGCAATTCCCTGGGATACAAAGGGAATTGTGGGAGTGAGGAGATTCTTAGATAAGATTTGCAAGCTTAAAGTTCAAAACTTAAAATTAAAAACTACAGCTCAAAATTCAAAGTTGGAAAGCCTATTACATAAAACAATAAAGAAAGTTACGGAAGATATAGAAAATTTTCGATTCAATACCGCTGTTTCTACTTTAATGGAGTTGGCAAATGCTATGGAAAAACAAAAAGAACTGCCCCTTACTCATTACAAAATACTTGTTACTCTCCTCTCTCCCTTCGCTCCTCATCTTTCCGAAGAGCTTTGGGAAAAACTGGGGCATAAAGAATCTATATTTAAAGAAGAATGGCCCAAACACGATCCTGATTTAGCAAAGGAAAGCGAAGTGGAGTTTGTCATCCAAGTGAACGGCAAGGTAAGAGACAAGATGCAGCTGCCGGCTGATATTTCGGAAGAAGAAGCAATTAGCAAAGCCGAGCAAAGCAAAAAGATTAAAAAACACCTCTCTGGAAAACAGGTGGTTAAAAAAATATTCGTTCCGGGCAAATTGTTAAATATCGTAATAAGGTAACCGCAGGCGCAGAGACCTGCGGTCGAAATCTCCGAGCGCGGCTCTCTTGGCCGCGCTCGCATGTAACGTGCAATTGGTATGAAAATAATTAAAATTAAAAACAAGCACATAAGGCAATCCGATTTAAAAAAAATAATTTTTTGTTTGAAAAAGGGCGGTATCATTATCTATCCCACCGAAACCGCTTATGCTCTCGGAGGAGACGCTTTAAATAGGGAAGTGGTCAAAAAAATTTTTTCCCTCAAATCCCGCTCCAAAAAGAATCCCTTGCCCGTAATCGTAGGTTCTCTTAATCAGGCAAAGAAGATCGCCGTTTTTGATCAATGCTCTAGATTCCTGGCAAAGAAACATTGGCCTGGTCCTCTTACTTTAGTCTTGCCGAAAAAGAAAAACATCCCCCCTTTACTAACTGCTAATAAAAGAAAAATAGCAATTAGGATATCCGGCTTCTTATGGGCTCGAGAGATTGCTGAAAAATTAAGAAGGCCGCTAATCAGTACTAGCGCCAATGTTTCTGGTCAAGAAGAATGCTATACCGTAGGGGCTATTCTAAAACAATTTTCTCGAGTTTCAAAAGAAGTAAATCTGGCGCTGGATGCCGGAAGGCTGCCTAAGGTTAAGCCTTCTACCGTCGTGGAAGTGAAGAATGGCAAATTAAAAGTGCTAAGGGAGGGGCCGGTGAATTTAGCTGGTAGTTTTTAGGAAACGAGCTGAGATAATTAAAAACGAAAAAGTAAAAATTAAAAACTACAGATGAAAATTGAAAATTATTGCGAGTCAAACAAAGAAGTATAGAGAATCTAAAATAACATTACGCTTTATTTTGTAGTTTTTCATTTTTCACTTTTAATTTTTCATTGAAAAGGTTTAATCCCAAAAAGCGATGAATTCCCTCTTATCCGAAATAAAATACTTAGCCAGAAAATCGGGTCTGCGGCCGCAGCGCCAGAGCGGACAGAATTTTTTGATTAACCAATCAGTATTTGAAAAAATTATCGCCTGTTCCGATCTTTCCCCAGATGACCGGGTGCTAGAAATTGGCGCTGGATTCGGCACCCTGACCAAAGAGTTGGCTCAGCGCGCGAAAAGAGTGTGGGCGATTGAGTTAGAAAAAAGATTTATTCCTTCTTTGACAAAATTGTCTTCAGTTTTTCCAACCATTGAAGTAATTAAAAACGATGTCAGGAAAGTGAAGATCGATTTATTAATAAATGGAGCGCCCTATAAAATAGTGGCCAACCTTCCCTATAACATAACTTCTTATCTGCTAAGGAGATTTTTAGCGCAGGAGCCCAAGCCTTCTCTGATGGTTCTTTTGATTCAAAAAGAAGTAGCAGAAAGAATTACCGCTCTGCCCGGTGATTTAAGCCTTCTGGGAGTATCGGTGCAATTTTATGCCGAGCCTAAAATTATTCAGGTAATTAAAAAAAATAACTTTTGGCCGGAGCCAGCAGTGGACAGCGCCATCGTCAAAATAGAAAAAATAAAAACTAAAGAGAGTGTTAGGAAAGAGTTAAAGAAATGGGGTGATCTTGACGAGCAAGATTTTTTCCAAGTGGTGCGGGCAGGATTTTCCGCTAAGAGAAAACAGATTCATAATAACCTTGCTAATAGCTTCCATACCGAGAAAGGAAAAATAAAGGAGGTTTTTGAACAAGTAGGATTGGATTCTGCAATCCGGTCTCAGTCTCTTTCACTGGAAGATTGGAAAAGGCTTACTGCTATCCTGGAAAAAGAAGCCATAATCTGATTTGAACGGCGGATTTAAGCATTAAATCAACCCAAATCCGCTAAAAAAGCTTAATTTGACACTTAGGGTAGATTGTGATATAATGGTGACGATTAATTGACGGTTTATCCTATTATTTTTCCCTTCATTCTGCTTCGGAAAAGCGATCTAAGTCAGAATTGCGATAAAGTAACATATAATAATAAACCGTCATCCCGAGTCTCGCGTCTACTACCAGTCTCATTTCCCTCCAATTAAAGGCGGGCGGGACAAGGGATTACCTTAGATTATAGAGGAAATTAGTCCAATTTAATGAATTTCCCAAATGGAGATTTCCCCTCATCCGGATTCAGAAAAAAAGAGCCAGGATCAGATTCAAAAAAGACAAAGAATTATCACTGGTACTCTTGTATTTGTGGGATTGGCCGCTTTTACCTTTGGAATTTTTCGGATAATTGGGACCATTAACTCTCCTTTTAAAATGAAGAGCACTGAAATTACTGAAACTTCCTTCCTTTTAAACTCTTCCCAGGAAGCAGAAATTGATCAGTTAAGAAATAAGGATACTGATAATGACGGCCTGAGCGATTTTGACGAGCTTTACTCTTACAAAACCAGCCCCTATGTTCGTGATTCAGACAGTGACGGTTTTAATGATAAAGAAGAGGTTGACAGCGGAAACGATCCCAACTGTCCTAGAGATCAAAACTGCTCAGTTACTCAAACAACTCCTTTAGAAGAAGCAACCCTTCCTGCTCAAGGGGAATTATCATCAGAAGATCTAAGAACTACCTTGAAAAACTTAGGAGCGCCGGCCAATCTGGTTGACACTATGGATGACGCGACGCTTCAGCAGGTATACGAGCAGACTTTAGCAGAAACTGGCGTCACTACGGATCAACTGACTAATACCGGCGAGGTTCCTTCTAATTTAGAAGAATTAGTACCCAGCGACACCTCCAGCCAGGCGATTACTTTAGAGATGCTGCAGTCTTTGGATGCTGCTCAATTAAGAAGCTTATTGCAGCAAAGCGGGGTAGATGAAGCAACCTTGAGTCAGGTTGATGACGCAACATTAGAAGCATTGTACCAACAAGCATTAGGCGAATAATTACAGGTGACAGAATAAAAATTCTATTTTTTCAAATGGAAGAGGGTAATCAACAATTCAATTCCAAGACAAAAAAAAGCTTGATCAGCAGCTTAATTTTGTTTATTCTTATTTTTCAGATTTTATTACTTGTTCCCAGACCCGCCCAAGCCATATTTGGAGCAGGTGATGTTACTTTTTCTACCATAGTTGCTGACATTCCCGGTAAAATTTTGGATACGATGAAAAAACTGGTAAAACAGGTTGTGGCAAGTGCTTATAAAAACGCTTTAAGAACTTTTACTCAAAAGATTGCTTATAATACGGCGGTTAAAATCGCCAGCGGTGGCGCTGGACAAGGACCTTTATTTACTACCAAGGAATTTACTTCATTATTAAGAGATGCTGGAGATGCTGCTATTGGGGATGCGCTGGATACGATGTCTACTGAAGCCTGGGGATTCAGTCTTTGCGATGCCGATCCTAAAATTAGAATAGATATCCAAGCCAACCTAGCGCTTGATTTGGGAATCTCGGAACCACGTCAAGCGAAATGTACCGGAAGTGAAATTTTTAATAACCTGGCCAATGCCCAGCCAATTGAGGTAACGGGCGGCTTGGGCATTGGCATTGCCGGCCAAGATCCCGCGCAAGTATCAGCCGCATTAATGAAATCTTTTCCTGAAGTCTTTAGCCCGGAGGGGAATAATTTGGGGCAGTATTTAAAAATGTATTCTCTAACCAAAGAAAAAGAGGAAAAAGCGAAAGAAAAAGCTAAAGAAGAAGCAACCTCCGAGGGTGGCTTCCTTCCTTTAAAAAGCATAATTACCGGCGATACCAAAACACCGGCCAAAACCATTGGGGGAACCCAGCTGTTTTCTTTAGAGCAGGCGATTAATCCAGACAATACTTTTACCGGTGAACTGGCCGCTGACTTCATAGGGGTTTTTACCAATACCTTAATTAAGAAATATATGGAAACCATTTTAACCAAAGGGTTGAATCCTGGTGCCGATACTTCTGGAGGAAATTTAACAAATTTGCTCGCTGGAGGGGGTTCCGGAATAGCAGCGGCCGAAGCCAAATTCGCCTCGTTTACCCAACCTAATCTAGGCGGCGGCGGTTCAATAGATATTTTGAACAAACTATCCATTTGTCCGGCTCAGTATGCTGAAGTAGAAAACTGCGTGATGGATTCTAATTTTAGAACGGCCGTGGAGCAACACTTACGGGTAGAAGAAGCAATTGAAATGGGTTATTTGGATGGCGGTAAACCTTTTGGCTACGGTCAGGGCGGATCTTTGCTTGATTATCAAAGCGGCTATGCTTACCGCAATCTGGTAATTATGCGCAGACACCGGATAGTGCCGGTCACTTGGGAACTGGCCGCTCAATACATTATGGATTATGGGGCGGGTAATTACAGTTTGAATGATTTAGTCGCTTTATACGATGATGAGACCTCTCCTTTCTACCACTTAATCGATCCGGATTGGGTGTTGAAAGCGCCGGATAACTATTGTCGCCGGCAGGGCTATGGAGAAGGAACAGTATTTGATGAATATTTCGACCACGATGGTGAAAACGTTACTCCTAAAGTCAGAGAGGTTCAAAGACAGGAAACTTGCGTGGATGATCAATCCTGTATTGCGGAAAACGTTGATGGCACCTGCCAAG
>Ga0210017_1000805_pt1 | contig 27310 bp, 27 predicted proteins | sample CryGeyCG2014_020_FD_183966 | JGI IMG/M metagenome (GOLD analysis project Ga0210017, IMG submission 183966) | Groundwater microbial communities from aquifer - Crystal Geyser CG08_land_8/20/14_0.20 (SPAdes) (version 2) | ecosystem: Environmental > Aquatic > Deep subsurface > Groundwater | place... | reverse complement strand
ATTCAAATTTTGTATCTGCAATAATAATGCCTTTTTTCAACGCATATTCAGCCGCTTTTTCGTATAGCATTATACTTTTTTCTTTGATAATTTTAACAATTTCTTTTCCAGCAATTTTTTCTGCTTCCTGTTCGGTTACAATACTCCAGAAAAACTGGACCACTTTTTATGCTGAATTAAGGTGAAAAAAAAGTATAACGGAGACTGCGTAGGAGGAAGTGACGATGCGGAAGAAATTCGAGGCGGGCTACAAGGTGCGGGTGGCACTGGAAGCGGTAAAAGGCGAGAAGACGCTGGCACAGCGGAGTATCGAGCAAAGTACTTTTTACGATTTCAGAAAAATTATAAATGAAGGTAGGGCGGCGGAAAAAACGGCAGTTGAGTAATCAAAATTGCTATTCAGTTTAAGTTTCCCCACCAGAATCAGCCACAAAATCGTCAAAAATGAAGGGATTAGCGTGACTTTTCTGTCCATTTCACGCTTTTTGAGCAAAATTGAAAAGATCGTTATTAAAAATCCGGAAATTATGTAGAGCAAAATATTCTCCCAGAAATAATAAAATTTTTCCGACGGAAATGTTATGCTTGCCGACAGATATATGAAAGCAATTTTCAGAAAATTAAAAATGGTGATGCCGAAAATTGACGACCAGATAACATTCCAAATATATCGGCGTACTTCGGGATAGTTGACGAAATTTAAAAAAAATCCGGCAATAACAAGCGGGATGTATGACGAGATATTCATCGGAAGATTTAATAATATTGCGGACGGATTTTCACAGTAGACAAGCGGCTCTATCAGATCGAAAAGAAATTTTCTCATTGAAACGGCAAGAAGCACCGCAAAAATAAAGGAAAGAATATACATCAATCCGACAAGTACGGGTCTCATAGTAAAGGCAATTAAGAATAGAAAATTGAAAATTAAGAATTATGAATTTTAACATTTGCAATTCTCAACTCTTAATTCTCAATTTGTAATTGTATCTACAGCATTTCAGGACCGCGTTCACCGGAGCGGACGCGGATGACATCGTCGGCGGGCATTATGAAGATTTTTCCGTCGCCAAAAACCCCTTTTTTAATGACATCAAGAAGTATCTGAACCGTTTTTTCAACATCCTCGTCTTTCACGAAAATTTCAATTTTTATACGAGGGCGTTCTACAAATTTAACCTGCGGGTTTTCGGAATCCCTTTTGAAAGCGACGGCATTTATGGTATCCATAAAAAAACCGCCGATGGGAAGTAAGTAGAGCGATTTTTTCAAATCCTCGGCTTTGACATTTTCACAGAGACATTCAATTTTTTTCATAAACACCACTGAACTGGCACAGAACTTTCCGTGTCTGTTTCATGTTTTGTTCCGATTCAGTTCCGTGTTCTTTATTCCGTGACTGTTCCGTGTTCAGTTACACCGCTATCGGCCCTCTTTCGCCGGTTCTTATTCTTATTGCATCTTCAACATGTGAGATGAAAATTTTTCCGTCGCCGATTTTACCCGTGTGCAGGCATTTCATAAGTATTTCAACTGCAATATCGCAGGCGGGGTCGGTAACGATAATTTCCAATTTTGTTTTCGGCTGCTCGTAATATTTTTTCTCTTTTTTGTCCGAGCCGCGTGGCAGGCCAAGGCCTATAAGATGGGTTATAAGCATTCCGCCGATATCAAGTTTGTAAAGTTCCCCCTTAACATTTTCCTCTCTTTCCGTCGGAAAAACTGCCATAATTTTTTTCATAATTCGCTCCGTTCATTACTGGTCTATACCGCTTTTTCTTCGCCGGTTCTTATTCTTACAACGCTATCCGCGGGATAAACAAAAATTTTCCCGTCACCGATTCTGCCCGTTTGTAAAATTTTTACTATTTCTTTTATTGCAGGTCCCACATCTTCATCTTTCATAACAAACTCAACCTTTATTTTCGGCATTTCAACATATTTGACACTTTTTTCTTTTTCCGGGCCGCGCATAAATCCTACACCTGTGATGTTTGTGACCAGAAAACCGCCTATATCAAAGGTATAGATAGTTTTTTTTAAATCCTCAAGTTTGATTGTCGGACAGACAATTTCAATTTTTTTCATAAAATCTCCCGCAACGGAATATTGGTTCTTTTTGCAATTTTAACAGCATCTTCATACTCGGTCGTTTGTTTTAGGGAATTTCCCAGTTTTGCAACTTTGTATATTTTATCTTTTTTTCTTGTTAAAGTCCAACGGTTTGTAGGATACCGCCTAATTCCGAGCGTTGTCGTTTCGTAAAAAATAATATCGGCAAGTTTTTTTTCGTCTTTTATTTGTGCAAGTACCGAAAGAATTATTCCCGGGCGGCCTTTTTTTGAGTAAATGTTCGTCATCCAGACATCAACCGCACCGTTTGAGAAAAGTTTGTCCATTATGTATGGAAATATCCTGGAATCCATATCGTCTATGTTTGTCTCCAAAAGAATTTTTTCATCAGTTGAAAAATAATTTTTTGGCGATATTGCAGTGTCGGATGAACCAATATAAACCCGAAGGATATTCGGTTTTTCAAAATCGGATGTTCCTGCTCCCATGCCCGTTTTTTCAATTTTCATTTCCGGGATTGGTCCGACTTTTTCCGCCAGGGTTGAAATTATAGCGGCGGCTGTGGGTGTTGTAAATTCGTTTTTATCGTCGGTAGAATATACGGGTATACCTTTTATAATTTCAACAGTTGCCGGCGCCGGTCTGCCGAGATTAAAAGGAGACGAGTAAACTTTTTCAATTTTGAGAGCGTCAAGTCCGATAACTGCACCAAAAATATCAATAACCGTATCAATTTCCGCAATTTCGTGAAAATGAACTTTACCGGCCGCGATAGAATGTGCCTTTGATTCCGCCTCCGCAATTTTTGAGTATATTTTTAAGCCCTGTTGTTTTATTGATTCTCTAAGTTTTGATTTTTTTATAATTTTTTTAATTTTTGAAAATTCCCGCAGTTGTTCGCCGCCGGAAATTTCTGCAAATTTTGTATGTAAACCATTCTTTTGTATATCGGTAAATTTCAGCGTAAATTTCCCGATTGACAGTTTTTTCAACTCGCCTACAAGATATTTTTCAGAAAGTCCGGCATCTATCAACGCCGACATAATCATATCGCCGGAAACACCTGATGAACAATCAAAATATGCAATTTTCATTTTATTGAACGCAGATTACGCAGATTATTAGCGGCGATTACACAGATAAATCTAATCCGTCTTTATCTGATTTCATCTGCGTCCTATTTATTATGCTTGCGATGATTCCTGCACCGAAGCCGTTATCTATGTTGACAACGCAGACATTCGGCGAGCAGGAATTGAGCATTGTTAAAAGTGCCGAATATCCGCCCTTGCCTGTTCCGTAACCGGTTGATGTCGGAACTCCTATAACAACTTTTGATACAAGTCCGCCGACAACCGACGGTAAAGCGCCTTCCATTCCCGCACAGACGACAACGCAAGACGCATTTTTTATCACTTCACTGAATTTGAAAAGCCGATGGATACCCGCAACGCCTACATCGTAAATTCTCTCAACATTATTTCCGAGCGTCTCGGCGACAACTGCCGTCTCTTCCGCATATGGTATGTCGGAAGTTCCAGCGGTAATAACGGCAATATAATTTTTTCCGATTTTTTTTAGCGGATTAACCCTGTTAGAAATGACACATCGTGCTACGATACTTTTAGCAGAGTTAATTACAACCAATTTTGCTTTTTCGTGATATTTTGTTTTCGGAAATTTTTTTTTTATTTTTGCCGCCAGGTTTTTTTCAATTTTTGTTATTATTGTGGGTGTAGGATTTTTTATCATTTTTGAGACGATATCAAAAATCTGTTTTTCTGATTTTCCGATTGAATAAATTGCTTCAGGAAATCCTTGTCTGTGAAATCTTTTGGTATCTAATGTAAAATCTCTCTTCATATTTTTACCGTCGAGGCGCAGAGAACACAAAGAAAACCTTAAAAATTATTTCTCTTTGACTTTCTCTCCTTTTTCCTCTGCGTCTCCGCGGTTCCAACTTTTTAATTCAAGATTTGCCGACGGATTTATTGCCATGCATCTGGCGATTTTTTTTAACTTAAAATATCCTGCCGATGCAATCATAGCCGCATTATCGGTGCAGAAAATTGCTGCCGGCATAAATAATTTTATATTTTCCTCATCACATTTTTTAATGAAATCACATCGCAGTCGGGAATTCGCGGATACCCCGCCTCCAAGAATTATTTTTTTTATGTTGAACTTTTCACATGCCAAAACGGTTTTTCTGACGAGCACGTCCGCACAGGACTGCTGAAACGAAGCGCATAAATCAGCGATTGAGTGATTGTAGCCCCCGACTTCAGTCGGGGGTTGAGCGAGTAAGTGTTTAGAATTAACATAATTGATGACTGCGGTTTTAAGTCCGGAAAATGAAAAGTCCCAACTGTCCGGCATATACGGTCTTGGAAAATTTATTTTTTTGTTGTCTCCCTTTTTTGCAAGTTTATCTATAATTGGCCCGCCCGGATAATCAAGTCCCAAAAATTTTGCGATTTTATCAAAAACCTCGCCAACTGCATCATCACGGGTCCGTCCGAGAATTTTATAATTTCCCCAATTTTTAACCATGAGCAAATCGGTATGTCCGCCGGAAACAATCAGTGCCACAAAAGGCGGCGTAACTTTCTCTGTGTTCTCTGTGGTTTTCCTCTGTGTTCTCTGTGGTTGCAAGAAATTGGCAAAAATATGTCCCTCAATGTGATTGATACCCGCAACAGGAATTTTCATTATGTTTGAAATTGCCTGTGCTGTTGTGGTCCCCACAAGAAGCGAACCGATAAGACCTGGTCCAACGGTTACTGCGACTGCATTTATATTTTGTATCTTACATCCTGCATCCCGTATTGCCTTTTCTATCACGAAGTTTATATTTTCAAGATGCTGACGGCTTGCAAGTTCCGGCACGATTCCGCCGTATTTTTTGTGAATTTTTATTTGCGACGAAACCACATTTGAAAGAACATTTGTTCCGTTTGATACAACCGCCGCCGAAGTATCGTCACATGATGTTTCAATGCCTAGAATAGTCATTTGTTTGTTCAATTACTAAGGGGAGCATAAAATACTTTACATCCGTAAAGTACTTCGTCTGTCACCCTGAACTCGTTTCAGGGTCTATAGATGCTGAATCAAGTTCAGCATGACACCATCTTCCATGTAAAGTATATTCCGCTCTTGTTAGTATAAGCCACCGAGTCACAGAGAACACAGAGTTAGAATAACTAAATATTCAAAAAACTTTTAGTATAAATTAATTTCTCTGTGAACTCCGTGCCTCTGTGGCCATGAAGTTTTCTTGGCTTTTCAAGTATTCGGAAACAGTTAGAAATGTTATTTCTTCTTTCTCAAATTCCGGAATCATTTTTGTCAACGCTGCGGGTAAATTTTTTTTGTGAATGTGACCGATAGCGATGCAACCGCCGTCTCTTTTTATCCTTTTTTTGAACAACGATAGTTGCTTTAAGATATATTGAAAATTATCTTCATTGTCAAGAAATATTTCATTTTGTCTAGTTGGGATTCCCATTGCTTTAGCGGTTTTATATGCAACAGATTTCGGAGAAGTAAAGGAATCCACAAAAATAAGATTTTTCGCCTTAACTACTTTTAAGAATTCTTCCATTTTGGTTTTGTCCTGCGTAAAAGCACTTCCCATATGGTTGTTAATGCCTACCGCACCGCCAACATTTGCAAGATTTTTTTTAACTTTTTTTTCAATTTCTTCGGCGGACATATTCAGAAGAATTGCGGCTTTACCGGGATTGACTTTCGGGTACCCCTCTGGTTCCATCGGTTGATGAAGAAAAAAAATGTAATTTTGTTTTTTAAGTTTGTCGGCGAGATAACCCGAATATTTTTCAAACGGCAGAATGCTGAATGTTAAAGGAATGCCTAAAGATAAAAAATTTTCAAGTTCATCTTTTTTATAGCCGACATCGTCAATAATAATCGCTGCTTTGTATTTCAGCGGCTTCATCTCTATGAATAAAATTTTGTTTAGTATATTCCCGTTTATTGACACCGTCAAAAGATTTAGCGCTTTGTCAAAATCAACTTCAACGGGGAATTCGGAAAGAGAAATTTTAATTTCCGTTATAATATCAGCAGTTTTTTTGTCGGTTTTGATTTCTTTTACGAATTGTATCCATTTTGCAGTTTGGGTTCTTTTTTGTATGCGGAAATTTTTTATTATATTCTCGTCTACTATCCCAAAACTTGTAAGTACTTTGTTTGTTTGTATATCAATTTTGTTGGCAAGCGATGAATAATTTTCCGGCTGTTGCCGTAAATAAAAAATAACAGCAATTACAATAATTACAAGAATAACGACCCGCAAAATTTTTTTCATTTTTGTATAAGTATATCGCGCACTTTCAATACCTGAACCGCTCTTTCAAGAATCTCATCTTTTACTATATCTTTTTGCTCTCCGGGTCCAGCCGTTGATGTTTTTACATCGTATTTTTTATCCCTGGCTCTGGCATTTGCAATTTCAGTATCAATTTCCTGTTTTTGAAGTGCTATCTCGGTTTCGCGTGGGACCTCAACAACTATATCCGGAGTTATACCGCCGGTTTTCTTTTCTTCGTCACGGTGAATACATTTTCCCGACGGTGTGTAATACTTTTGCGTCGTAAGTCGCAGCGATGCCTCGCCTTCTAAAGGAAGTAATGACTGCACGGAACCCTTGCCGAACGACTGCATTCCGATAATAATTCCCCTTTTGTTATCCTGCATGCAACCGGCAACTATTTCGCTGCCGGATGCGGAACCCCTGTTGACCAACACGGCAATCGGAATATCTGAATACGGAGCAGTTGCGTCGGCACGATATTCATATTTCGGAAATTTTCTGCCTTGAGTATAGACGATAAGTTTGTTTTCGCCGACAAATCTTTTGCAGATGTCCGCTGCGGTATTGAGCAGTCCGCCCGGGTCATTTCTCAAATCAACAATTAAAGATTTCATTCCTTTGTTTTTCAAATCTAATAATGCCTTGTCAAGTTCTTCAATCGTCTTGGCGGTCATCTCGGTAATTCTTAAATATCCGATTGACTCATTGAGCATTTTTACACTTGTTACAGTGATAATCGGAATGTCCTCGCGGGTTATCGTTAAATCAAACGGCTCAGTTTTTTCTCTCGCTATCGTAATGGTAACTTTTGTTCCGGGTTTTCCGCGAAGTTTCTCTACCGCTTTATCGGTTGAAATATCCTTGGCGTTTTCACCGTCAATTTTTATGATTTTATCCTCCGGTAAAATTCCTTGTTTCCATGCAGGTGTGCCGGGAATAGGTGTGACAACTGTAATCCATCCGTCTTTTGAAGATGAAATTCTTATGCCGAGCCCTCCGAAATGACCTTCCGTGTGGACCTTCATTTCTTTCGCTTCCTGCGGCTCCATAAACTGCGAATAGGGGTCAAGAGTTCTTATCATACCGTCTGCTGCCCCATAAATAAGTTTTTTCATATCCGGCTCGTCCACATAACTTTCACGGACATAGACCAATATCTGGGATAAAATTTTTATCTGACTGTAAATATCATCGCCGGTGGCTTTTATAGTGTCAAATTTCAATAACGACACACTGATTACAAAAAATGTCACCGCAACAAAAACCCAACTTTTTTTCTTAATTTTTCCGAACATTTTTCCTCCAAATTTTTTCAACTTTTTCTTTTCTAATCGCAAGCGAGGGAAAAATTTCTGAAGAGCCTCAACCTGCCTACCGCCAGGCAGGCCTGCCTACCGCCAGGCAGGTTTGCGACCTCTTCTTTCCAGGAGCGACCAACGGAAGTCCCTTTAGGGGCAAATTGCAGAGCGACTACAAAGGAGCGTCTCAAAGCGACCGCAGGGAGTCCCCGTGGGAATATTTGTTCCCGAGCGATATTTATTTCAACCACATAAGCGGGTCCTGCGGAACACCGTTTTTGCGGAATTCAAAATACAGCGATGCATCCTGCGAATAGACGGAAATACCGACGACACCGATAATTTCATCTTTCTGAATGTCCTGCCCATCTTTAACATTTATTTTGTCAAGATTACCATAAACTGTGTAAAATCCGCCGGAATGGTCAATGACAACCATTTTTCCGTAGGACTTAAAATCGCCGGCAAACACAACTTTTCCTTTGTCAACTGCTACGATATTTTGTCCAAGTGTTGATTTAATTCTGATACCGTTATTTATAACCCAGGTATCAAGTTCCGGATGTTTCTGCTTGCCGAAAGTTGCAGTTAGATTATTTCTTAATTCTGCCGGCGCACCCTCAAGAGGCCATGAAATAATACCTTTCTTTTTTGACATTTTTAGACGGGATAAGCGTTCTTCCTCTTTTTGTTTAGCCGTTTCGGTCGCTTTTTTTTCTAAAAGTTTTATTAACTCCGAAAGCATCGTTTCCGAATCCCGCAGGTTTGCGATCTCTTGCTCGTAAAAGACCCGTTTTTTAATTACTGTTGACAATAATTTTCCCCTTTCTTTTTTTTGTCTTGCATATAATTGTTCGGAATTTTTTTTCTTTTCTTCAAGTTCTTTTAGCCCGCTCATTTCGGTTTCAAGTTTTATTTTGATTGTTTCATATTCTTGAACGTTTTTTATTGTTTGAGTGTAAATAAATAATTTCTGTCGTGCTAATAACTGAAGAAACTTATATCGCTTAACCATATCGGCGGACGAATTTGAAGAAAGTATTATCCTTGCTGGATACTGGTCGGTAATTGGTCTGCCCACCCCATATTTATATGCAAATCGCAATTCCTTTTTTAATATATTTTTCCATCTGACCGTTTCAGATTTTGCGATTTCCAATTTTATTTTTAGCATATCAATTGACTTTTGCTGGTTTTTTATTGCTCTTTTTGTTTTAAGCAGTTCGGCTTTTGTTGTCTCAAGTTTTCTTATAATATTTTCAAGTTGCGTTTCAAGAGATGCTTCCTTCTTCTTAATGGTTTTTATGTTATTTTCTTTATGAGAAATTTCCGACTGAACGCCGATTAGTTCTGTCCTGCTTTTTTTTATTTTTTGCTTATATGTTTTTATCTGTTTATCGTAATCGGAAGCATAAAGGCAGTGAATAAGTGGATAAGTGGGTAAGTGGATAAGTAAAAGCAAGGACACAACTAACCACTTAATCACATAACCACATAACCACTCTGAATTTCTATTTTTCTCTAACATTTTTCGGAATTCTTACTACAAGGCATATAATTATAAGAATGAAAGAACTTATTAAAATTTCCGATTTACTAAAAAAAACAGGGGTTTTGAAACTCTGAATAAAAATGTGTTTATGCATCAAATATAAAATATAAAAACCGATTCCTCCGCTTATAAGAGCGTCAAATATACCAAAAAATATTTTTTTACTTTGCACAGTAAATGATAACAAAACAACTGAAATAACAGCGAATATAACAAATATTAAGTTAAACCATCTGCTCAAAATATTAAATGTTTTATTTATGGTAAGCAGATTTTCCGCTTCAATTGAAGTGTAATAGATATCTTCAACACCGTTAAGTATTTTTATTTCTTCGGCAATTTTTTTTACAGTTTCCGGTTCTCTTTTTTTTAAGTAGATGTCAATAGTTGCAGGCAGCGGGTTTTCTTCTAAAATTTTTATTTGCTTGGCAAACTCGGGATTTTTTCTGAATTCATCCATTGCTTCTGTTTTTGAAGTATATTTTATCCTGTCAATTGTTTCTATATTTTCAATTTTTTTGATAAGTTCATTTTTCTGATTATCGTTTAATTTGTCGTCAATAAATGCAACTATTTCAACCCGCTCGGAAAGTTCAGAAAGTGAATTGGATAGATTTTTCGTAACGAGCGAAAAAAAACCATAAAATACTGTCGAAATAGTAACGAATAATATAACGAGTGCCGATAATTTTTTCATAATGTTTATTATACCATATTTTAACTGCGTGTCAACACGGATATGCATAATTCCGCCATCTTTTTTGACTTATCTTGTAAATCATGAATAATTGCGGTTATTTTTTCAGAATTTAGTTTGTCTTTGATTTTCTCGGAAATCATAGTATAAATTTCATTAGGTTTGGGACAATCCTTATTAACGGGTTCTCCTATCAACTGCAAAAAATTTTTTATTTTTGAATATCGTGATATCGCTACAAAAGGAATTTTGTATTTTGCTGCAAGAATCAGTCCGTGCAACCGCATACTTACAATCATATCAAGTTTAGAAAATAATTCCAAAAGTTTTTCGGTGTCGTTCCATGTAAAAACATCAATAGGAACATCCGCATTATTTTTGATTAAATTCAACAATTTTATGTCTTTTGATAATTGAAACGGTATAAAAACAATTTCGGCTTTCAGATTTTTTACGAGCAAATTGGATAATTCTGAAAATATTTTTACATCTTCTTTCCAATTTTTTGTTTTCCGTAAAATTATTCCGATTCTTTGTTTTTTACCGATGCTGTTTTTTGTTTCTGATTTAGGTAATTCCAAACCGAAAACCGGGTCTGATGTAACAATAATTTTTTTTTCTACTGCGAAACTTTTTAATAATTTGCTATCCTGCTCGGTTCTTACTGTGATAAAATCAACCTTATTAAAACATTTTTTTATTAAAAAACTATTAAATGCATATTTAATTTCTCCGATTCCGGCAGCATAAACAAAGACGGTTTTTTTGAAAATTTTTGCGGTTGAAATTATCAAAAGATAATACCACAAACTGAATATGCCGGTTGTATCTTGAAAAAGTCCGCCGCTGCCCGACAACAGCATTTTACATTTTGTGATTTCCCTAACAATAGAAAAAATGTTCCACCTATTGACGGCATACAGATTATATTTATCAGAAGTTTCGTCGGGTGCAGCGGATAAAACGGTAATCGCAATATCCGGCTTGTAACTTCGCAAATCCGTTATCATCGCTTTGAGGATAAGTTCATCCCCCGCATTTTTGAAACCGTAATACCCGGAGATAAGTATATCAGACATATTTTTTAGAACGCAGATTACGCAGATTTTTAACGACGATTACACAGATAAATCTTTATCTAACTTTATCTGCCGTTATCTGTGCTCATCTGTGGCTTATTTTTTTTAGAACGCATTTGTTGTATAAGTAAATTAAAATTATGCCGAGAATTGCCCCCAGACATAATCCGTTAAAACTTCTCAACATTGAAACAAAAAAAGGAGTATGTATATGGCAGAATGTATTGATTATTGAAATCTGACCGATAATACCGACGATAAAAAACGGTTTCCATAAGAAATTGCTTTCTTTGTATTTCAGGTAAATTGCCAGAACCATAAAAGGATGTCCTATCAGAAATTCCTTAAATCGCGGTCTTACAAAAAATATTTTTTCTAAAAACAAGCGAAAATTATCTTCTAATGGTGTAGTTGTTCCGTAATTCCCGGTCCGAAAAATATAAAATCCTATTGCAAATAACAGAAAGCCGATAAAAATTGCTTCACCATATAAGAGCGGTTTTTTTAGAAATTTTTTTAAGTTTTCTTTATACAGCAGATATATTAAAATCAAAATTGGTGTAAGAGATACTATTTTTATCCCTCTGAACAAATCAATCCCCAGCATAAAATCTTTAGTTGCCAAAAGACCCGCTATCGTTGTGCCGGACAAAATAGAAAAAACAGCGATTAACAAAAAAATCAAAACCGATTTTACTAATGAATACTTTCCGTCAAAATTATAACTGAGACATAAAAATAAAAGACAAATTATCGGTGATAACAAAGCAATAAAAAAAGAAATTATTTTTGTAATGCCTGTGTATGCCGCAAAATTTGAGTTTATTGCTTTAATGCTCGCAGGTTTACCGACATCAAACCCGATTTTACCGAGTGACTTTTTTGACTGACGGATATATTCTAACGCATAATCAAGCGTTGTTTGGGACAAATCAAGAATTATTATTCCGACATTTCTTTCAAGGGCTGCCCGATTTATTTTTTCAAGATTTTTTTTATAGTCGGAATCCCATCTTAACTTAAAAACTCTGTAGCCGCCGTAGGAATTTTTAAGTATTTTTTTAACTTCTTTTTGTTTGGCAAATTCAATCAACCCGAATGTATAATTAAAATCGGCAGGTATTTCGCCGTAAAAATCGTCGGATAAAATAACCGCCGTAACATTCGGAATATTTTTTGGAATTAACGATATATCGCCCTGCACGGCAAAAACCGTATCAAGATTCAATTTTGGGACGATTGAAATTTTTTTTGATGAAATGCCGAGATATTTTTCCCGCGGAAATATCTTAAATTTTGATTCTTCGGTATCATCAAAAAAATCCTTTGCTTTATCGTCGGAAATAAGAACGGTATTTATTCCGGCAACACTAAAATCCGACAATTTTTCTATGCCGAAAAAATTCGCCACATCGTCGTATTCAACGGCAAGTGCGACGAAATTATTGCCTTCAACGCGAATCCTGTTTTTTAGAGGTATAACTGAAATGCCAAAAAGAATAGTCAAAAAACTTATATAAATTAGTTCTTTTTTTTTTTTCATTCAAATTTCTTTTTTAATTTTTCTCTGTTTTTTTCCAAATCCTGCGGGGTTTTTATGGGGAAAAACCGCTCTTCTCTATCAACCACAATATATTCTGTTTTGAGAAACAAAGAAAGGTCACCTGCGAGTCGTTCAAATTGAATTACCTTTTTGTCACCTGCTTTTTTTTCAACATAATAAAACGGAAGATTGAATTTTTTGTTTAATGAATCTGACTTGAAAATATATGTTGCCGTATTGAAGACAGAAATCAAATCCTGATTGAAATCAGTCGGAAACTTAAACTGTTCTACAATTTCAAGATGGCCGTTCACGACGGCAGGCGCACCGCCTTTATCACCCGGATATTTTTCGGCAAGTTCTACAGTCATTTCGGAATTTTTATAAATGTGATCGCCGAAAATAAGTTCGGAAATTGTGGCGCCGAGATTATCCACATTGGAATACCAAAGATGTTCCCCGCCATTTTTAATGAATTGGGACAAATGTCCCATTTTAGAAAATGCAAACACAAAATCGCCGTGCCCCGGGCCATAATAACTTTCACTTTCCGGAGTTACAAAACCACCGTCGGTATTAAGCCGTTTTGCAATGAACTGGTTGAAACACTTTATACTATTTTCAAGTCCGAACCAATTATTTTTTTTGAGATGTTCAAGCGTTGCATTTTCGGTGGAATGACTGTTCATTAAATAAATCGGTATTTTTACATTATATTTTTGATTAACTTTTTTTATTTGTTCAAGTTTAATTTGCAAAAAACTTTTACCGTCATAAACCTCAACTATGCCTTTTACAACCCCACCGAAACGGGTTGCCATCCCGCCGTTGACAATCACAACGCCAAGTTTCCCTTTTTTTATTGCGTCAGCACCCAGATTACTTAGTTTTTCATTTTGAGAATTATCATTTTTCGGATTGAAGAATTTCATTTCATCGGGCGGTTCCACTTTCGCTTTAAGAATGTTGTTTTTATCGGAAAGTTCGCCGACAAGATATTTTTTTCTCAAATCTTCAAACAATTTTTTGTCGTAATTATATTTTTTTAAGATGTCCATTTCAGTTTTTCGAAATAGTGAAATAGTGAAATTAAATCAAACCTTCATATAATTTCTTTGTTTTTTGTGCAATGTATGTCCACGAAAAAAATTCTTCAACCCGTTTTCTTCCCTCATCGCCCATTGTTTTTCTCAATTTTTCGTTCTTTAAAAGACGGTTAACGGCACCGGCAATCTGTTCCGGGTTTTTCGGCTCAACTAAAAGCCCGGTTTTTTCAGGCAGCACAACTTCAAGAATTCCGCCGGTGGCGGATGCGATAACCGGCGTTTTGCAAGCCATCGCTTCAAGATTTATTATTCCGAACGGTTCATAAATGGACGGGCAGACAAAAATTTTTGCAGAGGAATACAACTGAACATACTCTTCTTCTTTCAAAAGTTCATGAATCCAGACGATATTTTTTTTCTTTTCCACTTCTTTTATTATCCTGTCTTCGTAATCCTTTGTATCCGCACCTGTGGCGCCGAGAACAATTTGCACGGGAATTTTATCCGCTGCGGCAACGAGGTATTCAAGTCCTTTCTGGGGTGTCGGTCTGCCGACAAACAAAATGTAGTCATCGGCGATTTTGTATTTATTTTTTAGAGTGGCGTTTAATGGTGTGTATTTCCATTTGTTCAGGTCAACACCATTATGGATAACTTCTATTTTCTCCGACGGAATGTTGAAAAATTTTAGAATATCCTGTTTCATCAAATTGGAAACTGCAATAACTTTGTCTGCCGACTCAATTCCTATTTTTTCAATCCATGAACTTAATTGATAGCCGTGTCCGAGTTGGTCTTCTTTCCATGGTCTTAATGGCTCAAGCGAATGGCAGGTTGCGACAAACGGTATGTCGTAAAGAATTTTTGTCAAAAGCCCGCCGAAATGCCCGTACCATGTGTGAGTATGAACCACATCGGAAGTTATTTCCTCCACCTGTGCAAGCATATTTACCGAGAGGGTCTCAAGCGTCGGCGAAATTTTTTTACCTTTTAACGCTTCCCATCCCTTGTACCCTCGGACTTTTATTTTGTCGTCAACCCTTTGGTCACCGAAACATCTCACTTCAACTTCCATTATCTTTGAAAGTTCCTGCGACAGATACCTCAGATGAACCCCCGCTCCTCCGTAAATGTACGGCGGATACTCTTTTGCCATCATCGTTACTTTCATAGACCCTCCAATTTTTTTCATTTTTATTTTTTACGAATAATACCAATAACTAAATAAGTAAGAAATCCAATAAATGAATAAACTAATGTTCCTGCAAACATCATAGATAAAACTTCTCGTTGACAGAAAATAATAGATAAAGATTCTTTTCGACAGAAAATATAATCCAAAATAGCACCAGCAGGAGACAAAACTCCACCCATAATCAGTAAAACTAAAGGAGACCGTGTTACATTAGTTAAAAGAATTAAACATGCACACAATAAAATTGTGCAAACTCCAATGGAAAATCCGATGATCGCAGCAGTTTTGTATAATTCGTGTAATTTTTTCATTTTTAATGTCCCGGGGTTGAAAAATAGGCGTGGATTATTGATAGAAATCCGGCTTTTTTTGCTTCTGCGTTTATTGTACCTGCGTAATTTTCGTCATAACTCTCGCCGGTATAAACGCGCCACAAAATTTCGTTATTAAAAAATGCTGCCAACTCCCGTCGTGCATAAATATCGTTGTGCTTTACGACTTTTTCCAGCAGTTCAAAAAACTTTTTTGAGTGCTGTAATGCGAGTTCATTTATAGCAAAGATTTGCTTTGTGGCTACATTTTTTTGTATCCTAAAAATATAGACAGGTTCTTTCTGGGGTTCAAGGCGGACATAATTTTCCCGTCCGTGCCAGACATATTTTTTGCCCGTGATGAGTTCTTCAACGATATAGTCGGCATCCGATAAAATACCGAATTTTTCAACGGGTACGGTTACTCTTGCATCCTGAACCTCGTGCGGATTAAGATTTGCCGCGATAAGAATTATGTTGTCTTTATATTTTTTTCCGTAGAAAAGTACATTTTCGTTCGTTGAATTATAAATTCTTAAATTGTCATAATATTGTAATGCGGGATTTGTCCGTCGGATTTCGTTTATTTTTTCAATATAATCCTTGATATTTCCCGGCTTGTTCCAGTCCCAGACCTTGTACTGATATTTTTCAGAATCAATATATGTCTCCGTACCTGGATATGCGTTTCCGTCGCACAGTTCGTATCCGTTGTAGATTCCGTAGAGCGATGACAATGTTGATGCAATAGCCATCCGCATTTTGAAAGCAGGTCTTCCGCCCGTCTGAATTATCGGCGGGCAGATGTCCGGCGTATTGGTAAAAAAATTAGCCCTCAAAAAATTTGTCAGATATGAATTGGTGAGTTTCAGAACATATTCTATCAGTTCATTTTTTCCGTTTCGCCAGGTAAAATAAGTGTATGATTGCGAAAAACCGACCCTTGCAAGTTCCTCCAATTTTTCATAATTTGTAAATGCTTCAGCAAGAAAAACGGTATCCGGGTAGGCATTTTTAACTTCACAAATAACCCATCTCCAAAACTCCGTCGGTTTTGTGTGAGGATTATCAACCCGAAAATGTGTGACCCCTTGTTTTCTCCAGAATATAAAAATTGATTTCATCTCCTGCCACATTTTTTTTTGCGCTTCGCTTACCCACCCTAAAGGGTGGGCTACATTATTGTATAAATTTGCTCCATTAACGAAGGATTGAAATCCCTCATTCAGCAAATTTGTTTTATCTTGTGGATAAAAATTCAAGGGGTAAATATCCTCATATTTTTTCGGCGGATTTTCCGCATATGCAATTGTGCCGTCGGCTCTTTTGTGAAACCACTTGGGATGCTCTTGAACATATGGATGGTCGGGCGAGCACTGTAACGCAATATCAATCGCTATTTCAATTCCGATTTTGTTTGCTTCTCTGACGAAGCGTCTAAAATCATCAATCGTTCCGAGTTGCGGTTCTATTGATTTATGTCCGCCTTGCTCGTTGCCTATTGCCCAGGGGCATCCGGGATCGTCGTGCCCAGCCGATAAAGAATTATTAGGTCCCTTTCTGAAAGATTTTCCTATCGGATGAATCGGCGGAATATAAAGGACATCAAATCCCATTTTTTTGATGTCCGGCAGGCGTTTTTCACAATCGGCAAAAGTTGCACTTTTCCCGGGTTGTGTTCCCTGCGAACGGGGAAATATTTCGTACCATGCGGCAAAACGGGCGTATTTTTTTTCTGCCATAACCTCTAATATTTTGTCGTAACCGTCTATACTGTATTGGTAAAAACCCGGTGATTTTGGCAGAAAAGAGCCGACATATTTTTCGCCGTCTTTAAGCATCAAAGCAGTTTTCCATTTTTTTTCAGATGATTTTTTATATTTCAGGACAGGATTTTCATCACTTTCTGTTTCACATGAAATAAAAAACTCTCTGTCGGTTTCCGTCTTAACCGGATATAATCCGCCCTCCAATTCCGGATGCACATTTTTAATTTTCATTTTAATCGTTCTCCAAAAAACCTATTCAACTACTTTCGTAGTTGCGAAAGTACGCAAGTAGTTTTATTTTACCGTCTGAAAATAGTTTTTTATACTTTTTAATTATCAATTTTTAATTGCCGTTACTGTGTTTCCTTCAAAAATTTTGCCGCTTCTTCCGGCGAGGTAGGATTAATATAAAAACCGGTTCCCCACTCAAATCCTGCAGCATTTGTTAACCGAGGCGTTATTTCAATGTGCCAGTGGTAATAGGGAAGTTTCCCGCTTTTACACGGTGAGTTGTGTATGACAAAATTATACGGCGGCATTTCAAGAGTTCTGTTCATTCTTCCATTGATGTCCCTTAAAATAATCGCAAGATTGGTGACCTCATGTTTCGGTAAGTCCTCAAAAACGGAAGCATGTATTTTTGGAAGTATACATGTTTCAAAAGGAAATCTTGATGCAAACGGCGTTATGCAGATAAAATCCTCGTTTTCCGAAACGATTCGCACATTTGCATCTATTTCCTCTCGGATAATATCGCAGAAAACACATCTTTCCTTGTATTCAAAATAATTCCGCCCGCCTTCAAGTTCCTGTTTTACCCTGACCGGCACCGTCGGCATCGCTATAATTTGTGAATGAGGATGGACGAGCGAAGCTCCTGCTGCCTTACCGTGATTCTTAAAAATCAGCACATACTCAAATCGCGAATCTTTTTTTAAATCAAGCATTCTATCTCGCCACGCCCAGATAACTTCTTCCACATCCTTGTTTTCCAAATCGGAAAACGCAGCGTTGTGTTTTGCGGTTTCTATAACAACTTCATGGGCGCCGATACCGTCCATAAAATCAAACATTCCCTCGCCTCTGCGGTTGAGATTTCCTTCAACCCGCAAGACGGGATATTTATTAGGTATAACCCGAACCCACCAACCTTTTTCGTTTCTTTTTGTGCCGGGTTCCCTGAAAGAAAGAATTTCCGACGGTGTTTTACTCTCATTACCCGGGCAAAACGGGCAACTTCCGTTAATCAGCGGCACTTCTTCTTCGGACTTTGAAAAATCCGATTGTATTTTTCCTCTTTCGGTTGCAATAATCACCCATCTTCCGATAATCGGGTCTCGTCTTAGTTCCGGCATTTTTTTCTCCTATATCAGTACGACAGTCTTATTTCTACCGACCATAAACCTATGAAATCCGTTGTTTTTCAGATATTCAATTGAATTTTTTAAGTCCTCTTTTGTAGATGGCAGATGAGTTTCATTGACGATTAGTGCGTCACTATTAATGAATTTAGAAATTTCCATAAAATTTACCTCTCCAGTTCCGGGCGCTTTGTGGTCATAAACATCAATAACATCGTGCAGATGAACGCCTATGAGACGGTCGGAATATTTTTCCAAAAAATCAAGATGGTTTTTTACCAATCCCTGTTTTTCGGCAACTATTGAATGTCCGACATCATACCAAAATCCGATTGCGTTAGAGTTAAATCTATCAAAAATAATTTCATAATCGGCTAACGACGGTATTTCATCAGCCCAAAACCTGTTTTCAACCCCTATTTTTACATTTTTTCTTTCGGCATAAATTATAAGTTCATCAAAAGATTTCAACAGATTTTCAAGAAAAATTTTTGATTTTGCTTTTCTTTCCAATAAAAAAGTTTCAAGATAATTTTTGTAATCCGCTTCTTCGCTTCGCTCACCCGAACTGAAGTTCGGGCTACATTTATGGTTTGAATTTGTTCCATTGACGAGGGACTGAAGTCCCTCATTCCACAAATTCTTTTTATATTTTGTCTCATTATATTTTTTTGCCAGAGCCCTCCCTGTTATTTTCATATCTATTTCGCCCGCATGAATCACAATCGCTTCCGCACCGACGGAATTTGCAACATCAATTGTCTTTTTTGTAAGTTTAACTGCCGTTGTCCTTTCGTTTCCGTCGGTTGAGGTCATGTTATAAGGCGAATAAATTGTTTTACCTGTCGGGATAAAATCAATTCTCGGACAATAATTATGCACGGAAACAATTTTTATTCTTTTGGCAATTTCAGATATAAAACTTTCAGGCACCTCAACATTGAGTTCAATTGCCGAAAATCCCAGCGACTTTATTTCCTCCACCATTGAAACCGGGTCTTTATGTTTTGAGATATTGTAGGCGGTTGAAAGTGCAATCATATAAAAAGCAATTAAGAATTGAGAATTAAGAGTTGAGAATTGTAAATGCTAAAATCCATAATTCTTAATTTTCAATTTTCAATTCTCAATTGTCGTATTATCTCCCTTCCTGCTGCTGCTTCTGATAAATTTCTATCAGCGGCTGAGAAATATTTGAGGGTGATTCCTCGTAACGAGAAAATTTCATCTTAAAACTGCCGGCACCTTTCGTAATTGAACGCAAATCGGTTGCATATTTGGAAATTTCCGAAAGCGGCGCCGTCGCTATAACTTTCTGTTTTTTCCCGAGTCGTTCCACTCCCATAACCCGTCCCCGCCGCGCATTTAAATCCCCCATCACCGCACCCATATAATCGTCGGGAATTACAACTTCAAGTTCAACAATCGGTTCCAGTATGCACGGTTTTGACTCGGTAACTCCTTTTTTTAACGCCATGCTTCCTGCAATCTTAAAAGCCATATCTGATGAATCAACCTCGTGATAACTGCCATCGTATAAAGTAGCACGCATATCGGTCACTGGATAGCCGGCAATAACTCCCTGCCCCATCGCCTCTCTGACCCCTTTTTCTACCGACGGAATATAATTTCTTGGAATTCTACCTTCTCTTATCGCATTTACGAATTCAAAACCTTTTCCTCTTTCAATCGGCTCAAGTTTCAGCCAGCAATCGCCGTATTGCCCGCGGCCACCGGTTTGTCTTTTATATTTTCCCTGAACCTCCGCGGTACTTTTTATCGTTTCTCTGTATGCCACCCTCGGCGGTTTGAATTCAACATCAATTCCATATCGTTCTTTTACTCTCGCGATGGCAACTTCTATGTGAAGTGCGCCGAGTCCGGATAATATCAGTTCCTTTGTCTCGGCATTGTAAGATGATTTTATCGTCGGGTCTTCTCTCATCATTGACTGCAGGGCGGATGCGACTTTTTCCTCTTCGCCTTTTGATTTTGGAAAAACAGCCATACTTATTGACGGCTCCGGAAAATTTATTTGTTTGATTTTGCCCGCTGCCGTCTCATCTCCGAGAATATCATTTGTCTGAGTTTCTTTAAGTTTCACCGCAACGATGATATCGCCTGCCGATGCTTCCGTTATTTCCGTTCTCTTTTTTCCGAGTAATGTGCAAAGCGTTCCCAGCCGCTCCGTTGTTCTTCTGGTAACATTTTTGTAATCCGTTCCCTGTGAGATTTTTCCCGAATATATTTTTAAGAATGAGAGATTTCCCGTGTGTGGCTCAATAACACTCTTGAAAACGAGCATTGATGGTTTGTCGGTATCCGCCAAAATAGAAGCCGCCGGCATAAATTCGTTTATAAAACCTACAAGCCCGTCGCATCCGATATTTTTGGTCGCGCTTCCGCATAAAATCGGAATTATTTTTTTTGACGCTATACCGTTCTTAAAACCTGACATTAACTCAAGGTTTGTTATCTCCTTACCGTCAAGATATTTTTCTATTAAACAATCGTCGCTTGATGCAACTACTTCTATAAATTTTTCGCGGTGATTTTTCATATCTTCCGGGGCATCAGTAATAACTGAGACAACTTTTGAGAATTTTGTTCCGGTAGCGTCGGGCACGGAAACCGCAATTACCGAACTATTGAAATCTTTAAGATGGCTTAAAGTTTTTGACAAATCAATATCTTCTTTGTCCAATTTATTTATGAAAATTGCTTTCGGTTTGTCGCAGTTTTCCCACAGATACTCAAAAGTGGCGTCAATAGAAGATGAAGCATCAAATACAAAAATTGCGGAATCCGCAGTTGCAAGTGCTGCAACCGCATCGCATACAAAATCGGAATATCCCGGAGTATCAAGCAGATTTATTTTTGTGCCGTCATGAACAAATGAAATTAATGATGTGTAAACGGACGAGCCCCGTTCAATTTCATCGGGATTAAAATCGCTTACAGTATTTCCGTCCTCAACTTTTCCGACCCGATTTGTAATTTTTAAGTTGAATAAAATCGTCTCAATAATTGATGTTTTCCCGCTTCCCGCGCTACCGACGATTGCCACATTTCTGATTTTTTCTTTTGTGTAATTCATCATATCCCCTATTTAGCCACAGACAGTCACAGAATTTCACTGAATTTTTTTCTGTGTTCTTTCTGTGAAACTCTGTGGCTATATTTATTTGTCCCACAGACAGTCACAGAATTTCACTGAATTTTTTTCTGTGTTCTTTCTGTGAAACTCTGTGGCTATATTTATTTGTCCCGCTTTAACGGGGTTCTTCAACATTTATTTCTTCCAGCGACGGAAGTTCATCGGTTGATTTAAGTCCGAAATATATTAAAAATTGCTGGGTTGTTCCATATAAAAACGGAGTTCCGACAGTATCTTTTCTGCCTGCAGTTCTTACCAGATTTTTTTCAACAAGCGTTTTCAGGACGGCGCTTACCTCAACACCGCGGATTTCTTCAATTTCCGCTCTGGTTATCGGCTGTTTGTAGGCAACTATCGCAAGTGTTTCAAGCGCCGATGACGACAGTTTAAGCGTTGTTTCTTCTTTGAAAAGTTTTCTGATAAACGGTGCGAAATCGCGCTTTGTTGAAAATTGCCATCCGCCGGCAATTTCTATAATTTGTATGGGAGAATTTTTTTCTTCGCAGTCATTTTTTAATTCGGAAATTGCCCGATGGACCTCGTCTGCGGATTTTTCCGTAATACCAATAATCGTTTCAAGTTTCAACGGTCCCTGTGACACAAACAAAAGCGCCTCTATTATTTTTTTAAGTTCCATCGTCGCTTTGCTCCTACACGAATAAAACATCACGAATGCTATCACGAATGTTCACGAATGTGATTCTTCGCCGGAGGACTGCCCCGCACTCTGATGCGGGGGCTCAGAGAATGACTGTCCATATGGTGCCATGCTGACCCTGAATGAAATGAAGGGGAAGCATCCCGTTTTTACCATTATTCGTGTCTATTCGTGATGTTTGCCTCTATTCGTGTGCCGTTATTCGTGATTTATAAATTCTTATCTCGGAAAATGCCTCGTTTTGTCTGACATAAATCTGACCTATTTTTATAAGTTCAAGTAGTGCCAAAAATGTAACTATAACGGAATACCTGCTTTCATCTTTCAGAAAAATAGAATAAAAAGATATGAATTTTTTACCTTCAAGCAATGAAAGAACAATACGGATTTTATCCTCAATTGTGAACTCCTCTTTTATTATTTCTTTTGAGGATTTCTTTGCATATTCTAAAACCTTCCGAAATGCGTCCATTAAATCAAAAAGCGAAACATCAACTCCGAAATCCTCGTCAGTAAATTCTGGCTGGGTTTTACGGAAGAAAACATCCTTTTGTTTTTCCAGATTGGTTTTTAGCAACTTTGATGCTTCCTTAAATTTTTTATATTCCAGCAGGCGTTTTGTAATTTCATCGCGCGGGTCTTCAAGTTCTTCTTCGTCTTCATTTTCATGCTGAAGGAGAAGCATTTTTGACTTTATTCTCATAAGTGTCGCGGCCATGATGAGAAAATCGCCGGCAACATCAAGGTTCATCTCTTTCATCAAATTAAGATATGCAAGATATTCCGATGTAATTTTGGAAATAGGAATATCATAAATATCCAGATCGTTTTTTTGTATGAGGTGGAGCAGCAGGTCCATCGGACCTTCAAAGATTTCCAGTTTTATTCCGTATTCCATATACGCAGATTATGCAGATTACTAAAGACGATTACGCAGATGACGCGAAGTGTCACCCTGAGTGAAACGAAGGGTCTCGCATTTTAATATCGAGATTCTTCGGCTTTGCCTCAGAATGACAGAAACCAGTGATTTCACAACTTTAATGCCTTTCTGATTTCCGCAATTGTTTGTGCTGCGAATTTTTTTGCTTTTTGACTGCCGTTGTTAAGTATACCGTTAATTACTTCAGGATTTTTTTTAAGTTCTTTCTGTTTTTTTTGAATCGGCGCCAATGATTTTATTATTTCGGATGTAATCATTTGCTTACATTTCACGCAACCGATTTTCCCTTTTATGCACAGTTCTTCCGTTTTATTCGCTTCGCTCACCCCCGAATAAATTCGGGGGCTACATTTTTCCGAATATATTTTATGCAGCGCAAAAATAGGGCATAACGAAGGATGACCTACATCAGTCGGATGAATTCGTGCCGGGTCGGTTATGTATGAAGAAATCTTTTGGGAAATTGTTTCCGGCGGGTCTGACAGATAAATGCAGTTGTTGTATGACTTTGACATTTTCCGTCCGTCATTACCTGGAATCTTCGGTGTTTTTGTGAGAAGCGCCGCTGGCTCCGTTAAAATTTCTCCGTAGAAAGAATTAAATCTTCTGGCTATTTCACGTGTTAGTTCTAGATGCGGGAGTTGGTCTTCACCGACTGGAACTTTGTTCGCTTTATAAATCAAAATATCAGCTGCCTGCAGAACCGGATAACCGAGAAATCCATAAGTATGTAAATCACGTTGACTTATTTCTTTGAGTTGTTCCTTGTATGTCGGACATCTTTCAAGCCAGGACAGCGGCGTTATCATTGACAAAAACAGGTGGAGTTCGGCGTGTTCGGGGAGTTGCGATTGAACAAAAATCGTGGATTTTTCCGGGTCAAGCCCGACGGAAAGCCAGTCAATCACCATATTAACCGAGTCATTTTTTATATTTCGTGTATCCGCATACTCGGTGGTCAGCGCATGCCAGTCGGCAACGAAATAAAAGCACTCGTATTTTTCTTGCAGTTCAACCCAATTTGAAAGTGCACCATGCAGATGTCCGAGATGCAATTTTCCCGAAGGCCTCATTCCTGATAAAACCCTTTGTCTCATATTTCACCTTTTTAATCGTGGAGCGAGCAAGAAATTTTTGTGGGGCAACCCTTTAGGGTTGCTTTCAATTAGCAGGGCTTAAGCCCTGCCCTACAATGTGTCCGACAAATTTACTTGCGAGCGATTAGACGCCCATAAAAAGCAATTTTTGTAAAATATCCACGATAACCCACAGAAAATTAAGAAAACCGAATGAAAGTAAAAAGAATATTATAAAAATTCCGTATCTTTCAAGTTGATTGTATTTGAACGCGATTTCCGTCGGTAAAAATGCGGATACAATGCGGGAGCCGTCCAACGGCGGGATCGGAATCAAATTAAACACGCCGAGCACAAGATTTAACTGAACATTTATGTACAAAAGTTTTATGATTAAAGAATTAATTTCGGTATAGGGGTCTAATCCCGTTATCTTAAAAAGCCAGATAATTAAAGCGGATAAGACAGCCATCGCGAAGTTAGAACCTGGTCCTGCCAGCCCGACTTTTGCCATGTCTTTTACAGGATTATTGAGACGGTAAGGATTTATAGGAACAGGTTTCGCCCAACCAATCAAAACAGGCGAATGAGTGAAAATTAAAATCAAGGGAAGAATTATCGTTCCCATCATATCAATATGAGGGATAGGATTTAATGTGAGCCGTCCCGACATTTTTGCCGTATCGTCGCCGTTCAGGTAAGCGACCCAACCGTGACAGCACTCGTGCACCACGACGGCAAAAAATAAAAGCGGAATCCCCAAAATCAAGTCAACATTAGAAATATTCATAATTTTTAATTTTTAACTTTTAATTGCTTTTTTATTATATCTATTTTCAGAAAAATTGTCAATAAAAAAATCCCCACCTGTTTTGTAGTCGCTGATTTTTAATCAGCGTTTTTCAGTGAGGATTTTTAAGCTGTCATCGCATTGGATAGGTATTTATCTATTTCGCAGGTATGCCGGGATGTTTGAGTTGTTCGGCGATTTTTACAAGTTCGTCTAACAGTTCTTTTCGGTGAGGATTACTTTTCTTCTTTTATTGCCTGGCTTGTTTCTTGTTTTTCGGAACTACCGGAACCAAAATAATAATAAACCGCCAGATTTGTTACCCATTCAATACCGTCTATTTTGAACTCATCTGATTTCAGATTTATAAATGTCGGGGCGAAATCCAGGACAAACGAAAATCTTTCGTATATGAAATACTCGCCACCGACAAATGCAGCACCTTCGTAGCCAGTGCCTTTTGTATCAAGCGTATCAAACTTAATATATCCACCCTCTAATCCTGTAAAGGCAGTCAATTTTTTTCCCGAATAAAAATTCCAGTAGCCCCGTCCCGCATAAACATTTATTCCTTCGCCTGTAGCCCATCTTATTTCTGAAGCAATCCGTTCAGAAAAATTATATTTCACGCCAAGATAAGGATAGCCGAGACCGATGCCCAACTCGCCGGAGAAACAGTAAGTAGCAAGTAGTAAATAGTAAGTAGCAAGTAATAAGAATAATTTTCTTGACAATTTTGTTTTTTTGTGTTATACTTTTTACGGAGGTGATATTATGCTTTATATGAATTACAAGGCTTTTTTTATCAAAGGAGATGACGGTTATATTGTTGCCGAATGCCCTGCAATTCCCGGATGTGTTTCTCAAGGTAAAACACTTCAAGAAGCAAAGAAAAACATTAAAGAAGCGATTGAACTCTGTTTTGAATGTTACAAAGAGGATAAAAAGGAAATTCCAAAAGATAGAACACGCATAGCCGAAATTGCTGTTGCTATATGAATTTTGTGAGAAAACAAAGGGGAAGTCATATCCGACTCTACCATCCAACCCGCTCGCCGGTAACCGTCCCCAATCATTATGAAGTTGACCGTAAAACATTAAAATCAGTCCTCCGGACTGCAAATTTAACCGTTGAAGAATTCAAAAAACTTACTTAAATTTTCGTTCCGATTTTTACTGCTTACTCTGTCATTGCGAGGGTTCCGCACATTTTGTCATTGTGAGCCCCGTTGATAGCGGGATAAACTCCGCGAAACAATCTCGCTTTTTGAAAATGTGCCGAATAAACCCTGCCGTGGCAATCTCATATTTATTTTCCTCCGTCCCAATTTTTTCCCAAAAGTGTCATTCCGTGCTTGACACGGAATCTATCTCTCTAATTAGAAGCGTCCCCTTTTTTCCTTTTTTCAGCATATTTGAGTAAATATTGTACCTGTCCCCTTTTCCCTTTCCTGCTGTCATTCCGTGCTTGACACGGAATCTATCTCTTTAATTAGAAGCGTCCCCTTTTTTCCTAATTGATTTAAGGAAGCAATTGATATGGTTTTTTTCGTTATCTCGAATGTTTTTTCACCAAATATTTTTCTATTGACTTTTTGCTATAAAAAAATATAATAAAATCGTACGATGACGATGCGAAAGATAAAATATTATTTAGAAACCTCGTTATTTAATTTTGTATTTGCTGATGATTCTCCGGAAAAAAAGGAGCTGACGGAGAGACTATTTCAGAGAATAGAAGATGAAGGGATGGAAATATATATTTCAGAAATAGTAGTAGATGAAATTAATAAAGCACCGGAACCTAAAAAAGGACAGTTACTAAAATTGATTGAGAAATATAATCCCATGCTTTTATCAGTTGACCAAGAAGTAAAAGATATGGCTCAAAAACTTATTGAAGAAAGAGTAATTCCTGAAAGATATATAGATGATGCTCTGCATATAAGTGTGGCTGTGGTGAATAATTTGGATATCTTAATCAGTTGGAATTTTCAGCATATCGTGAAGGTAAAAACAAGGGTAGAGGTCAATGCGATAAGTAAGTTACTAAGATACAATGGAATAGAAATTTGTTCACCAGAGGAGATGATTGAATTATGAGAGAACCAAAGGCAATGAGAGAAATTCATGAGATACGGGAAAAAATATATGAGGAAAGAAAAGGATTGTCTGATAAGGAATTTTTAAATGAGATTCATAAATCTTCAGAAGAGTTAATCAAAAAACATAATCTTAAATTAAGACGAATAGAAAATAAGCCGAGAGAAGCTGTATAAAACAGTGGTTCTGTAACGCAAAAAATGGTAGCCACAGAATGACACAAAACATCACAGAAAAATTCAGTGCAATTCTGTGACTATCTGTGGGTTCTGTAAAGTAAAAAATGGTAGCCACAGAATGACACAGAAAAACACAGAATT
>Ga0210017_1000800_pt1 | contig 27389 bp, 33 predicted proteins | sample CryGeyCG2014_020_FD_183966 | JGI IMG/M metagenome (GOLD analysis project Ga0210017, IMG submission 183966) | Groundwater microbial communities from aquifer - Crystal Geyser CG08_land_8/20/14_0.20 (SPAdes) (version 2) | ecosystem: Environmental > Aquatic > Deep subsurface > Groundwater | place... | reverse complement strand
TTTCTGATATTGAGGATAGCTTCAATATCTGTTTTCTGTCAAAATCCTGTATTTTTTGACAGAGGTTACTTTGCCGGCAAGAGAACCATCTCGCAAAGTGGTTTTTCGACAGTCTCGTTAGGCTATAAATATAAGGGAAAAAAATATGCCAGTAATATCAATGTTTTTCGGTATAGTTGTATCGCTTTACTTTATTGACTGACAATAAGAAGCATAAGCAGCCGCACATCCATGTGAAATATCAGAATAGCGAAGCTGTGATTTCAATCCCTGACGGTGAACTCTTTGAAGGAGAATTGCCTCCAGCCAAAATGCGATTAGTTTTGGCTTGGATTGAAATTCACAAAGATGAACTTATGGCTGACTGGGATTTGGCAGTTAGCGGACAGCAGCCGTTTAAAATCGATCCATTGAGGTAAACTATGAATCCAAGAGTGAAAGCAGTAAAGGCAAGAGATAACTATAAACTTGAGATAATATTTTCCAGTGGGGAAGTCGGGATATACGATTGCAGTCCTTTGCTTAATTTCGGTGTATTCACTGAGTTGAAAGACAAAATTTATTTTCAACAGGCGAGGGCGGCATATGGAACTGTAATATGGCCACATGAACAGGACATATGCCCTGACACTTTATATTTAGATTCTATAAAAATAAAAAAATCGCCTAACAAATCGCTCCAGCGGACTGGCACAAAAAGCCGTGCCAGCCGCTGATCCTGAGCGTTCGGCGACAAAGAGAATTATGTATAATAATGGCGTAGGATAAAGGATGATATGATGGAGTCGGTCTACATCGAGACAACTGTTATCAGTTATTTGGTCTCTCGACCTAGCCGTGACATTCTGGTAGCTGCCCACCAGCAGACAACGGACGAATGGTGGGCTTCTCGACGACGGGAATTCGAGTGTTTCATTTCGCAGGTTGTAATTGATGAAATACAGGCCGGTGATAATGAGGCGGCTGAGAAAAGGATGAAAGAAATTGGCGATCTTCCGGTTTTGGAAGCGTCAGTTGAAGCGGAGCACTTGGCAGAGGCAATTATTGAGGCGGAAGCCATTCCCCAAAAAGCCGTTCGCGACGCAGCGCACATAGCTGTTGCCGCAGTGAACGATATCGATTATCTTTTGACATGGAATTGCAGGCACTTGGCAAACGCACAAATCATTCGAAGCGTATCAGTAATCTGCAATGCAAAAGGATTTAGCATGCCGGTGATCTGCACTCCAGAAGAATTAATGGGGGTATAACGCTATGTATGATGATCCAATAGTTGAAGAAGTTAGAAAGACGCGGGAACGATTGGCGGAAGAACATAATTTCGATGTGGGGGCTATATTCGAAGACCTTCGGAAGCAACAAAGCACATTGGGGAAAAGGCTTGTCCGCCGACGACAGAGGAAACAAATTGCCGAACAAGCGGCTGCACCTGACCGGAATTCCGCTGCGCTCCATCCCGGCAGGTGAGCCTTAGTGTTCTCCCCTCGCTCCGCTCAGGGAGAATGCGGCAGTTAAGCCGGAACTCCTGTTTCCCTCCGCTCCGCTCAGGGAGAACAAGGAGTTCAAGACCGATGCCCCTTCGGGGCACGGCTTAACTGCCGCATTATGCATATGCAAAAAATAGAAATTGATAACTCAAAAGATAATAAGGAGCTGGTTAAGATTTACATCGGGAACTGGTAAAAGCACAGAGGGCATTCTGAAGTGCATGGAGGGCGATCCGTAAGGTAATGTCAGACACACCTTAGAAGCAGGAGATGCATAGACATGATGAAGAAAAATATTTGCTCAATCATTATCTTAACAGTTGTCTTGGTTTTCTGGGGGTTACATCATAACGCTTTCTCAGAAAAGAAAGGAGGAAGAAAGATGCAAATCACAAGTTCTGCTTTTACGGAAGGCAGTATGATACCGGCAAAATACACCTGTGATGGACAAGATATTTCACCACCGCTTGAGTGGAAAAATGTTCCTGCCGGTACAAAAAGTTTTGCTCTTATCAGTGATGATCCTGACGCACCTATGGGAACTTGGGTACACTGGGTTGCCTACAACATTCCTCCGAATATGAATAAACTCGATGAGGATGTGAAGCCTGAAAAGGAATTCAAAGATGGGCCGACACAAGGCAGCAATAGCTGGCCGAGAATCGGGTACGGCGGCCCCTGTCCCTCGAGTGGCACTCACAGATATTATTTCAAACTATACGCTCTTGATACTGTACTGGATGTCAAACCGGGAGCCACAAAGGCACAGGTACTGCAAGCGATGAAAGGGCATGTTCTTGCGGAAGCCCAGTTGATGGGGAAATATAAGAGGCGGAGGTAACCCATAGCAGAAAAAGCTCAGGAGGTTTAAATGAAAACAAGGATCACAGAACTATTAGGAATAGAATATCCTATAATACAAGGGGCCATGGCATGGGTTTCTCTTCCTCCACTGGTTGCTGCGGTTTCAAATGCAGGGGGTCTTGGAATACTGGGTTCATCCTTTATGGTACCCGATGAACTCAGAGAAAACATAAGAAAGGTAAAGGAACTTACCCAAAAACCTTTTGCGGTGAATTTTATGCCAGAGAATCCACTGCTGGAAGAGCTTTTAGACGTCATCATAGAAGAGAAGGTGCCGGTGGTCAGCTACGGCAAGGGAAATCCCAGGAGAATTATAAAAAAGACAAAACCCCACAATATAATAAACCTTCCCACTATGGGGGCAGTCAGACATGCCGTTAAAGCAGAGCAGGATGGTGCCGACGCCGTTATTGTTCAGGGAACCGAGGGTGGAGGACATACAGGCTTTGTTGCCAGTTCCATACTGGTACCAATGGTTGCCGAAAGGGTAAAGATACCTGTAGTGGCTGCCGGTGGATTTGGGAATGGGAGGGGGCTTGTTGCCGCCCTGGCACTGGGTGCTGAGGGGATTTCCATGGGAAGCAGGTTCATAACCACTCAGGAGTGTCCTATCCTCCTTCATGCAAAGGAGTGGATAGTCAGCTCCAGTGAGGAAGATACCGTGGTTACAGACAACTTAACTGGTATACGATGCAGGGTTCTGAGGAACAAATTTGCCGAAGACCTTCTGGACATGAAAGAACGAAACGTTTCTCCCTGGGAGATGATGCAGCATGCCAGAGGCAGATTCAGGAAGGCCTTTGTTGAAGGCGACCTGGATGAGGGTTCCATTGCGTGCGGACAGGTTGCCGGGCTCATTACTGACATACCAACCTGTAAAGAACTCATTGACCGGATAGTAAAAGAGGCAGAGGATATAGTAGCTCCCCTTAAAGAAAAGGTATTATCTTAAGAACTACTTAGTTCTTCCTAGAGTTTTTTGATCTTTATCATAGCTCTGCGCTGGGACTTAGGAAGCTTTTTTGACGGCCCTTTCTTTTGAGTGTGAATAACCTCATTAACGGGCTCATCATCAGGCTCGTCATCATACCTCTTCTCTTTGGCAAAAATCGCCATCTCCATCCTCATCTCAAACTCACCAGAAGGTATAACAGAGGCCCCCTGTCTTTCAGAAAAATCGACTATTTGACGGTCAGAGGTTACCACAACCATCTTTTCCCTTGCAACCTTAACAACCCTCTTTATCACTTCATCGGCCTCTTCGCCTTTTTTGGAAAAGACAATATCTATCCCTTTATCCCTGGTTCTCTCCTGTCTGATACCACCCCCCTTACAGCCGTCAAAAACTACAGTAATCCCGTGTTTCCTTACCTTCTTGTAGGCAGCCAGTCTGCTGATTAACTCATTTCGCCCTTTCTCTATATCCATGTGATCCAATCTGCTTAAAACAGGTGATTGCTTAATCAAATTGTATCCGTCGATAATTATATGAATAGCCATTTAAGACTCCTGGAAACCCAATATGATCTTTTATTGATATAATAACAGAATAATTAAGGTACCTCAATATATTAATAGACACCCAACCTGATTCCTATATTCTGTATTCCTTTCATCACAAATATAAATTTCTTGACATGCCAATAGGGCGTTGATATTCTACTTTTAATGTAACTACTCAGGTAGATAAACTGAAGGCGGAAGGCTTTTAGGATACTTCAGTTTTCGGTCTTCAACCTAAAAACCTAAGTAGAACAGGCATCTCGCCTGTCAAGGGAGTATTTTAAAATGAAAAGAAAAGCGAAGATTGAAAGGAAAACTTCAGAGACGGACATTAAAATAGATTTAAACATCGATGGTTCGGGGCAATATGATGTGAATACCTCTGTCCCCTTTATGGACCATATGCTGTCTTTGATGGCCAAACATGGTTTCTTTGATTTAAAGATTAAGGCCAGCGGTGATACCAATGTAGATTTACATCACACCGTAGAGGATGTCGGCATATGCCTGGGTGAAGGATTTAAACAGGCATTGGGAAAGAAGGATGGAATAGTAAGATACGGTGAAGCATCGGTGCCTATGGTTGAAGCTATGGCATCAGTTGTACTGGATATCTCGGACAGGCCTTTCCTGGTCTATAACAGTAAACTGAAGAAGGGTAAAACAGGTGAATTTGACACAGAATTGATATGGGAATTTTTCAGGGCATTCAGCAGCAGCGCCGGAATAACATTACATATCAATGTTATGTATGGTAAGGACACCCATCATACAATTGAAGCTGTCTTTAAGGCCTTTGGCCGGGCACTAGATAAAGCCACCACCATTGACAGGAGAATAAAAGGGGTAATGTCCACAAAGGGCAAGCTGTAGATGATGAAAAGGTTGATTGCTGTAATAGATTATGGAATGGGAAACCTTAGAAGTGTCCAAAAGGCATTGGAAAAGATTGGCAGCAGGGCAATTATAGCCAATACTCCAATGCAGATATTAGATGCCTCTTCAGTGATATTGCCGGGTGTGGGAGCATTTGCAAAATGCATGAACAATCTGGAAAAGCTAGGCCTTGTGGATTCTATATACAGATCTATCGAAGCAGGCAAACCTTTTCTGGGGATATGTCTGGGTCTGCAGATTTTATTCACAGAAAGCGAAGAGTTTGGTAACCCAAAGGGGTTGAATATCATCAAAGGAAGAGTGATACGCTTCCCAACCAATCTTACAGGTACTGACAGTGATAACCCAATGCCCAGGGCAAAATTAAAGGTCCCCCACATGGGGTGGAATTCTTTGAAGTTCAGAAAAAGGGCCCCTGTTTATGAACACATAGATGACGGTTCATATCTGTATTTTGTTCATTCGTTCTATGTTGTCCCCGAAGATGAGAATATAGTATCAACCACAACAACTTATGGAATCGAGTTCACATCCAGCATCTGGAAGGACAACATCATTGCCATGCAGTTCCACCCAGAAAAGAGCCAGAAATTAGGGTTACGAATTTTGAAAAACTTCAGTGAATTAAAATAGACAACCTCATAAAAAGTCAAAACTCCCTCTCCCTTGATGGGAGAGGGCGGGGGTGAGGGTAGATATACACAGTGATTTCTATGTGTTAGAATCCCCCTCCCTTTTGTTCCCTCCCACCAGGGGAGGGAATAGTGACTTTTTACGAGTTCATCAAAATAGAGGGGTTCGCGTGTGCTTTCCTAACGTTGAAATGGGCAGGATGGACATAAACAAAAGGTGTATATCGCCTTTCATAAAATTAATGGTTATCTTGGCAAGCCTTACAATGATGGGGTGTGCACAATTGAGCGCTGCCAAGTCTCCTCAACCTGCTGTTGAAAAGATACCTGGCATTAATACAATTGCCATAATACCATTTCAAACAATACTACAAGAAACAAAAAAAGGGGGAATTGTTAGTTGCCCGATATGTGGAAACTTATTTAAAAGTGGCGAGATTATACCAAATGCTGAAAAAAGACTAACCCAACTCTTCTATCAGAAGCTGAATGCCTTAGAGGTTTATAGAGTATTGCCCATAGATCAAGCAGGAGGAGCTATCTCTAAGACGCTATATGACGATTTAAAAGCATCCCATCTTAAGATGGCGGTCCAGGTCGGAAAAGAACTCAATGCAGATGCGGTTTTAGCAGGTTTTGTATTTCGTTACCGAGAGCGCGAAGGATACGCTTATTCCGTTAATAGGCCGGCATCATTAGCATTCGAGGTGCACCTCATCAGTCTAAAAGAGGATAACAGTATCTGGGAAGGCTCCTTTGACGAAACCCAAAAATCTCTCAGTGAAAATGTGCTCAAACTATATGCTTTTCTCAAAATAGGAAGCAAGTGGTTAACTGCGGATGAGCTGGCTGAACAGGGTGTTGAAGAGGTGTTGAAAAAATTCCCCGGATTAAGAAGAAAGTAGCATGGGTTAAATTTTATGATTATTATACCGGCCATTGATTTAAAAGAGGGAAAATGCGTTCGCCTTATTCAGGGCCATATGGATAAAGTCACTGTCTTTTCCAATGATCCTGCTGAGACAGCTATGAGATGGGAGGATAAAGGGGCTGAATTAATACATATTGTAGATCTGGACGGATCCATTGCAGGCAGTCCCAAAAACAAAGGAATTATAGAGAAGATAGTCAAATCAATAAACGTTCCCATCCAGCTTGGCGGTGGGATAAGAGACCTGGCTACCATTAACCAGTACATCTCAATTGGTGTAAGCAGGGTTATCATGGGGACGATAGCCATTGAAGCCCCCGATTTGATAAAACAGGCCTGTCAACTGTACCCGGGGAGAATCCTGGTTGGTATTGATGCAAAGGACGGAAGGGTTGCTATCAGGGGTTGGACTGAGGTTACTGAAAAGAGGGCAGTAGATGCAGCAAAAGAAATAGAAGGCCTTGGTGTTGCAGCCTTTATTTTTACTGATATTAAAAGGGATGGAATGCAGACAGGCCCAAATATAGAGAACACAAAGAAGCTGGCTCAATCTGTGACCGTTCCCGTTATAGCATCAGGTGGAGTGAATACCATCAGTGATATTGAAGATATTATGAAGATAGAAGAATACGGGGTTTCTGGGGTCATAGTTGGAAGGGCAATCTATACAAACTCCCTTAGACTGGAAGATGCGATAAGATTAACCCGTGAGTCGTGAATCGTGAATCGTAATTGGAATAAAAATAAAAGCCCGATTTACGATTTACGATTTACGGCTTACGGGATAAGAGGATAAGAAGTTACAGATGTTAGCTAAAAGGATAATACCCTGTCTGGATGTCAAGGATGGCCGTGTAGTTAAAGGGATAAACTTCATTAGTCTCAGAGATGCAGGTGACCCTGTTGAAAATGCCAGGGTGTATGACCAGCAAGGAGCAGATGAACTCACTTTCCTGGATATCACCGCCTCTCATGAGAAGCGAGATATAATACTCACTGTAGTGGAAAGGACAGCAGAAGAGGTATTTATGCCCCTTACCGTTGGTGGCGGAATCAGGAATCTTGAGGATATCCGCAATCTGCTCAATGCCGGTGCAGACAAAGTCTCTATAAATACCGCTGCTGTGAATAACCCGGGCTTTGTAAGAGAGGCAGCTGAAATGTTTGGAAGCCAGTGCATTGTTGTAGCAGTAGATGCAAAGAGGACGGGAAATGGGGGATGGGAAGTATATACCCATGGCGGCAGAAGGCAAACAGGGATAGATGCACTGGAATGGGTAAAAAAAATGGAGGGGATGGGGGCAGGAGAGATACTGCTTACCAGTATGGATTGTGATGGCACGAAGAATGGTTATGATATTAAACTAACTAGGAATGTCTCTGACCTTATAGACATTCCGGTAATAGCCTCTGGAGGGGCAGGCACCCTGGAACACCTATATGATGCCCTTATGGGTGGGAATGCCGATGCCGTTTTAGCTGCTTCCATCTTCCATTATAGAGAATATACTATTCGTGAGGCAAAGGAATACCTGAGAGAAAAGGGTATCTGTGTGAGGCTATAGCACTACCTCACACTTAATGGAACATAAACTATTAGCGCCTTTTTCTTTTGATTTGCAAACTGATTTAATTCCGATTAAGATTTCGGCGTTTGCCAGGTGGGCGCAGTTCCATGTTAAGAGAAACTGTATGTTGAGTTGCGTCATCAAGTTCTTGCTTGGCATATTTCGAAAAAATGACCTTCATTATTCTTCCTTGAAGATTTCCTCCATAGGGATTCCTCCCAGATTTCCTGCACGATAGGCATTGAGCCTCTTTTCTGCTTCTTCTGCCCATATCGCATCCAGCGATCTGTCTGGCTCATCAAGGCTCTTTATGATCCCTTCGACCACCATAAACCTTTCGTCTGGTTTTAATTTTAATGCTTGTTTAAGTATTTCTTTACTGCTCATGAGATTCACCTCCCATTTTTGTGAACGGCAGCGATAAGCGGACCCCGAAGCGGCCAGCTATTGGTGTTCCGCTTGATCGCCTTGTTGGGGCTCCCCTTCGTCATCGTTCACATCGCCCCCTGAGTTTGGGGACTCCTTAACGTAGTATTTTCGCTTGAGATAGGGACTCAGTTCATCCTTTATCGAGTCTCTTTGTTCTCTGGAAAGGTATTGGCAACCCGTCACAATACCATAGCAGTGCGCGCTTCCGCAATCACACCGGAAAATGTTGGCTAGATTGTCTTCCGTGGCGCAATAGTTGATGCACACCTCTTCGCCTGGCGTGATCTGTCGCTTAGCTCGGATTGTAAGATCGGTAAACTCGATCTTCGCATTTGCGTCACAGGAATGGTTCATCTCATCGTCAATCAATCCGCCCTTACCGAGATGCTTGTGCGTATCTATCTGGATACTATACTCGTTAGGGGACGCGAGCAGGTCGCCCTGCATCTTCACGATGACCGCTCCTTTGAGAATGGAAGCTACCGTAAATACGCCCGTGCGGTCCCCGCGAGCACCGATCGTCAGACACTCGATGAAAGTGTCACTCTGATCTCTCACAGTAACCATTGCTTCATATCCCTATGTTATGCACTCCTCATTCCACACACGTTTGAATGCGACGCACATCTGTTCCGCGACAAACTTGGGTAGAGCTAGGTCGAACGTTGACTCGCGCAGATTATGAAGGCGCAGGTCACGCGTGTTGTTAGAATTCAGCGCTGCGGCAATACGTGTGTCGTTCTCGTGGTCCATGCCCTCGACAGCCATAGGCTCAAGTATGATAGCTCGGACATCATGTGTTCCGGCATCATAGATAGAGATCTCTGTAGGTAGAAACGCGAATGCCCTTGAATCGGAAATAAGCAGAATCTTAAGGAACTCCTCAACTTTTGGGTTGACTGTTTCGTATCGCTCCATGACGGTATTCTTACGATACCGATTCTCTTCGGTGTCAGGGAGCAGCACGAGTTCCTTACGCTTGCCTAGTAGAATACGTTCTTCGAGGATACTCCGGTAGAACTGTGCGTTGAGGCGCTCCCAGTATAATTTAGTCGAAACAACCCAGGCATCGTGCGCCCGGCGAGATTCTTCAAGTGTCCTCGCGAAGCCCCAGAGAAACCCGAAGCCGAAGTGATTTGCCAAGGACAACCGTTCGGCAGCAAAGGTAATGGACACTGGGTTGTGGTGGATTCGGCTCTCACTGAAATAGCGTTGAATGGAGATATTCAATTCTCTTGCGTGAGCGTCCCCGACGGTAACTGGTCTGGTATAAGGAATCGTTGCCATGTGGGTAATGTCGAACGGGAGTCTTCCTCCAGAGGATAGTTCTTGGGAGATTAGCAGAGTTGGTTTGCCTAATGTGTGGGCTATTCCAAGTTCGTAAAGAACGTTTGGGTTGAAACCTGAGATATCCGCAACAACAATGTCAGCCAAGAGGATGTCCATCATAATCCCTTGGGTTATGAGCCCGAGATCCTTCTTCTTGTCTGCTCTGGCGCAGTCAAAGTCTGAGTCTCGCGCGGCCCCTAGGATCACCTCGTAGACTGCATCGAATTCTGGCGCGAATGGCATCAGCACATAGCAGTTCCGTTGCATGGTATTGGTCTCCGTAGCTATCACATCTGTCGTGAGAGTGGGCCTTACGTGGACAGCTTCTTATGCCCCAACATCATGCGTCCCGCTGCACGCCTTCGTTAGCCCGATTTCTCATCATGGTCGCGCTGCCTCAATCATCCCTTCCTCAGGCGGTCATCCAGATCCTCATTACCTTTGGGATATCGATCGTAGGGATGGTCTAGAGAATCGTAGTAGAAGTAGACATTCTTCCTTGGCGTCCTTGAACGAAGGCGATCAAGGCCTCCTTTCCGCTCATTTGAATTCTTGGCATCGAAAAATTCCGTGACCATATTCCGGCGCTCTACGCTGCCGAAAGAGCACCATGAGGTCAGATACAAGACGCTCGTCGTAGGGGGGAGAACGCGAATCGATGAAGCTTCGATGCAATAGCAAGGCACTCCAGGACGCTCAAAGGGTTTGGCCAGTCCTATCGTGGCGTAGTAGCTAGACATCCGGCGTATCTCACCACTGAGTTCAACAAGGGCTCCCACATTCTTTGGCCACCCGATCTCGTCGAGTGCTGAGCGCTGATTCTTGATATTTTCATCGAGGAATACAGGCACGCATTCGAAGGACTTTCCGTATTGATTATACAGCCCTGCGTATAGCTTTCGCCCCGCCAGCGATTGCCGTGGTCGATAGACGAGATCGCCCCAAACAAAGACGTCGAGAACGTCATATCCACTAGCACTCAGTGGATCTGCAGGTGAGGACGGGTATTTCACACGCAGAAAATCAGATAGCTGCTGGCTGAAGTCGCTCCAGCCTTGGGCACTTATCCTGGTTTGGCGCGCGGATTGCTGGGCATATAGGGAGCAAACGGGGAGAGAAGGCCCGTCACGCGCACTTTAGCACCGTCTGACAGCCCTTCGTGCTCGACACCTCTATACCAGAAATCCTCCGCGCTCGTGTATATGCCGTCGAATCTGCCTTGTCTAAAATACTCAATAATTCCCTGCAGAGCCTTCAGGATAGTCTCTCCGCCTGCATTTATCACAGCATCGTTTACGAGTGAGGATATCCACGTAGGTATTGTCATTGTGTCCTCCTTGGTGGGCTAACGAGTCTGTAGAAAAAGTCCTTTTACAGGGGAGTAGTTTCCGACCAAGACCGATTTTTTTCAGACTTTTAACTTAGCACAGACGATGCATTTTTCCGGTGGAGCATTATTGCCCTTCCTTCAATCTGTGAAGATATCGGGTGGCGTTGCTTTGTTCAGCTTCATCCCAGCTTTATCCGGTCTCCATCCTTTGGGTATATCAGGCAAATCCCAAACCATATCGGTGTATCTTCTTCACATTGTGAACAATACAGAACAGATTCCACTGCGTGTTTACTTTCCTTTTACCCCGTAACGTGAAACGGTTAAGCCCGATAGCTGATGCGATATGGGCAAATGGAGGCTCACTTATTGCCAGCCGCATCCCGTAAAGAACTTTACCTGAAGCAGAGTCAATCTTCCGCTTCATCCTCTCTGTAAAGGTAATCTCGCCTTTTGCCGACCTTCCCACAAAATAAGCAACCTGCCGTATCTCTGTACGCTCCGGATACCGCAGGCATTGGGAACGAAGGGCACATGGAAGGCATGCCGACTTGGGTCCCTTAAACTTGTATGCCCGAAAGTTCTTCACTACAACGTTGGCGCCACTGCGGTAGAGTCGTTTACCAGCCGGGCATAAACAATAACGCAACTCTTTGTCAAAGATGAAGTCTTTGGTACTAAAAAGTGGAGTGTGCCCCTTCCGACCAGCTCGTTCCTTCCTGCTGCCTTCTTTGTAACGCTCATAATTGGCAAACCTGGGATCGCGCTTCCTGAAATGTGTATCCGCTACATAGGCGTCTATCCCCCCGGTAAATAGCATCTCCATGTTCTTTTCTGTATGAAACCCACTGTCTGCTGTAAGCTGGGTGGTTTTGAAAATGTCTCCTTCTTTATCAATGGCATGAAAGTTCTCCCGCACTCCTTCGACCATAGGTTTCAATAAGTCGTGTTCTTGCGCTTCCCCAAATGCCTCGGCATGAACTATAACCTGATGCTTCCCGTCCACTGCCGTCACTCCATCATACCCCTGAATAACTCCGCGGGAGGTCTTCATCTTGGCAGACTCGTTGTCCGTGATGTTGCTCTTTCTCGGTTTACCTGTCTTGCCAGGTTTGTCATCGTTGTTGTTCAACCACTCCCTAATCTTGGAAATCCTCTTGCCAAGGGTCTCCACAAACTTTTTCTCACGATTTATGTTTTGTATGTTTGTCTGGTTTTGATCCTGCTCCCGATGCTTCTCCAATATCATGCCTATGGCTGTCTCCATCTTGGCGGCCTTCTTCTCAAACTCAGACCTGGTTCCACTCCATTCTTTAGACGCGTTGGAAGGCAGCTTGCATCCATCGATGGCAAACATCTCTTTGCCGATCAAACCCAAGTCATCGCATACCAATAACACATCACGAAAAAGATGAACGATCTCCTTGTCCATGGTGGCTATAAAATCTGCAATGGTAGTGAAATGTGGCATGGTATCGGCGCTCAAGGCCATGAAGATGATGTTCTCCTCACAACACTGGGCAATCCTCCTGCTAGAAATGATCCCCCGGGAATACGCAAAGAGAACGATCTTCAGCAATATGCGCGGATCATAGGCAGGCGCCCCGGTCTTATCGTTCTGAAACCGCTCGTCAAATACTGATAGATCAAGCTCGTTGTCGATCAGATGATTCAAAGAATATTCAAATGTGCCTGGTAGAATCTGTTTCTCGAAAAAGATAGGGATGAATTTACCTTGTTCGTAGGAATAAGGTTTGTAACGTGCCATGCAACACCTCGTGGAGTCTGTAGAAAAAGTCAATCTCGCACGAATCCGGTGAGTTTGAAGAAAATGCAACCTCTCAGGATGCTCTGTATACGACGATCTCATACAGGGGAGGGGTCAAGAGACCCCCGAAAACTGAGGGTTTTGATCTTGTGAGGACTTATTCTACAAACTCGGTAGATGGTTAAGCGGTTACCAATTCCAATGTCGCAACAATATTATAATAAAATGCTCATGATTACAATCATTTTACCTCTATATTACCCTTTTCCTACAGATTCAACACCATAATCAGCCGTGCGTTCTTAAGCATCGGCTGGATTAACTTGTTAGAAATCTTTTTATAGGAGGCTATATGATACCAAATAACGATCCATTAATAATTGAAGAATATCAACTATATACGGCACATTATAACCCCGAGGACGGAGTTATAACCATTGATTTTTTTCCTGAAGGAATCGCTTTTGTAATGAAAGATGAAGTTCGTTATCAAAATCATTTAAATAAAATAAAACAACGGATTAACGATTGTTTCCGCAAAAGTGTCAATCTCCTAAATAATCGTCAATCCACTTCTGAGCTTTAATAAGGATATGATTTATTGTTTCGTTATCTCCAACATAGTTTATTGTTCCACTGAAAGGCTGATCAAATGAATGGTTCCCTTTATGGACAATTATGCAGTATTCATAACCAATCAGACCATCTTTTATGGATAGGAGTTTGATATTTATGTCGCATCCTTTGTATGTAGTTTCCATTTTTTTATTCCTTTCTAACAATGTTATTAAGCGACAAAACGAGTGTAGCAGAAATAGGCTTTTTTGTAAAATAAATCGACATAACCCATTAATATAATTATACTCACTTGTCGGTTAACACCGCAAACGGAAGGAATACACACATTTCGCTAAATGCCCTATGCTAACTATACCGCCTGAGACATTAACGCGCTTTGTTGCACTCATGGAAAAGCGAACCGTTCCTTCCATTCAGCGCAATTTCTATAAGAAATGGCTGCGGTATTACTTGGATTTCTGCGCCAAATACCGCCTTCCCAATTCCTCCTCGAAAAGCCTGCCGCAGTTTCTTGCCAAGCTGCGGGAAAAGAAACAAACTGACGAGCAGATCAAGCAAGCGGGTTATGGGTTTACATCTAAACCCTTGATTTGAGACCTGAGTAATATATGTTTATCTAACCAAAAACACTGCAGGCATCCCTCCAGCGACACCTGGTTCGGCAAAAATCCAATGGTGCTTTCTGTTTTATCAGAGAACGAAACTCCTGGGCACTCCTCTTTTCTCCATAAGATACCCCCAGCCCCTTAAGTACTATCGCATCCCACTTTCTGACTGCATCCTCGTCACCATTAGGGCTTTGGCAGCGGTTGTTCTGGCAGAGGGGACAGGTTTGACATAGTTCGTCAACACCCTCGATGATTTCTATTATCGTATCAGTACCCGATTGCATGGTTTCTCTGATTTTGTCCCCTATTTGGTCAAACCTCTCTCCTCTGTCAGGGAAGTTGCCTGCCAAAAATGGCTCACAATAGATGTGGTGCGGACGCCATCTTGACACTTCAGCTCTGTTATCGTCGGTCATATTTTTTCCTCCTTCTTTCAGGGTAGTAAATAGATATATGAGGGGAGAAGATTCTATAATAAGACATTGCTATCCCCCATTATAAGAACGTCTGAGACCAGATTTACAAGTCCCCATATGGCATCTGCCGCAAGGTGAACTTCTACAGATCGGTCAAAAAGAATGGAAAGACTGGGCACAAACTCCTGGTCACCCTTCCAGAACAGATAGTACAGGGGATAGTACAGGGGCACCTTTGGGAAGGCTAAAACCCTGTAAGCGGCATCTGCCAGATCCAGAGCCTCACCCCCCACTCCCTCCGCTGCTCTTTTGAAACCCTCGAGATCATTGCCGTATCGTGCCAGAAGAGGTCTTATTTTAAGTTCATGAGTGCCCTTGAAAAAATGGGCGGACTTGAGTTCTTGAACACTTACCATTTCTTGGCTGAGAGATTGAGCTCCCGCATTTAGCAGATATACCAGGCACAGTAATTCCAAAAGGGGATTGTCTATTCGGTCCCACTGGCCTTGTACCTGTCGATACAGGCAGTGTGTTCGCTTGTCAACTAAAAGATTTTCTTTCAAAAAGGGAAGAAGCAGACCATCTGAAGGGTGGTTAATGGCAAAGGCGTTCTCACAAACCTCTCTTATATCTCTCTGTTCTAAGTCTTTCCAGTATTGAGCCGGTACCTTTACAGCATCGCCAGAGGGGCTTCTGGCTGCCGGTTTTTCACTGCGCCGTCTTTCCTGCATATTCAAATATCCCTGGCTGAATGGATAAGGTCCAAGTCTAAATTCATCTCATGGAAACCTGTCACAGTCCTTTGGACAATACTCAATAAGATTCTTTATGACGTATGCAAGGACAGGACATGGTTGACCCAGTATTCTCTCCTGCCCCGATAGTTAATGATCAGGAGAGATCAGGGTTAAAATATCAGGCCCATCCTCTGTAATTGCAATAGTATGTTCGAAATGAGCGCATAGACTCCCGTCCACCGTTACGACTGTCCAGCCGTCGGGTTGAACCTTAACCCTCCATGTCCCAACATTAACCATAGGCTCTAACGCTAGCACCATCCCAGCCTTTAACTGTACGCCTCTATTTGAGAGACCGAAATTGGGGATTTGTGGTTCTTCATGGAGGTTTCTACCTATCCCATGACCTACAAAATCTCTTACCACAGAGAACCCGTTCCCTTCAACCCAAGATTGAATAGCATGGGATATATCATGGAGTCTACATCCTGCTTTAGCCTGTTCGATTCCCTTATAGAGGGCATTCTGTGTAACATCCAACAGTCTTGTAGCTTCTTGACTTATCTTCCCAACAGGGACAGTAATAGCGGCATCGCCATAGAATCCACTCCGAACTACACCCAGATCCAGACTTACGATATCCCCTTCTTTTAACCTCCTTGAATCTGGAATCCCATGTACTAACTGTTCATTAACAGAAACGCACAGACTTGCAGGAAAACCGCGGTATCCCTTAAACGCAGGAATTGCCCCTTTTTTTCTTATTTGTTCTTCCGCATAGGAATCTAACTCTAATGTAGTGATCCCAGGTTTGATAATTTTCCTTAATGCCTTTAATATATGAACAACAATCTGGTTGCTCTTTCTCAGTAATTCAATCTCTTCTTTAGACTTTAGAATAATCATATATCCGTTTCTTTACAGGCTATTCCTAAATTCCGTTATCTGTTTCCAAGGGACATTCAGTGGCTACCTTCCTGAAACTCGTCCATCTGCATATAGTAGTCCTGTCCATCATGAACAATGATCTTTATAATCTTCTGTTTCTGGAGGTCATTTAAGTACTTTATTGCTTCGTTCATGTGGATGCCGAGAGAGCTTGAAATATCAGGGAGGGTAACCGAGCGTCGTCTCACAAGGTTGAGTATTGCCGATTTTATATCTGTTTCATTGGTGTCCTGTTCTTTCTTTTGGAATTCTTCTATAACGCTGTATTTCTCCCCCAGTATGGTCTCTATCGCCTGCAATTCTTCCACGGATAGCCCTTCTGCAGAACTTTCAGCAGGGGGACGAACAACGGTATTGAGCTGGATTTTTTTAGGATCTATCTCCGAAACCATGGTTTTGATCTTCTCCACTTCATCAAGGTGGTCGTTTTGCCCCTTGACAAACATTATCTCAAGCCATATTTCCCCATTAAACTCTCTGCTGAAGGACTTTAACCCGTCGATTATCCGATCTACTTCCAATGAACCGTGAGGGCGGTTTATTCTCTCAAATACCTCTTGTGTAACAGCATCTAAGGAAGGAATAACAAGATCAGCGTTACGCAGGGCATTTCTTACCCCCTTTTGGTAAAGTAAAGTTCCATTGGTTATTACGGCAACAGGGGTATCGGTTATCCCTTTGACGGTCTTGATAATCTCTCCTATATTGGAGTTTAAAGTAGGCTCACCAGAACCGGAAAAAGTGATGTAATCTATACTCTGTCTTTGGTCTAAAACATAGCTCAGCTCATGAAGGATATCCTTTGGTGCTACAAACCCCCCCCTTTTTACTGTCTTTCTGATTGTTCTGCCCAACTGGCAGTACACACAGTCAAGGGTACATGTCTTGAAAGGGACTATATCGACTCCTAATGAAAAACCTAACCTTCGAGAAGGTACAGGTCCAAAGATATAATTCAATTTCACTTCTCTCAAATTGTCCATTCCTTTTTGTGTATCTAATTTTCTCTACTTTTTTATTTATAATTTTATTCATCGTAATTTGCAAATAAAAAATCTAAATATCCCTTGCCATTTTTCCGTACCCGGGTTATATATTTACAATAGAAAACTTGGAAGATAAGTATACTTTTTCCCCTCAGCATTAATTTTTTGATGTAATTCATCGAGGGCCATTCTATTAAAATTGCTTTTGCGGTAGATGGGTTTGCTTGAAGATTAAGGTTATGGGAAAACGTTTACATTTTGGCGACAAAGATATATATATGATCGAGGAGTCAATAGATCTGGCTGAAGACCTAGTGACTGCTTATTTCAACATATCCTCTGAAGAGTGGAGGAATTGTTATTACGAGCTTAAAACCCTGGAACATCTTAGCCAGGTGGAAATAACGGATAAAGCTTTTGCCCAAATATGTAAGTACGAATGCGTAAAAGAGAAAGATTCGAGCCCCCCGCTGTTCTTTGATCTTTATAGGATTTGCCTGCAGGACAACAAGATACTAAATGCTGCAAAAAGGTCACTCAATAGAATAGAACTAAAACCATTAATGTTATATATAGTTACTCACGAACTCTCTCACGTTGCAAGGTTTAATAAATACTTTAAGGATTTTTCTGCTTCACCAGAAGAAAAAGAGTGGGAAGAAGCAAATGTCCATTCTATTACTTATGAAATGCTGAAATCAACGAAAGATAGAGGGTTAACCCGTGTCTTGGATCACTACCGAAGTTACCGATTGGAGCTAGGGTAGTTTTATAACTTAGATGGGTAAAAATGGGGAGTATTGACAAAACAGAAAAGATTATTATATTTGAACATAGCTTTTGATATAATATGAGGAGAAGGGGGGAGTTAAATTGCCAATCTATGAGTATAATTGTAAAAATTGCGGGAAGGGGTTTGAAATTTTGCAAAAATTTTCTGATCCCCCCCCTTTAAAATGCCCATTGTGTTCAGGCGAGGTAAGCAAATTAATCTCACAATGTGCCTTTCATTTAAAAGGAACCGGTTGGTACGCGACTGATTATGCAAAAAAGAATGGAGGTACTGACCAGAAAGAGACTAAGTCAGAAACTACGAAGAGTGATGATTCTGTCATTAGTCCTTCCAAAGAATCAGCGGATTAATTTTACAGGCTCAATCTATCTTTCATTATTTCACATTGCCTACCTTAACCATTCAAAAACTGCCATTCCAATTTTGACTTTTTATAAGTCTGTCTTGATTGCAGGCAAAAAAAGAGGGGGCAATCCACCTAGATGTACGCCCCCTCTTTTTAAAAAATATACTGGATATACTGATGAATGTTACGCGTCCAGAATTGCCAGCGCCTCTTCTCTATAGGCATCCATGAGATACGGTATTCCGGTAACTTTAGCGCATTCTTCAGTTAGGGACATAAGCTCTCTTCGGGTGATTGCAGGCATGCTAAAGCATCGGGCGCCGGCCATCAACTGCTGCAGTCCTACCTTAATCTTCTGGCCATAACTGTAAATCCCCAAAGCACCCAAAGGAATTTTATCCATCTCTTTTTTGCCAACCAGATCTGCAACTTCTTCATAACAAACAAAGATCTCTTCCGGGGTTGAACCAAATTCGCTGACGGTCTTGGGAAGATCCTTCTCTTTGATCCACTTGGCAATGTTTTTACCGACCATACCCGGAATCATCAATGCCCTTCCCATACAGACTGCTTTGGTAAAAGGGGCACCCAGGGCAAGAGCCTTGAATACACCGTCTTCACTGCTAAACCCACCGGCAAAGGCAATATCTGGCACTCGTTCACCTTTGTCGGACAGTTTCTTACAGAATTCGTAAGTCGCAGCGTGGAGGTAAAGGCTAGGCATGCCCCACTCTTCCATCATCCGCCACGGGCTCATACCGGTCCCCCCTGGAGCACCATCAATAGTAAGTAAATCAATTTTAGCTTTTGAAGACCATTTGATGGCCATAGCCAGTTCCCTCAAACCATAAGCACCGGTTTTCAAGGTGATTCGTTTGAACCCAATATTCTTCAGACGTTGAACCTCCGCATAAAAGCCCTCTTCGTCTATAAAACCAAGTCGGCTGTGACGCTCAAACTCTTTAATTGCACCACTCTTGAAGGCAGCCTGGTTTGTGGGGTTGGAAGGGTCAGGAGTGACTATATAGCCGCGTTTCTGGAGTTCCAAAGCCCGCTCTAAGCTGTTGACCTTGATCTCACCACCGATACACTTGGCACCCTGTCCCCATTTTAATTCAATAGTATTCAGACCATGCTTTTTGCTAACGTATTCTGCAACACCAAGTCTGGTATCTTCCACATTCATTTGAACAAGAATTTCACCATAACCCTGATGATACCTGCGATAGGTCTCGATTCGCCTGTCCATGTCCGGGGCCTTAATAGTTTTGCCATTGGAGTCGAGCTCAAGCTGGGGATCGGTACCGCAAACATTCTCGCCACACACCAATGTTACCCCGCTTATGGCTGCACCGATGGCAAAGTGTTCCCAATTCTTTCTGGCTATTTCGGTAGAACCTAAGGCACCGGTAAAGATAGGAACCCTCATCTTCACTTTGATATCCCAGCCATATTCGGTCTCAGTATTTACCCCGGGAAAAGTTGCGGTATCAGGGTCACCTATAACCCCGGAAGGCAGTCCCTTGGCTCCAAGGGCATATCCCTGAATATTGAGATGGGAATAGTCAATTGGATAGTCTTTGTCACCACCAGCAGTAACTTCTCCGAATGGGCCAGGATAGATCAATTCCCTGCCCCGGAAAGTAGCCTTAAAGACTTCACAGTTTCCCCTGCAACCGTCAAGACAGCGGGTACAAAGGCCGCTCATGGGAACTACACTCCGGGAACGGTTTGTGGTTCTTGTTGCATCATTTGCGTTTGGTTGTTGTAAATTCATAAAAATCTCCTTTCTATGCACCAAATAAAATATGATTAGACACCATTATTCTTTGCTGAAATAAAAAAAGGTGCCCTTTTTATTGGACACCTTTGTCGCTTCCTAATCTGATACCCCACTGTATAAATAATATAATACTTCATTGTATTATATTATGTGAGTTTTTGATAGTTTGTCTTATACAATATGTTCTGAAGTTTGTCAAGCCCTAAATTTTATACCTCGCTTTCCCATACATAAAAGAGAAACCAGGGGGGGTACGATATGTGTTCCGAGTTCCACCCCAAAATTAAATTTGCTTTGCAATTTAAGCCAGGATAAATTAAAATAAAAGATTCTCCTCTCTTCATCCTGATACCCTAAAGATAAAATCTAGTGCTTTGACTCATAAATAACTTTACCAAAAATGTCTCCCCTCCCTTGGTGGGAGGGGATTAAGGGGAGGGGGCAACATAGCGATTCTTCACCCCCACCCTGCCCCTCCCCCATCAAGGGGGAGGGAATGTTTATAGTAATTCATAGTAAAGGTATTAAAGGGACATTCCACTAGGATTAGAAAATCATGGTAAGCAACAAAATAATAATCAAAGGGGCCAGAGAACATAACCTTAAGAATATTGATGTTGATATTCCCAGAGATAAATTGGTAGTAATCACAGGATTGAGCGGGTCTGGAAAATCAACCCTTGCATTCGATACTATTTATGCTGAAGGACAGCGAAGATATGTGGAGTCTCTTTCTGCTTATGCCCGGCAGTTCCTGGAACAGATGGAAAAGCCTGACGTAGAATCCATTGAGGGTCTTTCGCCGGCTATCTCTATTGAACAAAAAGCAATTAGTAAAAATCCTCGTTCTACTGTCGCAACGGTTACTGAGATATACGACTATCTGCGAGTACTGTTTGCCAGGGTCGGTAAACCTTTTTGCTATAAATGCGGCAAAGAGATTCTCTCTCAAACTGTTCAGCAAATCGTTGACCAAATAATCGAGTTACCGGATGAAACCAGGGTCGTCATCTTATCACCAATAGTTAGGGGAAGAAAGGGGGAATATAGAAGAGAGCTGAACCAACTACGAAAGGATGGTTATGTGAGGGTTAAAATTGATGCGGAGGTAAGAGACCTGAGCGAAGAGATCATCCTGGATAAAAACAAGAAGCACCATATAGATGTCATAATAGACCGACTTATCATTAAGGGAGATATAAAAAAGAGGCTTGCAGACTCTCTGGAGACCGCCCTTAACCTCTCCGAAGGAATAGTTAAGGTAGAGATAATTGGTGGTGAGGAACTAACATTCAGTGAAAAGTTTGCCTGTATAGACTGTGGTATCAGTTACCCAGAAATAACCCCAAGGATGTTCTCCTTTAACAATCCTTACGGAGCCTGTCCTACTTGTGGAGGGTTGGGGACTACCATGCACTTCGACCCTGATCTTGTTTTACCCAACCCCAGTTTGTCGCTGAGGGAAGGGGCAATTTTGCCCTGGGCCGGGAGAAACTCCAGCTATTTCCATCAGATGTTAGATGCCTTGAGTGAGCACTATGAGATAGACATATACACCCCCTTCAAGGACTTGTCTCCTGAAGTTCAACATGCCCTCCTATATGGTTCAGGAGAGGAAAAGATAAAATTCTACTTTGAATTAAATGGACGGAAGATCTTTCATCATAAAGAGTTTGAAGGGGTTATAAGTAACCTTGAACGCCGATATAGGGAAACCGATTCCGACTTCATTCGAGAAGAATTAGAGAGGTATATGAACAATAATCCCTGTCCTGCCTGTCATGGAAACAGATTACGTCAGGAGAGCCTTTTCGTTAAGGTAGACGGCAGGTCAATATGTGATATAACGAACCTCTCAATAAAAGAAGCCTTCAAACTATTCTATAACATTCGGCTAAGTGATCGGGATATGGAGATAGCAGCGCGAATATTAAAAGAGATTCGGGAAAGGTTGGGATTTCTGATAAATGTCGGCGTAGACTATTTAACCTTGGATCGGTCATCAGCTACTCTATCTGGGGGGGAGGGGCAACGTATCAGGCTTGCTACTCAGATTGGTTCGAGCCTGGTAGGAGTTCTCTATATATTGGATGAGCCCAGTATAGGATTGCATCAAAGGGACAATATCAGACTCCTTGAAGCCTTGAAGAGATTACGCGATATAGGCAACACTGTATTGGTTGTAGAACACGATGAAGAAACCATTCTTTCATCTGACTATATCGTGGATATGGGTCCGGGCGCAGGGGTTGACGGCGGAAATGTAGTCTTCTGTGGTACACCACAAGAAATAGTTAAAGACGAAAATTCTTTAACAGGAAAGTATCTCTCCAGAAAATTAACGATTCCAGTACCTATTAAACGACGCAGGCCTGACAAAAGATACTTCGTTGTAAAGGGGGCTTCTGAAAACAACTTGAAAAATATATCGGTTAAGATACCCCTGGGCCTGTTTAATTGTGTGACCGGGGTTTCTGGTTCAGGGAAAAGTACATTGGTAATTGATACAATATGCAGGGTTTTAGCTCAAAAACTCTACCATACCAGAGAACGAGCTGGAAAGGTTACGGGGGTTGAAGGGCTAGAGTATATTGATAAAGTTATAGATATAGACCAGAGCCCAATAGGAAGAACCCCTCGCTCTAATCCAGCTACCTATACCGGGGTTTTTACTCATATCCGAGATATATTCTCCAAACTCCCAGAATCAAGAGCACGGGGATATAGGCCAGGAAGATACAGTTTTAATGTCAGGGGAGGAAGGTGTGAAGCATGCAGAGGTGACGGAACCATAAAGATCGAGATGCATTTCCTTCCTGATGTTTATGTTATGTGTGAGGTATGTAAGGGGAGAAGATACAACAGGGAAACATTAGAAATACAATACAAAGGAAAGAATATTGCTGATATCTTAGACATGACGGTAGATCAGGCCTTTGCTTTTTTAAATAGAATCCCAAAGATCAAGGCAAAACTTCAGACCCTTTCTGACGTGGGCTTAAATTATATAAAATTAGGACAGTCAGCTACTACCCTTTCGGGTGGAGAAGCTCAAAGGGTAAGGTTGGCAAAAGAATTAAGCAAAAGGAGTACAGGGAAGACCCTCTATATTCTGGATGAACCAACTACAGGCCTTCATTTTGCTGACATTCAAAAGTTACTCCATGTTTTAAATAAACTGATCGATGCAGGGAATACGGTTATTGTAATCGAGCATAACCTTGATGTAATAAAAACCGCAGACTTTATAATTGATTTAGGGCCAGAAGGTGGAGAAAAAGGTGGGGAAGTAGTGGCATGTGGAACCCCGGAAGAACTGACAGGCATACGTGAATCTTACACCGGTCAATTTTTAAAGAAGGTAATCAATTAAAGTTAGTAGTACCTATTCAGGTAGGCACAGGGCACCAAAGGCACAAAGTAGGAAAAAAACGATGAAACGACCCTGCTCTGCTTTGTGCCTATGTGCCTTTGCCACTTTGTGCCTGAGTAGTTACGAAAAAACAATGATGGCTTCTTAAAAAGTCCATCTGCGGCGTTGCACTGCATCCTTCGTCGTTGCGGTGTACCCCTAAGTACGCCTCACTCCTCAGGATTTGCGCGCCTTGCATCTGGAGCTTTTTACTTTGCCATCCCAATTTTGATTTATAGCTTCATATACAGCATAAAGGATATTACAAAAGCATAGATAACCAGGGACTCAATCAAAGCAAGACCAATAATCATTGGCGTCATTATCTGACCTGAAGCACCTGGATTCCTGGCAATACCTTCAAGCCCGGCTGCAATGGCTCTGCCCTGCCCCAATCCACCACCGAAGGCAGCAATCCCAATGGCAAATCCACTCGCTATGGCTATAGCACTCTTCGTCGTGGAATCTAAAACTCCACTTCCTTCTGCTGCAAAAGCCACAGGGACAATGGAAAATAAGGTAACAACTAGAAGAAACAAAATCATTCTTGCCCTTCGCTTCATCCGCAATCCTCCTTTCTTTTTAGAGATTAAATATCATAGACAACACTTAGACCTTACTCTTTTATCACTCTTTAATGTTCTTCAGCAAGAGCACCTGATATGTACATCATTGAAAGAAGAATAAACACTAAAGATTGAATGACGGAAACAAAAATTCCAAGACCCAATGCAAAGATCGGAACAATCAGGGGTATCAAACCAGAAAAGATCACCAGAACCAAATGATCCCCTGTAATATTTCCGAATAACCGAAGGGATAATGATAATGGACGGGCTAAATGACTTATAACCTCAATAGGAAACATCAGCGGGGCTATAGGCCAAAAAGACCCGGTAAACTGTTTCACATACTTCCATCCATGTCTCTTAATCCCTACATAATGATAGTAGAAGAATACAGTTAGTGCACATGCGGCCGTTGTATTGATATTGTCTGTTGGCGGCAAAAACCCTGGGAAAAGCCCTAACAGATTACAGAACAATATAAATATGGCAAGGGTACCGATCAAAGGTAAAAACCTTCTTCCCTCATGTCCTAATGTGTTTTCTACCAATCCAAGGACTGCTTCAACAAGCACCTCCAGAAAATTTGCAATACTAGCTTTGCCTTCAGGAATAAGGTCTTTAGACTTTCTTGCATAACCTATAAGGACAAGAATAGTTAGAACCAAAAATACCAGTATTCCATGATAAACAGCATTAGCGTCATGCTCATGACCCAAAAGAGATGTAAAAAAATCAAAGAACGGTAATGTTGAAACCCATGTAAAATCATGTCCCATGATCTGCCTTCTCCCCTATGATTTCTTTAATACTTGAACAAATCCATCTAGAGCAATACCGATGAATACCGTCGAGAGTCCTATTATTAGACCAAGCGTATTCACAATACCGGAATAGATAACCACAAATATAATTGCAACTAGGGCAGCAAATTTAAAAAAATAACTCAATGCGAAAGCCGCAGCATTATCTCCCTTTTTAAAACCACCCTCAATAATCTTGCGAAGAAACCAAAAATTTAGGATGACTATAGCCCCTCCTAAAAACACTCCCAGGGTAACAGCATATGATTTATAGACTATGCTGCCCAGGGTAAGAACCAGAAGTATTATAATATTATTTCTCTGAATAGAAGTAAGCCTTGATTCTTCTTTAACTTCTTTAACTTCATTCACACAATTACTCCTGGTTAATTCCGTCATCCTTTTCTATATCCTTCAGTAACCTAAATAGACTTCTGAACCCGGCTACAATACCAAACAGCATGAAGATTATTGTTAACCATGGTTCAGTATTGAACAACCTGTCTAACCACCATCCAAAGAGGATGCCAATAACAACCGAGATAACCATTTCCAGCCCAATCGTACTGTATCTACCGATCAGCCTGAAAAGTTTTCTCTTATTCTCCATCGATCAACTACTGTCATTGCAACAATTGGACTTTCCTAAAAAGATAATACAAAAATGAATGAATATTCATTTATCATTTCATTTAACATACTACTATATTTTTGTCAACAATTTTAACCAGAAATGTTAGCTAAACTTGAAAAGTGAACAGTTTAAACTTTAAAACTGAACACCCTGGGCAGCATTAATTTTCACTTTTTGGATATCAATCAGGTTATTACGATGCCAGAATCTAATCTCAGAGACGGTTTGGTTAAGGGGATAAATGATAGAAAAGCATTGGGGGTTTTTACGATACTCCTTAAGCAAAGCGAAGAATCTTACTTTCCCAATGCCGAGGATTTCCTGGATATATTTTCTTTCAATTTCGTGTTTGAGGTACCGTCCCAAAAGGTTTTGAACCTGATCATCAGTATATTTTTTGTGTACTTGAACCATAGCCTTGAACCTCCGTTTTTGATCCAAGGCTACAACGTTTCAGGTGTCTACTTTTCAAGTTTAAATTCAATAAAACCTGTCCACTTTTCAAGTTTAGATTGCAATCATAAATAAAGTGTTTGACAGTCTAAGCTCAGGTATGTTAAAAAATGCTGAACAGTTACCTTTTTTAAAGGAACTGACAACAGAATTTTATCTATAGGTTTACCGGTAGAGAGGTATATACTACATTGTCAGATACGGACGGGATAGGAATAAAGAGAGGAGACCCTAAATGAAAAATAAATTCGCTATTGGGATTCTATTTTTAACATTATTTGTGTTTGCGATGTTAGTCAGTTGTAGCAAAAGTATAGAGACCTATTATCCTCTAAAGGAAGGGATGATATGGGAATATCAGAACACTTTCGGTTCACATGCCATCAAGGGTGCTGAGAAAACGATTATTACTAACCTTGCCTCGCAAAAGTTAAAAGGCAAAAAAGTAACACCGCAAAAAGTGGAAATAGGAGGCCAAAGTCACCTTTCTTTTCTCACTGAAGATGCAGATGGTTTATACGAATTTACAGAACAACAACCAGTATCTGTGGGACAAGAAAAAAAATCCTCTCCGTTTTATATTATAAAATATCCTATTAAGGCAGGGACAACATGGGAGCGGATGACTAAGACGTCTCTTAGTAACGTTCCTGTTACGCTAAAATACACTATTGAAAGTATAGATGAGAATGTGACAGTTCCTGCCGGTACGTTCAAGGGATGTGTTAAGGTCAATGGTGTTGGTGACACAAAGACAAATTTTAACATCTTTGGTGGCACAATTATTATTACTATTACTGTAGAGCATTTCTCTTGGTATGCTCCCAAAGTTGGTCTCGTTAAATCAATTATAAAGGAAAAGAGCAGTCATATCTATGAAGCAGGGGAATGGGATATGACTATGCAGATGGAATCGTTTAAAAAATCGAAATGAAGCCAAGTAAAATAATTGTTTAACACCTTTTTTTAAATACATTGCCCTGAATTTGATGGACTTTTTACAAAGCCATCAAATTTCCTTTGCCAGGATAATTGCCTCTGCTATCTCCCTCATGGACCTACGGGTGTTCATACTCTGTTTCTGTATTCTGTGAAATGCATCTTCGCCTGAAAGCCCTCGATCGCGCATCAGTATATCTTTAGCTCGTTCCACCAATTTACGGGTTTCTAATTCCTCTTGAATAACTCTGGTTTTGACCATTAATTCTGTATTCTCAATGGCTATAGCTGACTGATTGGCCACAGTGGTCAAAACATTTACATCTGTTTCAGAGAATCTATATGGAGTGGATTTATAGCAGTTTATTACCCCTATTACTCTATCCTTTACACGCATTGGGACACTTAGCATAGAGACCAATCCCTCTTTTTTAGCAAGTTCTTTCTCTTTATACCTGGGTTCCTTCTGTACATCCATGATCACAGCTGGTTTATTCTTTTTGGCAACATATCCAACTATTCCTTCACCCAGTTTTAAACTTCTTTCCTTTAAATATTCCTGGCTCATGCTTTGAGTTGCCCCGATCTTCAACGCCTTCTCTTTTTCATCAATCAGCCATAAAGAACATACTTTTGAGTTCATAACCT
>Ga0210017_1000798_pt1 | contig 27403 bp, 25 predicted proteins | sample CryGeyCG2014_020_FD_183966 | JGI IMG/M metagenome (GOLD analysis project Ga0210017, IMG submission 183966) | Groundwater microbial communities from aquifer - Crystal Geyser CG08_land_8/20/14_0.20 (SPAdes) (version 2) | ecosystem: Environmental > Aquatic > Deep subsurface > Groundwater | place... | reverse complement strand
TTGAAGATGCGCTTTTAGTCTCCTCTGACTATATTGGAAATTCTTTTTCAGCCATTGTCGATGCTCCCTCAACTATGGTTATTGATAACCTGGTTAAAGTCGTCGCCTGGTACGATAACGAGTGGGCATACGCGTGCAGACTTGCGGAATTCACCGAGTATGTAGGCAAAAAACTTTAAATTTTATCGAAGAAATTCGAGGCAGTCGGCGCCAAAGTGGAATTAAAGTAAAATTTCTTCGAAGCAAAAAAGCCCCGACGGGGGCTTTTTTGTTTTTGTATTAATTTTTGGGGTTAAAAAAGTTCACTCTTGACTAAGAATAGGTTATCAATTTATAATAAAAATCAGATAATAATTAAACGCCGCGTTAAATAGCCGCTTTGCGGAATTTAACAAAGGTAAATCATTATGCCCAAAATCAAAAGTAAATCGTTATTCATATTTTTTCTAACAGTTGCAATTATTTTTTCGTTAGTTGCAATGATTAACGCCAAGGCGGATCCAAACCCAAAGCGGAACCAAGGACAGAACCAGGAAATTGAAGAACACAATAATCAAAATACCAGTACTATTAATGCGACTAGTGAAGAGGAGGATGAGGAGGAAAATGAAGAGAATGCGACTAACAGCAAGGGGCAGATTAATGCCGCAGAACATCGAAGCGTAGTTGCAAACTTTGTCCAGGGTCTTTTGAAAGTAGCTGATAGAGAAAAAGGCGGAATTGGGGAACAGGTGAGGGTAATTGCCCAACAACAAAATCAATCCGATGCAACGGCGACAGAGGCAATAAATAAAATCCAAAACAGAAGTAAAATAAAGACATTTTTAATCGGTTCGGATTATAAAAATCTGGGTGCCTTAAGAAGTGAGGTTGTTCATACGAGAAACAGATTAGACCAATTGAACCGATTATTGCCAACCGTTCAAAATGCCAGTGATACAGTAGAAATTCAAAATCAAATTCAGACATTAGAGCAAGAACAAACGAAAATAGAGAATTTCATTAAGACCCAAGAAGGCAAATTCAGTTTATTTGGTTGGTTGTTTAAATTGTTTAATAGGTAAATCCAAGTAAGGGTAGGACAAGGGGTAGGACATTAGAACATTAGGTACTTGACGCCAGCTTTTAGTTTGCTAATTTAAAAAGTAGAGAAATTTAGCCACCGTAATAGATTAGCTCGAAAAAAGAAAAAGAATATATCTTAAATTCTGAAAAACCGGAATCAGTTTAATCGGGGCTTTGCCCCGATTTTTTATTTACCCCGTTAGAAAATTGTTTTCTAACGGGGTTTAGGTATAATAAAATAAGTCGATGAAGCTAAGGCTTCATCTTCAGCTTCAATTTTAATAAATTAAAATCTTGCTATATGATTAAGAAAGGAGATTTATACTATCCGGCCAAAAAGTTTAAAGAAAAAGCCTGGTTAAATAACAAAAAAATCTATCAAGAGGCAGATAAAAATCCAGTAAAATTTTGGGAGAAATTAGCTAAAGAGCTTTTTTGGTTTGAAAAGTGGAAAAAAGCATTTGAACACAAACCTCCTTATTTTCAATGGTTTGTTGGAGGGAAAATAAATATTACTTCAAATATTTTCGAGAAAAATTCTTTGGGGTGGGAAAAAATAAAGGATAAAGTCGCCATAATTTGGGAGCCAGAACCAATTGAAGAAAAGTCCCGAAAAATAACTTATGAGGAACTCTTCCAAGAAGTAAATAAATTTGCCAACGCCTTAAAAAAATTGGGATTGAAAAAAGGAGACAGAGTGGGAATTTACCTGCCGATGATTCCAGAAGTGATAATCTCAATGTTAGCCTGTGCTAGAATTGGAGCAGTTCATACAGTAGTTTTTTCAGCTTTTTCGCCGGCTGCTCTAAAAATCAGGTTACAAATTACTGAAGCTAAAGTTTTAATAACAGCTGATGGATATCTCCGCAGGGGACAAGTTATTAATTTAAAACAAAATGCCGACGTAGGAGTAGAAGAAACAAAAGTAGAGAAAGTAGTTGTGGTTAAAAGGGCTGGTAATGAAATTTCTTGGAAATCAGACCGAGATTTGTGGTGGCATGAATTAATAAAAGGAGAAAGTGATAAATGCGGAGATGAAGTAATGGACGGTGAGGATCCATTTTTCATACTTTTCACGAGCGGCACAACAGGAGTGCCGAAAGGAACTTTACATACCTGCGGTGGCTATACTGTTCAGGCATATTGGACTGGAAAATGGATATTTGATTTTCGTCAGGATTCGATTTTATGGTGCACTTCCGATTTGGGTTGGATTACCGGCCATTCGTACACCTGTTACTCGCCCCTATTAAATGGAATTACAACTTTAATTTTTGAAGGCGCTCCTGATTGGCCAACTCCAGATAGATGGGCAAAAATTATTGAAAAATACAAAGTAACTATTTTCTATACCGCCCCAACTGCTATCAGGATGTTTATAAAGGAGCTAAGCTCCTTAAAGGAATATAAGTTTGAATCTTTAAGACTTCTGGGTTCGGTAGGCGAGCCAATTGATGAATCAGCCTGGCTCTGGTATTTTAAGGAAGTAGGGAAAGGGAAATGCCCGCTTGTCGATACTTGGTGGCAAACAGAGTCGGGCGGAATTCTAATAACTTCTTTGCCTGGGATTGGTCCTTTTAAGCCGGCTTTTACTGGATTACCTTTTCCGGGAACAAAATTTGATATTCTCGCCCCGTACCGAGCCGAAGGCTCTGGTGCGGGGTTTGACGAGAAACCCCGTAGTAGAACAAGTTCACTACGGGGCAGGGGAAAATCTTGTCCAGCGGGTAAAGAGGGTAATCTGGTTATGTTGCCACCTTTTGCACCGGGTTTATTAAGAGGGATTTACAAAGACCCCAAAAAATATTTAGAAACCTATTGGAGTCAATATGGTAAAGAAATTTATTTTACTTCCGACGCCGCCTATAAAGATGAAAATGGCTTAATTAGAATTATTGGCAGAGTTGATGATGTAATTAAAGTCGCCGGTCATAGAATATCCACTGGAGAATTGGAAGCAGCAATAAATACCCATCCTGATATAAGCGAATCTGCTGTAGTTGGGATTCCAGACGAGATAAAAGGAGAGGTACCGGTAGTCTTTGCAGTTTTATCCGCCTTCGCCAAGGCTTCGGCGGACAAAGAAGGACTAAAAAAAGAGATTATAAATGAGATTAGAAAAGAAATCGGCCCCATTGCCTTACCAAAAGAAGTTTATTTAGTTAAGGATTTACCAAAAACTCGCAGTGGGAAAATAATGCGCAGAATTTTAAAAAGATTATTTACTGGCGAGGAATTGGGCGACCTCTCCACCTTAGCTAATCCTGAAATCGTGGAAAAGATTAGAAAAATAATTAGTCATCGAAATAAATCGAAGATTTATTGAAGATTGAAATGAATTGAAAATTCATTGAATGATGAAAAATAAATCAAAAAAGTTTATTTTGTGGTTTAGAGAAATCTCAGCAAAGGATGTTCCTTTGGTTGGGGGGAAAAATGCTTCTCTGGGAGAGATGATTAAAACCCTTTCTAAAAAAGGAATAAATATTCCCGACGGATTTGCCACAACAAGTTATGCTTTTTGGTATTTTCTAAAGAAAAATAATCTTTTACCAAGATTAAAAGAAATTTTTGAAAAACTAGATGTGAAAGATATTAAAAGCCTGCAAAAAACCGGAAGGCAAGCCAGAAGCCTAATTCTAAATGCTAAGTTTCCAGAAGATTTAAAGAGAGAAATTATAAAAGCTTACCGAAAATTATCTAAACAATATGCAAAAGAGGAGACAGATGTAGCAATCCGCTCTTCAGGCGTGGCCGAGGATCAGCCCACTATGTCTTTTGCTGGCCAATTTGAGACCTATTTAAATGTCTCTGGAGAAAGGAATTTACTCCAATCAATAAAAAAATGTTTAGCTTCTGCTTTCAATGACAGGGTGATTTCTTACCGGGAAGAAAAAAGGGTTCCCCAATTAAAATTTGCTCTCTCAGTTGGCGTTCAAAAAATGGTGAGAAGCGATTTGGCTTCAGCTGGAGTAATTTTTACTTTAGATACCGAAACTGGTTTTAAAAATCTGATTTTAATTAATAGTTCTTTTGGATTAGGAGAGATGGTAGTTAAAGGAAAAATTATTCCTGATGAATTTTTGGTTTTTAAGCCAACCCTAAAACAAGGATTTGAGCCAATAATTTCAAAAGTTTTAGGTACGAAAAGAAGGAAATTGATTTATGGCAAGGAGGATAAAGCCACTTTAGAAGTTAAAGTTCCTCAGCGAGATCAAAAAAGATTTACTTTGACTGATGAAGAAATTTTAAAGTTAGCTAAATGGGCTTGTTTAATCGAAGAACATTATGGTATTCCTCAGGATATTGAATGGGCAAAAGATGGAAAAACTAATCAATTGTTTATTGTTCAATCCAGGCCAGAAACAGTTCATGCCCCACGAGAGATTAAGAGCTACACTCAATACATTTTAAAGGAAAAAGGAGCTAAGCTCCTTTTAGAGGGAGAAGCAATTGGCGCAAAAATTACTTCAGGAAAAGTTAAAATCATTCCCAATATATCAAAAATAAAAGAATTTAAACCAGGTGAAGTTTTAGTAACCAAGATGACTGACCCAGATTGGACGAGCATAATGAAGATAGCTAAAGCAATTGTTACAGAGGAAGGTGGGAAGACTTGCCATGCTGCAATAGTGAGTAGAGAACTGGGAATTCCGGCAGTAGTTGGGGCAAGAGACGCTCTCCAAATTTTAAAAACTGGTCAGGATATTACTATTGATTGTTCAGGAGGACAAAAAGGTAAAATTTTCGATGGTCAATTAAAATTTGAAATAAAAAAATACAACTTAAAGAAAATTCCTAAAACTAAAACAAAGATTATGATTAATACTAGTCATCCAGATGCTGCTTTTTCCAACTCATTTTTGCCGACCTCGGGTGTTGGCTTAGCTAGAGAAGAATTTATTATTGCTTCTCAGATCCAGATTCATCCTTTAGCTTTAATAAATTATAGTAAGCTTAAGGGAGGATTAAGAAAAAAAATTAATGAACTTACTATTGGATATAAAGATAAAAAGGAATATTTTATTGACAAACTTTCTCAGGGAATAGGGAAAATTGGTGCTGCTTTTTGGCCAAAACCAGTGATTGTCAGGTTTTCTGATTTCAAATCAAATGAATATGCTCAACTTTTAGGAGGAAATCTTTTTGAACCAGAGGAATCAAATCCCATGCTCGGTTGGAGAGGAGCTTCAAGGTATTATGATGAGAAATTTAAGCCAGCCTTTGAAATGGAATGTCAGGCGATTAAAAGAGCCAGAGAAGTTTTTGGCTTAAAGAATATTAAAGTAATGATTCCTTTTTGTCGAACTCCTGAAGAAGGCGAAAAAGTGCTAAAATTAATGAAGGAATATGGATTGGAACGTGAAAAAAATGGCTTAGAGGTTTATGTCATGTGCGAGATTCCTTCCAATATTATTTTAGCTGATAAATTTTTAGAAATATTTGACGGGATGAGTATTGGCTCAAACGACTTAACTCAACTGGTTTTAGGATTAGACAGGGATTCGGCTCTGGTAGCTAAAGTTGGCGACGAAAGAAATAAGGCAGTAAAGGAAATGATAGCTAAAGTAATTCAAAAATGCAAAAAGAGAAAAAAATATGTCGGAATCTGCGGTGAAGCGCCCTCGGTTTATGAAGAATTTACCGAATTTTTAATTGAACAAGGGATAGAATCAATGTCATTAAATCCCGATACGGTAATTAAAACAACACTAATTGTAGCCAAAAAAGAAAAACGATTAATAAAAGGTCGGAATAAAAAATAATTATTAATTACTAATTATTATGGCAAAAATTACTTTATCAATTATTAAGGCGGATATTGGCAGTATTGGTGGACATTTAAAGCCAAGCCAGAAGCTTTTACAAACAGTTGAAAATTATATAAAGGAAAAAGGAAAGAAATTAATTATTGATTATTATGTCGGTCATACTGGAGATGATATCGCCATTTTGACTACGCATAAAAGGGGAGTTTCAAATCCAAAAATCCACAAACTTTGTTTTGATGCTTTTATGGCTGGAACAAAGGTGGCTAAAGCCGAAGGGCTTTATGGCGCAGGACAGGATTTATTAGTCACAGCTTTTTCCGGAAACGTCAAAGGAATGGGGCCACAGGTGGCGGAGATGGAAATTGAAGAAAGACCGGCTGAACCATTTTTGATGTTCGCTGCAGACAAAACCGAGCCCGGCGCTTTTAATTTACCTCTTTATTTAGGATTTTCGGACCCAATGTATTGTGCAGGACTGATTTTGGCTCCGGTAATTAAAAAAGGATTTAAATTTGTCATAATGGATGTAAATTATACCAAGGCAGATAGAATTATTGAGTTAGTTACACCGGAAGAGAGTTACGATTTAGCTGCTCTTTTGAGAGACACCGGTCGCTTTGTGGTAGAAAGTATATGGTCAAGAGAAACCCAAGAGCAAGTGGTTTCAGCTAGTACTACTCGGCTTCATAATATAGCTGGAAAATATGTTGGAAAAGATGATCCAGTAATGTTAGTTAGAACGCAGAAAGATTTTCCAGCTACCGGAGAAATACTCTCTCCTTATAGTATTGGCCATTTTGTAGCTGGTTTTATGCGAGGTTCTCATACCGGACCCCTAATGCCAGTGAAGAAAAATTCCCCAATTTCTTACTTTGATGGGCCGCCAATTGTTTCTTCGCTAGCTTTTTCAGTGAAAAATGGAAAACTAACCGAGCCAGCTGATTGTTTTGACCAGCCTTATTGGGATTATGTCAGAAATAAAGTCTCTCAAAAAGCTGAGGAAATCAGGAAACAAGGATTTGTGGGACCTGCCATGTTGCCAATGTCAGAATTGGAATACACCGGAGTAATGGAAACTTTAAAAGAACTGGAGAAAAGATTTAAAGTTAAAAAATCCAAATAACAAAATCCAAATGCCAAATAAAGCTCAAAATCCAAATGTCAAAATAAAATTAATTTTTGGATTTTGGGCTTTGGAGTCGATGAAGCTAAAGCTTTATCTCCATCTTCGCTTACCTGAGCGTAGCGAAAGGTGGAAAAGAGCAGAATGCTCTTTGATCCTTCGGAAGCTCGATATTTAATTTGGCATTTGAGCTTTGGATTTTGAATTTAGTTAATCATTGCGATAATGCTTTCTCTTTCAGCTAAAATTAGAAAGGATTTGGGAAAGAAAGTGAAAAATCTCCGACAGAAAGGTATTTTGCCCGGAGTTTTGTATGGGCCCACCCGCCAAAAAGGCGGGTACCCGAAAAAAGCCCAGCCTTTGGAATTGAATGAGAAACAATTTGAGAAGGTTTATAAAGAAGCTGGAGAGAGTTCTTTAATTTCTCTCGAGGTCGAAGGTAAACGCTTTCCAGTTCTAATTCATGAAATTCAATTAGCTCCTTTAACTGGAAAACCTATCCATGTCGATTTTTATCAACCCGCCTTAGAAGAAGAAGTCACAGTTGAGGTACCCTTAGTTTTTGAAGGAACCTCTCCAGCAGTAAAGGATTTAGGAGGAACTTTAGTCAAAAATATTTCCGAGCTTAAAATTAAGGCCAAACCTCAGAACCTTCCCCATGAAATTAAAGTGAATATAGAGAGTTTAAAAACTTTTGAGGATAATATTAAAATTTCAAATTTGAAAGTCCCGGAAGGAGTAAGAATTTTAAAAGGACCCGAAGAATTCGTTGCCTCGGTTTCTCCACCAGAAAAAGTGGAGGAGGAATTAGTTAAACCAATCGAAGAAAAAGTGGAAGAAGTGGAAAAAGTAGAAGAAAAAAAGAAAGAAGAAGTAGAAGAAAAAAAATGATAAATAGGCGTTTCTTAAAATTGGTTTTATTACTTACCCTAATCTTGGCTTTTTGCTTGTCAGATTTTAAAATGGGGCCCAGCCGAAGGCTGGGAGGGTGGTGGGTGGGTTGTAGTCTTGCCCAAACCAATCCCGTAGAGGAACGTCAGGCCTTAGAGGAGGAATTAAAAAAGTTGGAAGAGCAAATTGCGAAATATGAAACAGATATAACTAAAACAGAGCAGGAAAAGAAAACCCTTCAAAATCAAATTTATATTTTAAGAAAAAAGATTGAAAAATTGAATCTTCAAATTCAAGAATCAAATGTAATGATTAAAGATGTTGGCCTCCAAATTAAAGATACCGAATCCTCAATTGAAAAAACTTCTTTTAAAATTAGCTCCTCAAGAGAAAAACTGGCTAATATTTTACAATCAATATATGAAGAAGATCAAAAAAGTCTTCTTGAAATTTTACTTTCTGAAGCAGAACTCTCTGGTTTTTTTGAGAACTTAATGGCTTTGGAGACTTTAAACCTGAAGAACCAAGAACTTTTGGAAGATATTAAAAACCTAAAATCTTATTTAGAAACTCAAAAGCAATCCCTGGATGAAGAAAAGGCAGATGTGGAAAGATTACTCAAGATTCAGCTTCTTCAAAAAGGGGAGAGTGAGAAAACTAAAAAGGACCAGGAATATTTTTTGAGATTAACCGAGACCCAATATCAAAAATATCTTAAGGAAAAAGAGGAAACCGAGAAAAAAGCAGCCGAAATTAGAGCCAGGATTTTTGAATTAATTGGAGTTCCGGAAGCTCCTACTTTTGGCGAAGCTTTGGAAATTGCCAAATATGTAGAAAGAATAACTGGAGTGAGACCAGCTCTTTTATTAGCGGTTATGACCCAGGAATCGAATATTGGGAAAAATGTTGGCCAGTGTTATCTCAAAAATCCGGCTACCGGAGATGGGGTGACCTCTGATGGAAAACCAGTATCCAAAGTAATGAAACCTTCGCGAGATGTAGAACCATTTTTACAAATTACCAAAGAGCTGGGAAGAGACCCTTATAATACTCCGGTTTCTTGTCCCATTCCCAGCGTGGGAGGATATGGAGGGGCGATGGGACCGGCTCAGTTTATTCCATCGACTTGGATGAAATACCGCGAGGGAGTGAAAAAAATTACCGGGAAGGCAGCCGATCCCTGGGATATCAAAGATGCTTTTTTAGCCGCCGCTTTGTATTTAGCCGATTATGGGGCAACTAAACAAACCTCTGATGCTGAGTGGAAAGCAGCCATGATTTATTTTTCTGGCTCCACTAATACAAAATACCGATTTTATGGAGACTCGGTAATAAAAATTGCTAGCCAATACGAAGAAGATATTAAGGTAATCGAGGGGAGGGGATTAACTCAACTTTGATTGAAGGACTAAGATTATTGGTTCTAAATCCCCGTTTAAAATTTTTTCAATATTGTGCCAGCTTTTTTTAATTCGATGGTCAGTCAACCTATCTTGGGGGAAATTATAGGTTCTAATTTTTTCTGCTCTTTTCGCCCAGCCGATCTGGGCTTTTCTTTTTCCCGAAATTTTTTCTAATTCTTGCATTTCTTTCTTTTTCAAAAGCCTCGCCTCCAAAATAGCCATCGCATTTTCTTTGTTTTGCAGTTGATTTCTTTCAGTTTGAGAGGTGACTATGATTCCGGTTGGCAAATGAGCGATTCTCACTGCGGTATGCCTTTTTTGGACATACTGACCACCGGGGCCTGAAGCACCATAAAAATCAATTTTTAAATCCCCCGGATTTATTTTAATTTCTGCTTTTTTTGGTTTTAGTAAAACTGCCACTGAAGTGGTTGAAGTGTGGATTCTTCCGGTTTTTTCAGTGGTTGGAATTCTCTGAACTCGATGGACCCCACCTTCGTATTTCATTTTTGAAAAAACATCTCCATCTTTTAACTCAAAGATTATTTCTTTAAATCCTCCCAGTTCGGTGGGCCGGGAATCCAAAACTTTCTGCTGCCAAAGCTGACTCTGAGCATATTTTGAATACATTTTAAATAAATTAGTGACAAATAGAGCTGCCTCTTCACCTCCGGTCCCAGCCCGAATTTCAACAATCACCGACTGGGGTTCGGTCTCCTCACCCTTCATCAATTTTTTTAATTCCTTTTCCAAAATTTTTTCTTTTTCTTGAAGCTGCTTAATCTCGGTTTCAGCCAAAGAAATAAGTTCTGAATCTTTTTCAGCTTTTAAAATTTCTTTGTTCTCCTCAATTTTGTTTTTTATTTCCTTCATTTCTTTTTCTTTTTCAATAATTTTCTCAATAATCCCTTTTCTTTTTTGAAGCTTCTGGAATTTCTCCCAATCAGAAATCAACTCAGGATTACTGAGTTGTTGCAAAAGTTCTTCGTATTCAATCTTTAATTCCTCAATATTAGCCATGATTCTTACTTTTTTCGCCTTTTTCTCGTCGCCAGCTCTGCTTTCTTAGCTAGTCTTTTTCTAAACTTTTCTACTCTCCCCGCAGTATCAACAATTTTTTCCTTGCCAGAATAAAAAGGATGACATTTTGAGCAAACCTCAATTTCAATAAATTCTTTGGTTGAGCCACAGGTCCAAGTATTTCCGCAAGCACATTTTACCTGGGCATTGGGATAATATTTTGGATGAATATCTTTCTTCATAGATCGAGCTTTTATTTATAAAAGCGAAGATGGAAATGAAGCTTTAGCTTCATCGACTAATATTATATATTAACAAATACTTGCAGAAAATCAATACTTGATTAAATAATAAAATAATGGTATATTTTTCTTATGGTCGAAACCAAAAGAAAAACCCCGAAGGGAAGCAAGCTTCCTACGGGGCAGGCAAAATTAGGAGATTTTAATATTAATCCTGAGGAGATGGCTCAGTTGGGTGTTCACTTTGGTCATCGGACTTCGAGAATTCATCCCAAAATGGCTCCTTTCTTGTATGGCATAAGAAATTCGGTTCACATTATTGATTTAGAAAAGACAAAGGAAAAATTCAAAGAAGCCTTGAAATTTATTCAAGAATTAATTTCTGAAAATAAAATCTTGCTTTTGGTAGGGACAAAAATTCAAGCGAAAGAATTGATAAAAAACGTTGCCACAGAATGCGGTTTACCTTATGTTAATGAGAGATGGCTTGGGGGCACCTTTACTAATTTCGAAACCATCAAAAATAGAATAGAATATTTTAAAGATTTGGAAAAGAAAAAAGCCGGAGGAGAGTTAGAAAAATACACTAAAAAAGAGAGGGCAAAAATTGATCAAGAGCTAAAAGACTTCGAGTTTAAATTTGGCGGGATAAAAAATTTAGAAAGATTACCCGATGCCATTTTTGTTTTAGATATGAAAAAAGATGATTTGGCAGTAAAGGAAGCCAGGATGAAAGGAATAAAAGTGATTGGAATTTCAGATACCAATTGCGATCCCACTTTGGCTGATTTCCCCATCCCGGCCAATGACGATGCCATCAGTTCGGTAAAATATATATTAGACAAGGTTAAAGAAGTGATTAAAAAAGTCAAAAAATGATCAATACCGATCAAATTAAAAAACTAAGAGAAGAAACTGAGGTTTCGGTTAGCGAATGTAAAAAAGCATTAGAAGAAGCTAAAGGAAATTTAAAAATAGCGAAAGAAATTTTAAGAAAGCGAGGGAAAGAATGGGCTAAGAAAAAAGCTGAGAGAGAAATGAGAGAAGGAATTGTTGCCAGCTATATCCATCCCAATAAAAAAATTGGGGTACTTTTAGAATTAAACTGTGAAACAGACTTTGTTGCTGAATCCCAAGATTTTCAGAATTTGGCTCACGAGCTGTGCTTACAAATCGCAGCCATGAGGGATGAAATTCCACTTTTTCAGCAACCCTGGATAAGAGATGAAAATAGGACCATTAAAGATTTAGTTCAAGAATATATTGCCAAACTTGGCGAAAATATTGCAATAAAAAGATTTGTTAGGTATGAGTTATGAAATTATAGCTCTAATAATTTTCTTCGGTAGCCTGATTGGAATAGGGGTAATTGTGTTTAGGAAAATTCCCGTTTTAGTTGAATTGCCAGAAATTTTACCTCAGAAAGAAGAGAGAAAATTGTTTTTGAAATTAAAAGAAAAAATTAAAATTTTGAATCCCTTGAAATCTTTTTCCTACGAAATCTTTTTACAACAAATCCTTTCAAAAATTAGAATTTTAAGCCTAAAATCAGAAAATAAAATTGGCGGCTGGCTCCAAAAATTGAGAGAAAGAACTCAGAAAAAGAAAATTGAGGAAAACGATAATTATTGGGAAGAAATAAAAAAATCAACTAAAGAGAAATAAGCCGCCTTAGCTTAGTGGTAAAGCAGTGGTTTTGTAAACCACAGATGCGGGTTCGATTCCTGCAGGCGGCTATTAAGATTAATCTAGTGAACCACGATTTTTATCAATCTAAAGACTACAAAGAAAAACAGAGTACGATAATGAAAGAGAATTGGAGGAAAGGCCTTTTTAATTTTCATTATAAACGAGAAAAAAGAATGTGTGCTAGAAAAGGATGTGGAAAAACTTTTGAGGTTATTCCAAGCAATCCAAAAATCTATTGTAGTAAAAGTTGTGCGGCTCTATTTAATAGTACAAAGAGAGAACCTCCATCTATAGAAACCAAATTAAAGATAGCGGAATCATTAAAAGGAAGAAAGAGAAGAGGAATAAAAAGCCCATTTAAGGGAGTTATAAAAGTACCTCGAGTAAAGACCATATGTGCAAATCCTCATTGCGGAAAAGTGTTTTTAAGGGAACGCTGGATGAAAAGAAAATTTTGTAGCAATGAGTGTACAATGGAAGTTGTGGGAGGAAGACCTACCTCACCAAGAGCAGCTAGGGGAAAAGCAGGTATCCGAAAAGATATTAGTAGAACAATCTATTTTTATAGCCGTTGGGAAGCAAATGTTGCACGCTTATTTAATTATTTAGGCATTAAATGGATGTATCAACCGAGAACATTTGATTTGGGTTCACAAAATTATACTCCAGATTTTTATTTACCTGACCACAATGTTTTTATAGAAGTTAAAAATTTTCTTTGGAAATATTCAAAAATTAGGGATAGAAAATTTAGAAAACTTTATCCCAACATAAATTTAATCTTACTTTTAAAGAAAGATTATTTAGAATTAGAAAAGAAATATTCGCAATTCATAAAAAATTGGGAATATAAAAATAGCCCATTCCCAAATGACAAAATTGTTGTCGGTGCAAATCCGACCGCTGGCTCAAATCATTATGGCTCTAACTAAAATTGTCATTACAGTTGGTCCGGCTGTTGAAGAAAGAGAAACTCTTCGCTCGCTTATTAAAACTGGAGCGAGCATTTTTCGTTTTAACTTAAAATATAATACTCATCGTTGGCATAGCGCTTTAATTCAAAAAACTAAGGAAGCTGCCAGAATAACTCGCCAACCAGTAGCTATTCTTTTAGACCTTCCTGGGGCGGATCGAAAAATCTCCCTTTCAACACTTTTGGCTGAAAATTTAAAGGGATTATCTCTCGCCGCTAAACACAATGCCGATTTTTTAGCCATTTCTTTTGTCAGAAATAGAAAAGATATTGAATTCTTTAAAAAACAAGCTAAAAAATTTTCTTTATCAGCCAAAATCTTAGCTAAAATAGAAACCAGGCAGGCCCTGGAAAATTTTGAAGAAATCCTTGATGTAACTGCGGGCATCATGATTGCCAGGGGAGACCTCGGGAAAGAAATCCCATTTGAAGAGGTTCCTTATTACCAAAAAAAGATAATTAGGCGCTGTGTTGAAAGAGGGAAACCAGTCATTACTGCTACCCAAATGTTAGAATCAATGGTTAATAATTCTTCTCCCACCCGAGCCGAAGTTTCTGATGTGGCTAATGCTATCTTAGACTACACTGACGCAGTCATGCTTTCAGCCGAAACGGCGACAGGCAAATATCCGATTGGAGCGGTTTCAGTTATGGAAAGAGTATGTCGCTTTTGGGAAGAGAAAAGACCACCAATTTCCGGCTTCAACTTCGATTTCCGCAATCAAACAGCCGCCCTCTGTTATTCGGCTTATCAACTTTGGATGAGTCCATTCTGCCAAAAAGAAAAAGTCAAAGCCTTTATAGTTTTAACTGAAGGAGGTTTAACCTGCCAGATGTTAGCTCGTTTAAGACCAAACTTACCTATTTTTGCTTTAACCCAAGATAAAAAACTAAGAGACAGGCTCTGCTTAGTTTACGGAGTTATTCCTCTTTATTTTGAAGGGGGAGAGGGTAATATTTACCGGAAAAGAACTCCTAAGGATATAGAGAAAATTTTAGTTGAGATTAAAAAGACTGGCCGGATAAAAAAAGGAGAAAAAGTAATTCTTATTTATGCTGAAGATTGGGGGACGCTAGGCAGAACAAACATTCTTAGAATCCAAGAAATTCCTTGACCCCTTGAACCTCTGCAGAAGATGAGATACATAGGTAACACCCCTAAGATGCCAAAATCTGGTAAAATTAGGGATGATAATTAACCCTATGTATCAATATGCAAGTCATCTTTATTGGTAAATGGCTTCCTGGATATACTAAATTATGCCATCCTGAGCCTAATCTTAGTCAGGAAGCCAAACTAAGGCTTAAATGGATGGATTATTACCGGAACCACGCTAACAATGCTTCTCTAACCTGTCGATACTTTGGTATATCTAGAAAGACCTTCTACAAATGGCTCAAAAGGTACAATAGGCTCTATTTAGATAGCTTGGAGTCCCAGAGTAGAGCTCCTCTTAGGAGAAGACAAAGAGAGATCACTCCTATTCAAGAATTGAAGATAATTCAGCTTAGAAAGCAGTATATCCGGTATGGTAAAGAGAAGTTATCCAGAATCTATCAGAACATCTATGGAGAAACTATCTCTTCCTGGAAGATTCAGAAGGTAATCGAAAGACACAAACTCTATTACCATCCTCAGAAAGCAGCTAGAATCAGGAGAAAAAGGCAGAGGTCTTTCCAGAAGAAAAGGATAACTGAGTTAAAGCAGAAGAGAATATCTGGATTCTTATTACAGATAGACACTATTGTTTTCTACTGGAACAATCTTAAGAGATACATTCTCACTGCTATCGATAGATACTCTAAGATTGCCTTTGCTAGAGTCTACAAAACTCATTCTTCCTACAATGCCAGAGACTTCCTCTATCGACTAAACTATCTCTTAGATGATAAGATAGAGAATGTCCAGACAGATAATGGTTCTGAATTCCTTAAATACTTTGATAAAGGTTGTAAGGAGCTAAATATCAATCATTACTTTTCCAGGAACCATACTCCAGAAGATAATTCTACCAACGAGAGATTCAATCGAACCTTACAAGAAGAATTCTTGAGACAGGGAAACTTCCTGCTAGACCTCCAGAAATTCAATCAGAATCTTACTGAATGGCTGGTAGAGTACAACTTCCGGAGGCCCCATCAGGCACTGGGTTATATACCACCCATCAACTTTCAGGCAAAATACTTAAAAGTGTTACCTATGTACCCTTCTAGTACAACCTCTTGACAAGAATTTTTGAGAGAGTAAAATTGAAATTGAAGAGACAAATATATGCCCGGTAGTGAAAATTCGACCACTGCCGCGGCAGTGATAATAAACGGAGTTTAGTCGAATTTCTACTACCGGGTATGGCTAAGAAGAAAAAGAAAAAATGCGGTTGTGAGTAAAAAGAGATTTGGGAAAAAGAAAAGAGTTGAAAAATCAGGAGTCTCTTCCTGATTTTTTGCTTGACATAGACGCCACCCTCCCACCACCCTGCAAGGGAAAACATATAGAAGAACTTTGAAAATTTAATAATGTGACACGAGTTTCTTAGAGTTGCTCCGAATTTATTCGTGCCCCGTAGAGAGCTTTGCTCTTCTACTGGGGTTTCTATTGAGAGTTTGATCCTAGCTCAGGATGAACGCTGGCGGCGTGGATAAGGCATGCAAGTCATGGGGACCCGAAAGGGTAACCGGCGAACGGGTTAGTAACACGTAGATAACCAACCCCTGCCACGGCCATAGCTCATCGAAAGGTGAGGTAATAGCCGATGGTATACGGGTTTAAAACCATATTAAAGGTCTTCCGCAAGGGAGGCCGGGCAGGGATGGGTCTGCGGCCTATCAGCTAGTTGGTAGGGTAATAGCCTACCAAGGCGATGACGGGTAGGGGATGTGAGAGCATGTTCCCCAACAATGGCACTGCGACACGGACCATACTCCTACGGGAGGCAGCAGTCGAGAATATTGGACAATGGGGGAAACCCTGATCCAGCGACGCCGCGTGCAGGAAGAAGGGCTTCGGCCTGTAAACTGCTTTTCTCCGTGAAGAACCTTCGGGTGACAGTAACGGAGGAATAAGCGGGTGCAAATTCTGTGCAAATTGGCGCAGAATGGTTGTAGTAATATAGCCTAAGTAAACTCGGCTTATATGCGGGGAATCTAAAGCTACCGCCTCTTGGTAAATAAATTATCAAGATTTACTTTAGACAATCCGCAGGGAAGTCAAGTTATGATATAATGAAGGAATGAATCCCGTGACAATTCTTCCTTCAAAGATTCAACGAGAGATTATTATCGGAAATATTTTAGGTGATGGTTCTCTTGAGTTTAATGGAAGCGTTGGAACTAGATTGCAAATAAAACAGTCTGTGCAGTATAAAGATTATGTGTTTTGGTTGTATGAAAAATTAAAAAATCTTTGTAATTCTAGACCGAAGCAAAGGAGAGATAATAATCAGTGGTATTTTAGCACAAGGGCTTTGAAGGAATTAACTTCTCTTCATGAATTATTCTACAAGAAGAGAAGAAAAATAATTCCCACAAATATTCCCGAACTATTAACTTCGCCTTTAACACTAGGCGTATGGTATATGGATGACGGATCGTTAGATTTTCGTCCAAAAGATCACTATGCTTTTGTGTTTAGCACTGATTCATTCTTGTTGAAGGAAGTTAAGATATTAGGGGAGGCAATTGAGAGAAATTTTGGAGTTAAGGCAAGCGTTTATAACTCGCTTTGTAGAGGTAGACGTTATCCAAAACTTTATATTGGAGCTAAAGGAAGAGACAAATTTCTTTCATTAGTTAAGCCATATATATTAAATTGTTTTTCTCATAAATTGCCTCAATTGTAGCTTGACCCCTCAGAGACTAATCCCGCGTTTTTAAAAATGTAGGAGAGATAGTGGGTACTGGATAATCCAGAATTAAACCATTATCACACGCCGAGCCCCGCCAAAATTTTGGCGGGTGAAGATATAGTCCGAAACTAGTAAATAAATCTACTAGAATTCAGCCAGCAGCCGCGGTAATACAGAACCCGCAAGCGTTATCCGGATTTATTGGGCGTAAAGCGTCTGTAGGCGCCCCGACAGGTTTTCTGTTAAATTTCCAGGGCTCAACCTTGGAGCTGCAGAAAAAACCGGCGGGGTAGAGGGCGTTAGAGGCTGATGGAACGGTCGGTGTAGGGGTGAAATCCGTTGATATCGACCGGAACACCAAAAGCGAAGGCATTCAGCTGGGGCGACCCTGACGCTGAGAGACGAAAGCGTGGGGAGAGACAAGGATTAGATACCCTTTTATTCCACGCTGTAAACGATGGACACTGGCTATCTGAAGTGTCGACCCTTCGGGTGGCGAAGCTAACGCGTTAAGTGTCCCGCCTGGGAAGTACGGCCGCAAGGCTAAAACTCAAAGGAATAGACGGGGACTCACACAAGCGGTGGACCATGTGGCTCAATTCGACGACAAACGAGGAACCTTACCAGGGCTTGACAGGCTAGTGAAATCCTGTAGAAATATGGGACTACCCACAAGGACACTAGCCCAGGTGCTGCATGGTTGTCGTCAGCATGTATCTTAAGACGCACGCTTAAATGCGGTAACATGCGCAACCCTTACCCTATGTTTTATCTGTCATAGGGGACTGCCTGGGACAACCAGGAGGAAGGCAAGGATGACGCCAAATCAGCATGGCCCTTTGATGCCCTGGGCTGCACACGTGGTACAATGGCCGTTACAATGGGTTGCCAAGCCGTAAGGCGGAGCTAATCCCATCAAAAACGGTCTCAATTCGGATTGAGGTCTGCAACCCGACCTCATGAAGCCGGAATCGCTAGTAATCGCATATCAGCTATGGTGCGATGAATATGTTCCTGAGTCTTGTACTCACCGCCCGTCACACCAGGAGAGCTGACAGTACCTGAAGCACCTCGCAAGAGGAACTAAGGTAAGGTCAGTGATAAAGGTGAAGTCGTCAAAGTAATCTACTTGTTGCGACTCCCGGAAAACAATTTTCGGGAAAAAACTTGGCTATATGCTGGAACATCTGTGTATCTGGAGCTACGCATGTTAAAATTAATTAATATGCGTGAAAAAGTTTCCAGTGCAGACAATCAGCAGGGAAGTCGCCAAAATTTTGTCAAAAATTTAAGCGACCCCTCAGAGACTACACGCCGAGCTCCTCTATTCAAAGCTTATTTACTTGGAGCATTACACGATGGAACATTCAGTAGCAATAAAAGATTTCGGATTTCGCAAGCCGGTACAGATTGGCTTAAGTTTTTACAAAAACTTTTTAAGTATCTGGATTATAACTCTTGGATTTATAAAGAAGGAAAATACCGAAGAGTATATGTTCTAGAAACGTTGGCAGATTTCTTGGATTTTAATTTCAATCCCTTAAGATTAAGAAGCGATGAAGAAAAGATTGGTTATATAAGGGGATTCTTCGATGCAGAAGGCGGTATCCCCAAAAACAAAGAAGCAAGATTTTATATCCAATTAGTTCAGAACGATAGAGAAAAGTTAGTAAAGATTAAAAAGCTTCTAAATGATTTAAGGATAAAAACAGGCAAAATCCATAATCCAAGTCGTTCTGTAGATCCAGATTATTGGAGAATGTACGTTCTTGCGAAATCACAGCAAAGTTTCCTAAAAAAGATAGGAACTTGGCATCCAAGAAAGATTAAAACTTTGAGACAGAGGATGATGATATAGTCCATGCTCTATAGCGATATAGGGAAAAACATGAACAAGGCACCGGTAGGGGAACCTGTCGGTGGATCACTAAATTTAATTTTGTTTGTCGACTGGAATTGAAATCTGGAATTCGGATTTTAATTTCAAGGCGTTGGTCTCAAGGCCTCAAACTGAGACTGTCGGAGCAACTCTAAGAAACTCGCTTCCATTCAGAGACACCACAAATTTAGCAAGGGGAAGCCCCTTGTTTTTTTGTTTTTTTTGATATAATATTAAAATATGGCAATTCCTAAAAAAATAATTAAATTTTTGGAAGGAAATAAAGTTAAATATGAGCAGATTTCGCATCGCAAGGTGTTCACTGCTTTTGATAAGGCAGCGACTTTGAAAGTAAAACCAAAAATCGTTGGTAAAACTTTGGTAGTAAAACTGGATAAAAACCCCGCCTTAGTTTTAATTCCAGCCAATAAAAACTTAGACAAAGAGAAATTAAGGAAAATAGCTAAAGCAAAAACAATTGATTTTGTTAAAGAAGTTTGGATGAAGAAAAACTTGAAGGGAGTGAAAATTGGAGCCATCCCGCCTTTTGGGAACATGTTTAAATTAAAAACTTTTATTGATAATTCTTTGTTAAAGCAGCCAAAAATCATTATAAATGGCGGCGATTATAATTGGTCAATAAAGATTTCGCCAGCTGTTCTTAAAAAATTAATACCAGATTTAATAATTGGAAACCTCAGTAAGTCTCGGAGTCGATGAAGCTAAAGCTTCAGCTGCCCGAATGTTAATGAGGGCGAGAGAAGAAACTTGCTTCTTCGAACCCAGCTTCGATTTTAATAAATTAAAATCTTGCTAAATAATGTATTATCGAATTTTTTCTAAAATCTATGAGAGGGCAGCTAAAAAGATGTGCCGAGCTTGCCAAGATTTCATCGAAAAAGGTGCCAAAATTCTCGATTTGGGATGCGGTTCAGGAATTGTGGGGAAGACCTTTCAGAATTTTTTCCAGGCAGAGGTTTTGGGAGTAGATGTTAAAGATTATAGAGTTTCTCCTTTCCCCTTCCAGCTTTATGATGGTTTGCATCTCCCTTTTTCTGAAAATTCTTTTGATATTGTCTTGATAAATTATGTTTTACATCACGCCGAAGATCCAATTTTGCTTTTGAAAGAGGCAAAAAGGGTGACAAAAGATAAAATTATTATTTTTGAGGATCTATCCGAGGGATTTTTATCCAAATTAATCTGTAAGATTCATGGAAGTTCTTTCGATAGGTTTTTTCAAAAAGGGGTGGTGGGTGGGTGGCGTCCAACTAAAACCTCTTTTAAAACAGAAAGTGAATGGGAAAAAATTTTCAAAGAAATAGGGTTAAACATTATTTTCAAACAGAGAAGACATAACTTTCCAGTAAAAAAAGAATTATTTATTTTAATAAATTGAAAGTTTATTAAAAGGTGAGATGAATTTCTAATTCATCGAACGTTCTGGGCGCGTAGTTCACCGGCTAGAACGCTTCTCTGATAAAGAAGAGGTAGAAGGTTCAATTCCTTCCGCGCCCACAAAAGGGCCTGTAGCTTAGTTGGTAGAGCGCCACATTTGCAATGTGGAGATCGCCGGTTCAAATCCGGCCGGGTCCACCATAACCGATTTGCTTCATTTTTTGCCGCGACCGAGCTGCGAGCTCGGGCTTCGGCGGGCAGAAAATAAAGGTAATTCCACGGCTTTTTGAAATCTACAAAAAGCCGCTGGTCAAAAATTCGGCGGTTCGAGCCGATTTTTTTGATAAAATTTTTCATTTCGGAAAAATTTTCGCTCAAAGCGAAATTTTTAGCTTGGTTGGCTTCAATTATCCAGTTTCTTACGAGTTCGAGCCAATGATTGCCTTTTCGCTCAAAATCGGATAATTTTTCCTCAAGAGTTTTCTTTCCCGACATTAAAGAGTTTTTCTTCAATTGAAATTCCGGCAATTCTAAATCGCCTTCAAGGTATGCGTCCATCAGGCGATTTATTTTTGTTTTTACTTTTTCTAACTCCGTTTTTAGATTTTGAGCGAAAAGGTCTGATGAGTGGCGGGCTTCCACACTCTCAGTTTCCAATTTTGCTAAAAACTTCTCTCGCCACTCATCAGGCAAAGAAACTTTTTGACACATCTCCTTTATTTGTTCGGCAAAAACTTCTTCCCGCAAAAAGCTACGCTGTGAACATTTTTGCGTTTTGCTCTTGAAAGTGCAGTGGTAATAGTGGTATTTTCTCCCGCTCTTTTTGATTTTTCTTTCGGCGGTGATGGTATATCCGCACTCTCCGCAGGCCGCAAAATTGAGGAATAAAAAGTTTTTCGGTCCTCGCTTTTTGCGGGGCTTGCCGTTGGAAATTAAGGCTTCTTGGATTTTGTCAAAAAGTTTCTTTGAAATCATTGGTTTGTGGGTTCCTTGATGAAGTTCTCCGCGGTAAAGAAAATGCCCGTAGTAGAAAGGATTTTTCAAAATTCCTTGAATTGTTGAAAGATGTAATGATTTCCCTTCTTTGCCAACCAAGCCAAGAGAAAACATTTTGCTTTGTATTTTAGTTAAAGTATATTCGCCGGTGGCAAAAGCCGTTAAAACTTCTTTCACTTTGTTAAAAGTTTTTTTGTCGGGCTCAATAGTTCTTAATCTCGGCTCGTTAAAATATCCGAGCGGGGCTTTTGCCGAGAGTTCGCCTCGCCTGATTTTTTGCCTTATTCCTCGCAAAATGTTTTCTCTTAAATTGTCGGTGTAATATTTCGCTTGGCCGAAAGCGACCGAAAGCATAAATTTTCCTTGTGGCGTCGCCTCAAACCAAAAGGTAGGGAATTTTAGCGAGGTGATTTTACCAGTATCAACAAGATAAATTATTCTGCCGCCATCAATGCTATTTCTCGCAAGGCGGTCGGGATTCCACGCTAAAATTCCCGAAGCGTTACCTTTTTCAATTTCCGAAAGCATTTGATTAAATATTTCTCTGCCCGGCTCTTTGGCGGTTTTACTCTCGGTATATTCGCGGACGATAAAAAGCCCGTTTTGCTTGGCAAACTCTCGCAGTTCGGCAAGCTGGGCCTCAATAGACAAAATTTGTCTTTCCTCGTCCTCGCTTGATTTGCGACAATAGATGAAATATTTAATCATAGTTTTTTACTTCTTAATTGTAATTGAAAAAAGAAACGCCATACCGACAATTTAATAAAATCTCGCTTTGCAAGATAATTTTTCGGAAATGAAAAATTATCTCAAAAAAATCGGCTCGAACCGCCGCCTTGCGGCGGGACGCTTGGAAATTGATTTCAAAAAGCCCTTTGATTTACTCGCAAAACTGCCCGCCGAAGCGAGGGGCGAAGCCCCGAGCGAGGCGACTAATTCAATTTGGTGGTGTCTATTGGACGAAATCCGAACCTTTTTTGAGCAGAATCCTGACGCTGACTGACGCAAAATTGCGGAGCAATTTTACTAATGGCTCGCGGGCAAAAATTTTCCGGGGACACACACTCCTTGAACCCCTCCAATTTTTACCCGCTCGCCGAAAAAACTTTTGAAAAATTTTTAGGTCGTTTTTATAAATCTTAGAAAATCCTACGTACAACATTTTGCGGATAAAAAAGTAGCCGAAAACAATTTGAGGAAATTTCTGATTTCCCTTTTATCCGCTGTTAGGCGATACGGCGGTGGTTTTTTTATCCAAGTTTTGTTCCGCACTCACCGCAGAATTTCGTCTCCGCCGGATTTCGAGCGCCGCATTTCGGGCATTTGACTAAGTTAAGTGCCGCTCCGCAGTTATTGCAGAACTTACCTTCGCCAGCAGGTTTGCCACATTGGGGACAGAGCGTTTGTTTGCTTTCAATTTCTCCAGCAAAGACCTGAGTACCCGCTGCTTTTTCCTGTATATCTTGAACCGCTTTCTGCGCTTTGGCAGCGGCAACTTCAACACTCACTCTTGGCGCATCATCTACGCAAAGACCTTCTTGTTCGTTCCAGTCGTTTTCGCAGACCCATTTTTTGCATTTAGGACAACGATGAAAATGTTGTTTGGCCTCGTTCTGGGCAAGTTCAAATGCAGCTTCATGTTCCTTCTGCCATTCTGGGGACATGCCTTGATAGCGTTCTGTGAGAATATCAGCACCTCTTTCAATTGTATAACCCGTTCCTGATTTTCCCAGCAAAGATGTGCCTATTGATATTGCCCGACCAAGTCCTCGCAGTAGCCCGGCTTTTTTATGGGTTTTGGACTCACTAAATTTGGTCTTATACCCTTCCCTGCAAAGATCACAGAAAAAAGTAAACTGAAACCCTGCCTCTGTGCTGTTGTCAGCAAAATTGTCAGTAAATGGTTGTAGTGTCATAGTTTTATCCTCCTTTTCATTTTAATAGTTTACCACATTTTATACATTTTTCTCCAATTGGTGGCTGCTCAGTTCTACATTTTGGGTTTGGACAAGTAACCACTAATCGGGCATCGCAATGTTCACAGTAGTCTCCAAAGAATGTTGTCTTGCCACATTTTGGGCAAACAATTTCTAAGGATAGCCCACAATTGCTGCATTTCTTCCAATCTTTCTGGATTGGATTCCTACATTTTGGGCATCTCAATGGTCCCAATGGATTCACCTTCCCACATAAAGGACAAACATTTGAGTCCGGTGGAATTAGCCCGCCACAATAACGACAAGGATGTTTGTATCCTGGCATAATTAATAACCTCCTTCTTTAGTTTTTGATAAATCTAACTCCAATTCGACCTTTGATAAAGTTTTCTTGCCAAATTGGAGTTTGAATTTACTATTTTCTTTAGCAACTAAAAACGATAGAAATCCCTTGGCTTCAGATCGGGGGTCAAAATTATTTTCCATCTTATAATTTTCAAGAGAAATAATTTCACCGGATTCGTTTATCAGTCGCACTTCTTCATCATAAAATACAAAAACCTGCTTGGTGGAATTATTCTTTGCCTCAACATTTAACACTAAAAAATCTTTTCCCGCTGGAGCTCTCCGATTCTTAAACTCTGTCCATTTTTCCGCCGACATAATCTTAAAATCAATCCCTTGGTAATTTACTGTTTTATTAATATCAACGATTTTGGGTTTTGCCGCGGGGATTGGTTTCTCTTCCGCCTTCACAGGTTTAAACTCAGGCAGCTTACTATCCACGACATCATCATATTTCCACTCACCAAACTCCTTTTGTTCTTTGAGCCATTTTTGATACTTGGCAGGGTCGTAATCTTCTTTTCTTCCCGTCTTCTCTTCGAGAATTTTTGTGAATTTCTGGTACTCCTGCGCGACATTGCTTTTCAGCATATCGCTATAGAGGAACTTCGCTTTACTTTGGTCAAGCGTTTCCCGAAGTTTGTACGCTTCTTTAAATCTCTGGTCAACAGCACATGGTTCTAGAATGTCTTCCGGGGTAACAGTTACTTGCTGTCTGGAATTTATGACAACGCCTCTTTTAGTTTTCTTGTTTACCACTTCCATCGGGACGGCTTCAGAAGCAACCACCACGGAGCCGTCTTTAGAGATGTCTGCCCAGAACTCATTCGCACCGTGTGGAAATCTCAGCTCGGCAGTTGGAGTTATCACTTCCTTGTCCGTGGTGATTCTAAAAAGTCCATTTATTAGTTCTATCCTTTTTATCAGATTCCTTTTTATTCCAAGCAATAACTCGCTATTTGGAAACATGACAACCCCAGTTCCAGTTTCAGTATTGATAGGGCTTGGGCGATCCCATAAATCAGTCACATAGGATGTCGGACCTGTGATAATTCTATCACCATCTTTCAATTCTACCGATGTTTTGAATGGTACAGCCTCAATCTTTCTTTTTTTAACATCTCTTACTAAAGAGACATCGCCAATTGTATATGAAATTTTTACTTTTGACATTTTATACGCCTTTAAACCAATTATTATTGCTCATAATTTTAACCTCGCACACCCGTGATATAAGTAAACCCACCAAGACGCTGAAATTTATCTCTTCCTCTTGGATTCATGGTGAGCATGCCAGGATTATTCTTAATGAGTTTTAAAACCTGAGGAGTTGGAGTGGGATTATAAAATTCAAGTTCTATGTTGGAATATCCACCTATCTTCACAGGCTTGGCGTAAATTTCGGTCTCTGGGATTGGCTGAGGTACAATCTCCTTTGGTAAATTTCGGTCGAATACGCATTTTGTTCCCGGCCAATATCTTCCGTATTTGTAATTATTAACTTCAGCGTCTGCATAGAGATCAATTTTTAAAAGAAGTTGTTGTTCAGTCTCCGAAAGTTCGTGGAATTTTAGTTTCTTGGACAGATTCCAAATTAATTTTTGTACCACTGACTGCTCTAACTCTGGGTGTTCTATAACATAGGTCATTAATTTCAAGAAGAGGGGCATATCTATCATTTCATAGGAGAATATAAAGGGGTCATTGTGGTCAGGGGCGGGATAACCTGCGTCCAAGCAATAGCTTCTAAATTGCAAACGGACCTTTGAATTTGGTGGAATCGTGCCCTCCGTTCGTTTTGCTTTAAATATTTCGTCAGCCCCTGCAAGTTCTGATACATCTTTGAGATTTTGCGGATTAAAATTTAATTTGGTAACATAAAACAAGGCGTTTTCATCATCCATTCCTTTTGTCCATTTAAGACTATCATTCTGCGCACTTACATTAAATTGCAGCAAATCCATCACATCTTTTTTCCATTGCTCTGGTGTTCGATGTATTACCCTGCCGATGAAAAGCTGACGCAACTCTTGCAGCGCTGGTATTTTGGCAATGGCAAACTTATATTTCTGATATTGTGGCTCATCTAATTTTTCATCTGGTAGATAAATCGGTTCTCTTCTAAAGTTTATTGCCAGCATACAGCGATTTATTCTTTTGATAAAACTATCCACTTCTTTATGTAGGTCTTCTATGTTCTTGAAATTCGGATAATCCTTCCTGCTTACAATCCTGAAAAAGTAAGTTGCCTTTCCACCGCCTTCTCCAGAAATTGCTTCCATTGCAACTGCGTTTCCCGGTTCATTAGGATTCGTGCTATAAAGCGGTATCAAAAACCAGATATACTCTCCGGTTAAGTCTCCCAAAAGTCCACGTTTTAAACCGATACACAGTTTTTCTTGCTGAGAGAGTGATTTCAGGAAATCGTATTCTTCTTTTATGCCTGCAATTTCTAACTTCTTTTCCAATTCTACCCAGAGTTCAGGAGAAACTGATTCTAAGTCGCTCCTTCTGGCTGCTTTACCTTCTTTCATAAACCGAGCCGCTCGTCTTATAATTGATGGGTCGGATTTAGGTAATAATTCCTTAAGCGATGTTTGAGCTTTCAAAGAAAGTTCGTTAATTAAGTCGGAGAGAGTTTTCACAAACGGGTCAAATTGTCTGCCCATTTTAGATAAAACAAATTTCTCTCCAAAATCCGTGGTGATGGCAAGAGCAAATTTTTCATCCCGAATTTCTGAAATGTCGCTATAAGGGATTCTTACGAGTTCTCCTTTTTCTGGAATCACCACAATTGCGGTTTCATATAAGCGTGGTTCGCATTTTCCTTTTTGCAACTCTTTGCCATTTTCGTCAAAATAAACGAACTCTGCCTCTATTCCAGATTTTCTAAGCGTTTCATGCATAAGCATATCTTTCAGTAATATCTCGTTGCGCACCCTGTTGAGAACCCTCAAAAAATCTTCATAGCGATATCCAAGGTTGAAAAGGGTGAATTGTTCTTTCGAGGTCAAACCAAGGTAAATCTTATAATCTCTTTCCGAGACCTCAAGGATATCCCTAAAAGGAATTAACAACGCTTCACCAAATTTCGGAAGAATAGAGAGATTTTCTTCATCAAGTCGGGCCTGTGCTTCTCCGCCCCCAATTCTTTGTCCACCTTCATTGCTCAAGGAATAACTTAAAGAGCACTCCATAATAGTTACTTGTTTGTTTTCTTCATTCATAATAATTTTCTCCTTTCCGCCGCCGTTGTGCAAAAATGGAGCGAAGCGACATTTTGCACAACAAGTTTTAAACGCACTATTTAAAACTTGCTTAAAAATCGACCTTTTTGTATAATGATTTTCGTAATCATAAATATGGCACTCATAATTTAGCAACGCCTATCTACATTGTACAGAAAATTTCTAAATTTTACAAGGAAATCCATAAAAGATTAGAAACAACCCAAATTTACACAAAAGCTTCTACTCAAAAATTGAAAGAAATTGAGAGTCCTTTAGATGATTTATAAAAACGACCTAAAAATTTTTCAAAAGTTTTTTCGGCGAGCGGGTAAAAATTGGAGGGGTTCAAGGAGTGTGTGTCCCCGGAAAATTTTTGCCCGCGAGCCATTAGTAAAATTGCTCCGCAATTTTGCGTCAGTCAGCGTCAGGATTCTGCTCAAAAAAGGTTCGGATTTCGTCCAACAAACACCACAAAGTTTTCCACAAGACAACTCTTTTTTTATTTGCTAAAATTAGCTAAACACTTAAAGGTCGAATTATCCGCATATCCGTATTAATTCGTAATTCGTAGGGTTTATGATAGTTCAAACTTGGG
>Ga0210017_1000795_pt1 | contig 27440 bp, 32 predicted proteins | sample CryGeyCG2014_020_FD_183966 | JGI IMG/M metagenome (GOLD analysis project Ga0210017, IMG submission 183966) | Groundwater microbial communities from aquifer - Crystal Geyser CG08_land_8/20/14_0.20 (SPAdes) (version 2) | ecosystem: Environmental > Aquatic > Deep subsurface > Groundwater | place... | reverse complement strand
CGGCGGGCGACACTTTCCGCGCGGCGGCGCGCGAACAACTGATTGCCTGGGGCGAACGCAACAACGTTACCGTTATCGCGCAACAGAGCGGCGATGCGGCCGCCGTGATTTATGACGCTATCCAGTCCGCGCAGGCGCACAAAATAGATGTGGTGCTGGCGGATACCGCAGGGCGACTGTCCACCCAGATTCACCTGATGGAGGAAATCAAGAAAGTGAAACGCGTCATCGGCAAGGTCTTGCCCGATGCGCCTCATGAAGTGCTGCTGGTGCTGGATGCCAACACCGGACAGAACGCGCTCAGCCAGGTCAAAGCCTTTGACGCGTCACTTGGCGTGACTGGCCTGATTTTAACCAAGCTGGATGGCACGGCCAAAGGCGGCGTAATTGCCGCCATCGCCCGCGCGCATCCCATTCCGGTGCGTTTCATTGGCGTGGGAGAAGATCTGGATGATCTGCGGCCATTCGTCGCAGAAGAGTTTATTGCAGCCTTACTGGATATGCCTTCATGATTTCATTCCAACAGGTTTGCAAGCGTTATCCCGGTGGCTACGAGGCGCTAAAGAGCATCTCGTTTAATCTGGAAAAAGGAGAAATGGCCTTTCTTACCGGGCATTCAGGTGCAGGTAAAAGCACATTACTCAAACTAATCGCCGCGATTGAGCGCCCTACTTCGGGAATTGTGCTGGTCAATAATCAGAATGTTGGCGTACTCAAAAGTGCTGCCATACCCTATCTGCGTCGCCACCTCGGCATCATCTTTCAGGATCATAAATTACTGTTTGACCGCACTGTGTTCGACAACGTGCTGCTGCCGTTACAGATTTGCGGCTTTGACAGTCGCGAAAGTGGCAAACGGGTGCGCGCAGCACTGGACAAGGTCGGTCTGCTGAAACAAGAAAAAATCAACCCCATCGCGCTGTCTGGTGGTGAACAGCAACGGCTGTGCATCGCGCGAGCCATCGTGAACCGTCCTTCCATCCTGCTGGCTGACGAACCGACCGGCAATCTGGATGCGGAATATGCGCAAGAAATCATGAAAATTTTCGATTCATTTCATCAGGTCGGAGTTACCCTGCTCATCTCGACTCACGATACCAGCGTACTGCATGACCCTAAAATTCGGGTAATTGCACTCAAGCACGGCGAAATACAACCACCGCAATACGACCTGCCCCCAGCAAGCTCAGGACAGGCATGATGCGTACCCTTACTCAGCCATTGATTATCTTATGGACTGCTTTGCGGCGCATATTCGCTTCTCCCTTGGCAGGATTGCTCAACATCTTAGTCATAGGCATTGCGCTCAGTCTGCCTGCCGGCATGTATGTCCTGCTACAAAATGCCCAAGGCCTGGTAGCGCAGCTATCCGGCCCACAGCAAATCAGCCTGTTTCTTGCTTTGGATGCCAGCCAGGAGGACATCGCGCAATTACGCACGCAGCTATCCCGACACCCGGCTATCGCCAGCGTAAAGTTTGTGTCCCGTAACGATGCGCTTGAAGAACTTAAACAAAGCTCCGGCCTTGACGATGTCATCGCTGGACTGGAAAGCAATCCATTGCCCGATGCTTTTGTGATAGTACCCAAGCCTGGCAGTGCCAAATCACTGGACGAATTGCGCACAGCACTCCAGAACATGCCCAAGGTAGAACAAGCACAACACGATTCTGCATGGGCTTATAAACTGGATGCCTTGCTGAGTTTTGCCCGTGTCGCGGTGTTTATACTCTCCGGTCTGCTTAGCCTTGCCCTGATTGCCATAACTTTTAACACGATACGTCTGCAAATTCTTACGCAACGTGACGAAATTCAGGTCGCAAAGTTAATCGGAGCGAGCAATGGCTTTATTCGCAGACCGTTCCTGTTTTTTGGTGCCCTGCAAGGTCTGCTGGGCGGTATCACAGCTTTGCTAATCATCTCCACCAGCCTGTTGTTGCTCCAGCCCCCTCTTGCGACACTGTCCAGGTTATACGCCAGCAATTTTTCCCTGCAACCGCTATCACTAGGCGACGTGCTTTCCCTTTTATTATTCTCAGTCTATCTTGGTCTACTCGGGGCCTGGCTATCGGTGTCACGTCATTTGTCTCATGTTGAATCTCACTAACGGGCATGGCAAAAATGCAGCTCCTGATAATGAAAGGCTATGTCACAGTTAATTGTTGAAGCAAAATCCATCATTCAAATTATACTTAATAATCAATGAGTTGTGTTTTTATAACCCCTGCCGAAACACTGCATCCATAAGGCTTGCGAGACCACCACTATTTAACTGTGACATAGCCTAATGAAATGATTCTCGCAGGGAGGTTGCCCTGTGGGTAACAGCAAACCCGCCATGCCCGTTCCCTCCCTTGCAGGGCGCATTTCGGCGTAGCCGAAATCGTTCACAAGGCTTGGTGCGTGCTCCGCGAAACCCCTCGTTCACCCCCCGCTCCCCCTCTGATGGAACCACTGATAAAACAACTCAATTCTGGCTAAGGCCCAAGCCATCATGGATAGCCCATCCACTGGTGAAACAACCAAGTATTGACCAAGCAATCAAAAAACGATTGCAAAGTCACTCCTTATAAGCCAGCACCCCCTAAAGGGTACAAGCACCCTAAAGGGTACAAGCACCCTTTGGGTACCAGAGCTGGCAAGTGGCTGGTTACCCCAGAGGGCGAGGGGTACGATTCGTCGCTGCGCAAATTTCACGTTAAAAAACGACCCACTGAAGCCATATTCAGCTTTGACAAGCATTTTTTCTTATGTAACTCACATTTGCCACTCACAATCGGATATTATTTCGCCCTTGATTTCTGCTTTTTTATTGACTTTAAAGATAGGGAGTAATGATGGATTCCAAATTACGTGGTATGTTTCTGGCAATACCTGTAGCAATCGCGCTGTTCCTGATTGGCGGTTTTGTTGTCAACAATATCCTCGGCATGATCTTGGTACTGATTGCGATTGGATTATTGGGTTACTCAGCAGGTAGAGTTCTGGATTCACCCTGCTCTACGGCTGGCGAAGAATAATTTTTTTAAAATTGAATTTTCTATAGTCTTTAAGCGGTTTTAATTCTTTTTTCATGAACTTCACCATCCCTTAGCTCTCAAAGACGAGTGCCAAGGTTCCTTGGTTAATAAGGTGACGCTATGAATAACGCTATGAATTTTCCGATTCCTTCTGCTGTTGGTAGTCTGGATAGTTACATCCAGTCAGTCAACCGCATCCCGGTACTGACACAGGAGCAGGAGCACGACCTAGCCCAGCGGTTCAAAACTCAGGATGATCTCGATGCGGCACGTCAGTTGGTCATGTCTCATTTACGCGTCGTGGTTAGCGTGGCGCGCGGATATGCCGGTTACGGCTTGCCTCAGGCAGACCTGATCCAGGAAGGTAATATCGGTCTGATGAAGGCAGTCAAGCACTACGACCCGGAACGCGGTGTGCGTCTTGTTTCCTTTGCTCTTCACTGGATACGTGCCGAGATTCATGAATTCGTAGTACGCAACTGGCGCATGGTCAAGATCGCCACCACCAAGGCTCAACGCAAACTTTTTTTCAATTTGCGCAGCCTTAAAACAGGCTTTGTATCCCTCAAGCCAGAACAAGTTAGCGAAATTGCGCAGCAGTTGAATGTAAAAGAATCTGATGTACTGGAGATGGAAGCCCGATTTGCAGGACACGAAGTAGCACTTGATCCTACGGATGCCGATGAGGAAGATGCCTATAGCCCGATTCATTATCTGGCTGAAAACAGCGAGCTTGAACCCTCCCGCATTCTGGAGGCATCGGAATACGAACACCTGAAAACCGTAGGCTTGTCGAGTGCCCTAGCCAGTCTGGATGAGCGGAGTCGTCGTATCATCGAATCGCGTTGGCTATGTGAAGGTCAAGCCAGTACCTTGCACGAACTGGCAGCAGAATTTAATGTTTCGGCAGAACGTATTCGTCAAATCGAACAGAAAGCACTCGGTAAAATGCAATCACTAATCACCATGCCTTCCTAGAAAATCTACTCTTATGTGTTGAAATAATAAAGCCGCTATAAGCGGCTTTATTATTTCAACTAAACAGGAAACTGATTTATTTAACGATTTTTAACATCGGCCTGCCTGATGATTTTGGTTTGGTTTCTTCTCCGCCCGAATCAGGAGGCGGCTGTTGCGAGTCAGACCCTTGAAACACTAAACCTTGCCCCGTTTCCTTGGCAAAAATTCCGATCACAGCCTCGACTGGAATGAATAGCTGAAAGGGCGATCCACCGAAACGACTATTGCAACTAATAAACTCGTTGCCCATTTCCAGATTTCTAACGGCTCCTGCACCAAGATTCAGCGTGATTTCACCCGCTTTGACATAGGCAACCGGAACCTCAGTATTTTCGTTGACACGCACAGCTAGATAAGGGGTCAACGCACTGTCTATACACCATTCGTATATCGCTCGTATCAGATACGGGCGAGTAGACAGGTCGCTCATTTCCGCATGGCTCTTTCAGAGGGCGTCAGCGCATCAATAAAACCCTGGCGAGAGAAGATACGCTCTGCATACTTCATCAGTGGAGCGGCTTCCTTGGGCATATTGATACCAAAGTGATCCAGCCTCCACAACAGCGGCGCAATTGCCACATCTAGCATGGAGAACTCCTCTCCCAACAGAAATTTCTGCTTGGTCAATATCTGAGCCAACTGCGTCAAATTATCGCGAATGATGACACGAGCCTTGTCAGCAGCCTTCCCCCCCTGCTCTATCGTAGCGATATGAGCGTACAACTCCTGCTCAAACTGATGCAGGAATAAACGAGCACGTGCACGCATCACTGGATCTGGCGGCATCAATTGTGGATGCGGAAAACGCTCATCAATATACTCATTGATGATGTTTGCTTGAAACAGCACCAGATCACGCTCAACCAGAACAGGGACTTTGCCATATGGATTGTTAACTGCTGCATCATCGGTCTTATGCAACATATCAACATCTATGACTTCAAAGTCCATGCCTTTTTCAAACAGCACGATACGGCAGCGGTGGCTAAATGGGCAAGTAGTACCCGAATACAACGTCATCATTAACACTTATTCCTTTACTAACTGAGTACCTTGCAAACGCGTCTTGACCAGAAAATATCCAATCAAGGCAACCGCGCCGCCAATTACTATTGTCGCTACAAATGGATAATCGCCCTTACCGGTAACCCCACCAATCCAGACGTAACGCTCAAACAAAGTACCTACGATAATGCAAATGGCCACTGCATTGATTGCGGCAATATTGTGACGCGGGCCGGGGAAAGAGAGTGCTGTAAAAGGAACGACAAATTTCAGCACCAATACAGACCACCACAGAAAAGCATAGTCACCGTTTTGCATACCAAACACACGTCCTGTTTCGTCTGGCAAATCGCCATACCAAATCGTAAGATACTGCGAATAGTAGGTGTATATCCACAACAAGGTAAAAGCCAGCAACATCTGTGCAATATGGTTGTAAATATAAGCCGCTATCGGATGCGCCTGATTTTGGCGGGCATTCCATGCTGAAACCCAAACCACCAAAAAGGCAAGGAACATGCCAAAGTTACTGACGAACTGCTGTAAGCCATAAATTGCGCTGTGCCATTCAGGCACGAGAGTCATTTCAAAATCCCAAGCGATCATTGTGCTGTACAGCACAAAAAAGAATGGAATTACAGTAGCCACTCGGTGAAAACTGGCTGCATCTGCCGGGCTGCGGTCACATACATTCTGACGCTTGATAAACACCCAATACAGCACCATCATAAACAGCATGCCGATCACTTCGCGTGCGATAAACCAGTGAGGCTGATACCAACTCGGGATGCTGGCATGAACACCCACCTTATGTCCCCACCATGAAAAGAACGCAGGACCATTCAGCAATATCACTACCAGCAACACAAACGCCAAAGGAAACAGCGCAAACAAGGAGGTAGCCAGATGCTTGACTTCATTTTGCCATTTGGCTCCCACCAGATGCAGCACAGAACACAAGGCAACGCCACTCAACGCCAGTGACAGCACTACCACGAAACTTACATTCAAAACCGCCAAATTACTGTATGCAAACATTTCGTAGCCTCCTAATTTGCTTGAGCCGCAGCTTGTTGAGCTGGGTTATTCTGCAACACTTTTCGGATGTAATTCACCACATGCCAACGCTCAGTTGCCGTCAAATCATTGGCATAACTAGGCATCACAGCGCCACCCAATGAGACATAGCCAAAAATGTAACCATCTGGATACTCGGCAGGATTCCAATTATGCATTTCGTTGCTATTCGTCAGATTCCATGGCTTCATCACCAATTTTTCACCCACCAGACCATCACCCGTTCCGCTCTTGCCGTGACAAGGGGTGCAGTAAATACCATATAAACGTTTCCCGCGAGCAACCGACGCTTCATCTGCCAACATCGGGTTGATCATCTTGCGAGCCGCATCAGCGTCTTTGACGATAACGGTCGTACCCGCTACAGGCAGAGAACGCTTTGGAAAGGGTGTCATGCCGGGATGGGCTGAATCGGGACTTTCCTGTGGTTTGACACTCACCTGATTGGCCATGTCCTGTGACCATGGCCACGCTTGTGCCAGAGAGGGCGCTATCAGCAACGCAATTGCCAGAGATAATTTTTTCATTTACCTGCCTCTTCTTGAATTTCCAATGCTTGATGCTTGGTGAAAATAGCCCTCAGCGTACTGGTTGCACCTGCTTCGGATTTTACCAGAATCGCGATTTTATCTTCCGATACGCTAGAACTATACAAAGGTGAGCGCTTTGCCGGCAAACCCGCGCAGATTAAGAATCCCAGCACTGAGATATACACCCCCCCTAGAATAAACATCTCATAGGTCAACACAAAGTTGGGTGGAAACGGCACGATTGGCTTCCCCCCTTTTAACTGTTCAAAAAAATTGGCCTGCGCACCCGAGATCAGAAAGAACCCCAGCAAACCACCCATCAGCGCACCGAACAAGGTAAACCATTGCACATAGACGGGTTTTTCGCCAAGAAACTCTTCAACCTCAGGATGTTCGATGGGTGATTTGACCACTAAATCATCATTGACATCGAAGCCCTTGATAGAGGTATTGCGCAGTTCCTGTACGACTAGTTCAGCCTCATCAAAACTGCTGAACATTGCGAGTAAATGACGTTTGCTCATATCAGTGCGCTCCTTGTCCAGCAGTTTCATTCTTTTTCAGATGCAAACTGCGGTGATAGACCATTTCCTTGACTTCATACATGGATACCGATGGGAACACCTTGCAGAACACCATGAACAGCAAAGTAAACCATCCAAAACTACCCATTACCATACCCCATTGAATCAGGCTGGGCCATTGATCGTTATCCCAGACCCATGGATAGTAACCATGTGAAAAGGTTGGCGCGACGATCATCCAGCGTTCCAGCCACATCCCCAAATTCAACAGCAGCGATACTGCGAACAACACCGGGATATTGGTTTGGAAGCGTTTGAAGGCCAGCATAAGGGGTACGACCGAACCGCAGAACACCATCCCCCACCAGAATGGCGCGAACGGACCCGTTGCTTTTTGAATCAGCACCGCTTTCGCATCCATGTCGTGACCATACCAAACGGCAGCGAATTCTACGGCATTCAGGTAAGTCCATACCATCGCGATCGCAAAGGTTAGACGCACGGTCTTTTTCAGGATGCTCTTGGTCATGTAATCTTCAAACCTGAACACATAACGCAGAATAATGAACAGCGTGATAATCGCCGCACAGCCGGAATACAGCGCACCCGCCACGAAATAAGGAGGGAATGAAGTAACGTGCCAACCTGGTTGCTGTGACATGGCAAAGTCACTTGCAACGATAGAGTGTACCGACACCGCCAATGGAATCAGGAAACAGGCAATGGTCAGATAAGTCACTCGGAAGTTGCGCCATTGACGGTCAGTACCTTCCCAACCCAATGCCAATAATGTGTACAGTTTTTTGCGCCAACCTTTATGTAGGTTATCGCGACAAATGGCCAAGTCTGGAATCATACCGACATACAGAAACAATACCGACGAACTCAGATAGGTAAAAATAGCCATCGCGTCCCACAATAAGGGAGACTGGAAGTTCGGCCATGTCCCGCGATCATTTGGATAGGGCAACGCATAGTAAAATTGCCACAAGCGCCCGATGTGCACCATAACGAACAGTCCCGCAGTCATCAGCGAGAAAGTCGTCATTGCTTCAGCGAAACGATAGATGGGCTTACGCCAGTCAGCATGCATCAAGTGCAAAATCGCTGACAATAGCGTACCCGAGTGACTCATCCCGATCCAGAAAATAAAGGTGGCGATATACAGCCCCCACACATTCGGGTTGTTCAGATTAGCGACCCCCATACCAACCTGGTACTGATAAATCTCGCAGCCAAGACCTACGCTAAAAAGCGAAAGTGCCCCGAACACGATGACCCAATACAACTTCCTCGGATTTTCCAGACTAACCAACACATCCCGGTTAATCTTTGCCCAAGCGATGTCTTCGCGAATATCTTTCATAGTTATTCCTTAAAGGTTTTTCTGTTATCTAACGGGCATGGCAAAGAAACCACCCCCGATAATGAAACACGTTATAACTGTTTCCCTTACATCAATCCGCTCCGGCAAAGCCTCAAAGATACAAGAGCGGGAGGCAAACAAAACGCTACTCGAGTTTCATGTTCATGCACTAAATAGCACTTTCGCGCACGCGTTCCAGATACATCACAGAAGGGTACGGACGCAATTCTTCCAGAATACGGTAGCCACGCAAATGAGAGCCGCCGGGTTCCTTGTCTTTTTCCTGTTCATCCACATTCATCTCGACTTGCTGGGCCTGCCATTGTTTGTGGACTCTTGATTCCGGATCTACCAGATTACCGAATGAAATCGCGCTGGTCGGGCAGGCCTGCTGACAAGCCGTTTGTACTTCGCCTTCGCGTACGATGCGCCCCTCTCCCTTGGCTGTAACCTCTGCGGCGCGCAAACGTTGCACACAGAAGGTGCATTTTTCCATCACGCCCTTGCCGCGTACCGACACGTCCGGGTTTAGCTGGCGATTCATTTCTGCTGGCCAAACGGTTTCGTCGGTTGGATAATCGTACCAGTTGAAATAACGTACCTTGAACGGGCAGTTTGCCGAACAATAACGCGAACCGATACAACGGTTGTAAATCTGTGAATTCAATCCGTCAGCCGTATGATTGGTCGCACCCACCGGGCAAACCGTTTCACAGGGAGCCGCTTCGCATTGCTGACACATCATGGGCAGGAATTCCGCGCCCTGTTCTGGAAAATCAAAATCATGATCCGGCCAGTAACGCTCAATGCGCATCCAGTGCATCTGCTGACCATGCTGAAATCTTTCCTTACCCACTACCGGAATATTATTTTCTGCATAACACGCCACACTACAGGCATTGCACCCTGAACAGGCATCAATATCTATGCTCATCGCCCATTTATAGGGATCGTGCGGCTTATCATCAACTGGGTGAAAATGGCGGAATTGTGACCAATTCTCTAATAAATTACTCACCGACATAACTTAGACCTCCTCTGAAAGCTTAACTTGGTCAGTGGATTTGCTCAGAGCGATCCTTCTTTGCTCCGGCTTACCACCTGCTGCACCCTCATCCTTGACTACGATGATGCGCTGTCCCACCTTGCTGATTTTGACGCGTGTCTCATGCAGCGCCAATTCGCCGGTTTCCTGATCGAACACCGCATCCAGAATCTGGAACGGGTTTACACCGTAACCCTTGGCATAACGACCCAACGCTTCATGTCCTCGACCCAGCGGGATGGAAATAGCGTCAGGATGAATACCGGGGAACAGGTAGGCCTGCGCCCTAATGGATCCCGTCCTGGAGGAAACCTCCAAAACATCTCCCTCGACAATGCCCAATTCCGCAGCCTTTTTGGGATGAATCTCCACCCATGAATCCCACACGATAGTGGTCAGTGGATCGGGAGATTCTTGCAACCAGGGCTGGTTAGTATGACGACCATCACGCAGATAGGCCGTCACACTTGGAATCAGATGGAAGGAATACTGGGCATCCGCTGCCGCTGCTGCGGGCAACTGCAACCCCGCCGCACTCGCATTACCCGACAACTGCTCTGCCGAACCCGCCAACTTGATGATCCCGCTGGTCAATGTTTCATCCCAGAAGGTGTCATCGTCGGTTCCACCACTCCCCAGCGCACCCTTGATCGTCAACAGCGAACCGCGCAGATAACCGTAGTAATCCGCGAAGTCCTTATATTTATCCGCTTCACGTTGTTTGACCAAGGTCAACAGGATGTCACCCATGCCCTGCGTATTGGCATGAAGTTTTTCCATCAACGGTTGTTGGATATTGATCTGCGCGCCTTCCGCCATGTATTCGGGAACTTGAGTACCCCAGTCTTCCAGAGCGGAATCCAGCGGCAACACCAAATCAGCCTCTAGCGCCGTTTCATCCAGATAATGAGCAAAGGCAACCTTGAATCCGGCTTTGGCCAGATTAGCCTTAAACTTCATCGAACCCGGCGCAGTGAATACCGGGTTGGTTGCATAGGTAAACAACACCTTGTATTTACCTGCTGCCAGATCATCATTCAAAGTCTTCAGTGCAGCGGTATTGCCCTTTGCGGGTATCATTTGCGGGAAGGGTACTGAAGCGGAGGCTTCGATCGTTTTGCCGACATTACCCAACACCTGATTGAGCAAGTTGATAGCCGCAGCATTTTGCGAACCGTGCGCGTAACCTTCGGCAGCACTGCCCGCCAACACCAGGCTAGGGGTTCGTTCTTTCAGCAAGGCGACCAACTTGTCCAGATGTTCGACCGAAACGCCGGTGTCATTACTGACACGCGCCTTGTCATAACCTTGAACCGCAGCAGCCACATCGCCCGACAATGTCACACCCGAAGCGCCCAACGCGTTAATGATACCCAGCGCCAGAATACCTTCCGTGCCGGGACGAACCACTAACCAACGGTCAGCGTTCGCACCCGTCAAAGTCATCTTCGACTCGACCTGCACCAGCACCCCACGCTGACCATCCACGCCCTTGCGGAACTGTGCATATTGTTGGGAGAAATGTACCGGAGAAACCCAGCTACCCAGAAAATCCGCACCGAACGACAACACAACCTTGGCTTTGTTGATGTTAAAACGCGGCATTTCCGTGCCATAGGCTTTTTTGTTGGCGGCGCGTTGCACTGCTGGCGCAACCGCTTCATAGACATAAAGATTTTTGCTGCCCAAACTCTCCAGGTAATTGCCCAGCAATACTTTAAGATGACCGCTGACAGCGCCACTCAGGAACGCGACCTGCTCGCCACTCACACCGTTCAGCTTTTCAGCGATCAGCGCATAAGCCTTATCCCAGGAAATTGTTTCCCCCTTATCACCCTTGCGCAACAAAGGTTCACGCACACGATCCGGGTTATAGTGGTGTTGCACCCCTGCCTGCCCCAGCCCACACATCTTGCCCCGGTTGATGGCGGAAGCGGCATTGCCTTCCAGCTTCAACACGCGACCTTCACGCACACGGCCGTTGATATTACATCCCGCATCGCACTGCGCGCAGGTTGAGTTGTAATACACCGCCACCCCCGGAATGACATAGTCAGCCGCCTCCACATAGGAAACCACCGTCTCTTTTCCATTTTCGATTGAAGTGTTGCCGCAACCGCTCAACGCGACTGCCGCGCCACTCCAGCCCAACACCTTCAGAAAATCACGCCGATCAAACGGGTGCCCGGCCAATTGTTTTATGGAACTACTATCAATCATAACAACCTCACTGGTAATTTCTTGGAATCTCATGCCCGCCGGGCATCCGACCAAAAGCCTTTCAGCTTACTTGTGGCAATGCCAGCAGTCATTCGGGCCTTGCGCCTTGACCACACCGTCAGATGAAGCCACAACCGGTTTCTGGAATTTATACCAGTAAGCCTGATTGCCGATCGGCGTACCGCCCTCTGCCGTTACCGGATGATTCTTCTCGTGACAACTGGCGCACCATCCCATAGCGAGTGACTTGCTGCGACGGGCAACTGTCATGCTCTTGACATCGCCATGACAATATCCGCAAGCCTCCTGAGTAGGACGGTTCTGCTGTTCGACGAAACGCTTGATATGACGCTCATGATTAAAACGAACGAAGTCTGGAAGATCGTGAACTTTCTTCCAGGGGATAGCCTTCTTGGCATCCCAGTACTTGAACAACTCTACGATGCGTGGCTTGTTGCGCACAGATTCGATGTTCTGGTGGCAACCAATACATTTTTGTAACGGAGGAATACCGGCTACCGCGCTGCGCCGTGCATAGGTGTGACAATACTGACAATCAATCTCCATACCCCCCTTGCTAGGGTCGCTATTGGTTGGATCATCAGGATTTTTCAGCCCGGCATGGCGATAATGCGGAAATTCGATAGGTTGGGTGACTTGCGGACCTAAATCGTCCTCGGTCGTTAAGGTAGGTTTTTGGGTATCGGCAGCGTAGCTTCCACTAGCAACCAACAACCCCATCAGCATGAATGATAAACGTAAGAAACGGTGCATCGTAAGGGCTCCCCCGGCAAACAAATGACCCCACACCAGCTTGCGGCCAGTATGAACGAACAGATAAATCGGATTATTTTTTGATGCGGTGTGTCGCAATTAAAATTATTATCTGTTTTTCCATCCGAAAAAACACTTTGCAACTACACGGACGAATAATGTCTAGTCTCAAATATAAAGTCAATACTGAATTTTATTTTGTTGCCTATTTAAGAAAAAATTATCATACAAAACAAATTATTACATAATTTGCTAATATACCAATCCCAAAAGGTCACCTACATGAACGAAGAACAAGCTGTCCTGGATTTTTTTGCCAAAAAAGAAAATTTGCCCTTGGGCTTGTCGGTTGCCGAGCAGATGGATGAGATTCGCGCGCAAATCAATAGCCGTTTCTGGAAATCGCTACAACAACGTATTAGCGATCAACATACTAGTGCATGGATAGCGGAGACCATAGAAGATCGCAACGCAGCCGGGGTACTCGTGGGGCTGCAATGCCGCATGGCCGAACCACAATCCCTGTTTCTGTTTCCCATGCTGGAACAACAATATTTGGGTGGCTCGTGGCGAATTTTTTTCGGTCTGATGTGGAACACGCCATCCAAACAGGATCAACTTTCTCTACCTGCCGTCGTCGCACTCAAACAAGTATTGGCCGATGCCGGATTTAAAGCCAACGAAAATTTCCTGGCCTGGCAATGGACTAACTTTTATCCGCGCCGCAGCGATTTCCTGCTGCGCTACACGCGCAATCCTGAAAAATTGCTCGACGAAATTGAATTCATTTTCAAGACGTTGTTGACAAATAACGGCAAATTAGTCGAACAAGCCAATACTTCTTTAAAAAACGCTCCGCGTACATTAACTATTTCACTGGATCATTTGCACAAAAAACATAGCTCATAAGCACAAAAAAGCGGCAGAGTAATTAGCTCCGCCGCCAGACTGCTCATTAAAACACCCCACAGCGATATTTTAAATATCTTTATTATTCAAATAATTACTTAATATCTTTCCAGATTTCCTGTTTCAGCGCGTAAACCAGTGCCAACAGGAGCAACAAAAATCCCAGCACAATGTAGCCGTATTGATGACGATTTTTTTCGCCGGGATCACCCATGAACACCAAATAGTTAGTCAAATCTACCATCGCGCTGTCGTACTGAGCCGGAGTCATGGAACCCGGTGTCTTCATCACCAGCTTCTTGACTTCATGGCCTTCATGCTTTTCAACTTCCAGCACTTGCTCACCTTGCAAATCAGACATGACAAATGGCATCCCCACGTTAGGGAACGTCGTATTATTCCAGCCACTCGCGCGACTAGCATCAACATAAAAAGTGCGCAGATAGGTATAAAGCCAATCAGCGCCTCGCGCACGCGCGATTACGCTCAAATCCGGCGGTACAACACCGTAGGCCAGCTTGGCTGAGTTCGCATCCATCGCAGATTGCATTTTGGAATAAATTTGTCCGTCTTCCGGTACCGCAATTTCCTTTTTCACCTGCGCATCATTCATGCCAATATCATGTAAACGACTGTAACGCATGTAGGTCGCCGAATGGCACGCCAGACATTTATCGGTAAACAATTTCGCGCCGCGCTGCAGGGAGGCATTATCCTTCTCCAGCGTGACTGGAAATTTGTCCAGGTGAATTTCAGTATTGGCGATTGCCAGTGTCGGCACGACTATCCACAGCAGCACGAGCACCCGTAACTTATTGATTGCATTCATTCTCATTCCTTATCGGTTTGAAACCCCGGCCTTTAGGCCGGAACAAGCACCACCTCGCCCTGAAGGGCGGGGTTTAAGGGTGCGTAGGGGAGGGGATGCAAACCCCTCCCCGCCTAAATCCACCAGCCTGAAGGCTGGTGACAAATTGCTGTTAGCGAACCTCTTTCAATTATGTGGATGTCACACGATCAGGTTCAGGCTTGCACTTGTCTATTTTGGTGTACCACGGCATCAGGAAAAAGAATGCGAAGTAAACCACCGACAAGACGCGCGCGATCACGGTGTAGGTTGGTGTGGAAGGCAGCAGACCCAGCCAGCCCAGTCCGATGAAGCTCACTACAAAAGCCGCCAGAAAGGTTTTGTAGATCGGACCACGATAGCGGATGGACTTGACACGGCCTCGATCCAGCCACGGCAAAGCGAAGAAAATCATCGTCGCCACACCCATCGCCACCACACCGGGGAACTGCGAACCGAACAACGGCGGTATGGCGCGCAGAATTGCGTAGTAAGGCGTGAAATACCAGACTGGCGCAATGTGTTCCGGTGTCTTCATGGGATTACCCGGCACGAAGTTATTCGCCTCCAAGAAGTAACCGTTGATTTCCGGCGCGAAGAAGATAATCGAGCAGAACACAATCAGGAATACCACCGTCGCCACCGCATCCTTGACTACCATATATGGAAAGAAAGGAATCCCGTCCAGTGGATGGCCGTTCGCATCCTTGTGTTTCTTGATTTCGATACCGTCCGGGTTATTGGAACCCACCGCATGCAAGGCCACGATATGCAGAAATACAATGCCGATCAATAACAGCGGAACAGCGATGACGTGCAAGGCGAAGAAACGATTCAGCGTGGAATCAGATACAACATAGTCGCCGCGAATCAAAATTGCCAAATCGTGACCGATATAGGGAACTGACGAGAACAGGTTAACAATCACCTGCGCGCCCCAGTACGACATCTGTCCCCACGGCAGCAGATAGCCCATAAAGGCTTCAGCCATCAGCGCCAGATAGATGACCATACCAATAATCCACAGCAATTCACGCGGCTTGCGGTACGAGCCATACATCAAGCTACGGAACATATGCAGGTAAATCACCACAAAGAACATCGAAGCGCCGGTGGAATGGATATAACGTAACACCCACCCCCCCTGAACATCGCGCATGATGTACTCGACCGAGGCAAACGCCTGAGCCGCATCCGGCTTGTAGTTCATGGTGAGAAAAATGCCGCTGACAAACTGTATGACCAGCACCAGCAGCGCGAGGCCACCGAAGAAATACCAGAAATTAAAATTCCTGGGGGCGTAATACTCGGAGAGATGCTCTTTCCAGGTTGAAATCAGCGGAAAGCGTTCATCAATCCAGGCAATGAGTTTGGTGGCGAGATGGCTCATGCGTTTGCCCCTTCCTTGCCGTCATCTCCGATGAGCAGACGGGTATCACTCAAGTATTTGTGAGGTGGAATAATCAGGTTGGTCGGTGCAGGCACGCCTTTATAAACGCGCGCTGCCAGATCGAAGCGTGAACCGTGGCATGGACAGAACCAGCCCCCCGCCCAGTTCGCACCCAAGTCCGCCGGAGCGGCTTCAGGACGGAAAGAGGGCGAACATCCCAAATGGGTACAGATACCGAGAACCACCAGAAACTCGGGTTTAATCGAACGGGTCGCATTGGAACAATAGTCCGGCTGCTGTTGAACCAAGGACGCAGGATCCGTCAAATCATCATCGTGTTTGGCCAGCAAATCGAGCATTTCCTTAGTGCGCCGCACAACCCATACCGGCTTGCCCTGCCATTCGACACTCAAAATAGCACCTGGCTCCATGGTGCTGATATCCACTTCGACCGGTGCACCTGCTGCCTTGGCGCGCTCACTCGGATTCAAACTCATCACAAAAGGTATCGCCATCCCCACCGCTGCCACACCACCCGCCGCCGCCGTGGCGATCGTTAACATTCGTCGTTTACTGTGATCCACATTATCAGTCATTTCCTTTATCCTCTTACATAAAGCAATATTTTGGCTATGTCATCGTTAGTTGTTGAAATTAAATGTATAATTTATATTGTCTTTAATAATCAATAACTTACGTTTTTATGGTGGCTATCATTGCCTAGTATTCATAAGGCTTGCGTGACCACCACTATTTAACAGTGACATAGCCAATATTTTTAACCAGGCAAGCGCAAGCAACATCAGGTCAGCCTATCCAGAGCAGAATAAAACGAGTATATTCATATAGTTACAAATTTAAGGCTGGCCGCACATTGTATGCTCGCTTAGCCCCCACCAGACTTGTCTAATTGTCTTTTGCACCTTGTTTGACCCACTTTTTCAAGAGCAGAATATATTGACGATCAAGGGTGCCAGTATCGTTCAAGCCCATCGGCATTTTTAGTCCGTTATTAGTACCCGTGAGCAATTTGGTAAATGTGCTGGACTCGCTATTGCCGGGAATGACCACTTTGCCGAATACCGTACCCTTCATCAAGCCCTGATAAGAAGTTAAATCAAGACCGCTTTTTTCGTAACCTTTGCCGCCTGGCTCATGGCAATTCACACAATAATCGTGGAGTATCGGCTGCACCATCCGCTTAAAACTAACTTCACCGATTCCTAACACTTGATTTGCCGCCAAATTCGGCACGTCTTTATTCTCAGATGCCAGTGCATTGAGCGTAAGCGAGGCCAATATCGCACCGCACAACCATATTCCAATTTTCATCCTCATTCCTTATCGGTTTGAAACCCCGGCCTTCAGGCCGGAACAAGCACCACCCCCCCTGAAGGGCGGGGTTTAAAGGTGCGTAGAGGAGGGGATGAAACCCCTCCCCGCCTAAATCCACCAGCCTGAAGGCTGGTGACAAATTGCTATAGCTCCTTGAAATGAACCAACAAAACGACGATGCAAAGCGTTGCAGCAGAACGTCACCCCAAAAAAAAACGACAAGCAATTTTGCATGTAAGCCAAAAATAACCGAAAGACATAATAGCACTAGGGTTATTTAATCCCAATGGTTTTATGTATTTTTCCGCGCCAAAACTGACTGGAATGCTCTGAAATACGAAGCTCGAAACGAGGTTAAACCGGGTTATTTTGATCAATAAAACGGTGTTCGAGGCCGAATCTTACTTGCAAATGTTCGCCCAACGCCCGTATCCCCAGGCGTTCGGTCGCGTGGTGTCCTGCCGCGATAAACGCCACGCCACTTTCATTCGCCTGATGGTAATTTTGTTCGGAAATCTCGCCCGTGAGATAGGCATCCACCCCTAGCGCGATCGCCGCCTCGAAATAGCCTTGTGCGCCACCGCTGCACCAGGCAACTTTTCTCACCATTTTGTCGGGATCACCGATGACTTGTGGTGTACGCCGCAAGCCTCGCTCTATCAGTTGGGTGAATTGGCGCACGGTCTGTGGCGGCTCCAGTTCACCCAGCCAGGCGATATTCTGCTCACCGAATTTTCCCATCGGTCGCAATCCCAACAACCTCCCCAAGCTGGCGTTATTTCCCAGTTCGTCATGCGCATCGAGCGGCAAGTGATAAGCCAGCAAACTCACATCATCCCTCAACAGACGGGCGATTCGGCGCTTCTTGAAACCAACGATGGCGGCATCCTCGTTACGCCAGAAATAACCGTGATGCACCAGCAAGGCATCCGCGCCCCATGAGATTGCCGCATCCACTACCCACTCCGAGGCAGTCACGGCGGTAGCGATGCGCTTTACCTCGGCACGACCCTCGATTTGTAGACCATTCGGACAATAATCCTTGAACATAAAGGTTTGCAACAGGCTTGCGTTATAATCGCACAGTTCATTGAGCAACATCGGCAATCCTTTCTTTGTACTTGCAGGCAAGACCCATCATAACATGCGTAAACATTGGCTTTTATTTACCCAAACCGTCACCGTCGCCCTCGCGATCCTTTTCGTTATCCACACGCTCAAACCCGAGTTGTTGCCGAATTTTGCCCGCACTGGCGTGGTCACGCTCTACGAGAGTGCCATGCAACCCGACGGGAGCAGCTCCGCACCTACCTCAGGCTTGAGCAGGGCTGCCAATAAAGCCATGCCCGCCGTGGTTAACGTATTCACCAGCACAGTCGTCAAAACGCCCGCCAACCCTTTCATGGATGATCCGCGTTTCCGGTTTTTCTTCGGCGACCTGGGTGAGACCGAACCACAAAGCAATTCCAGCCTGGGTTCCGGCGTAATCGTCAGCCCGGACGGTTTTATTTTAACCAACCATCATGTAGTCGAGGCGGCCGATCAAATCGAAGTCGCGCTGGCGGACGGGCGCAAGGCGCGCGCGCATGTGATCGGTTCCGACCCGGAAACCGATCTGGCCGTCATCAAAATTGACCTCGCAGGCAATCTGCCCGCCATCACCTTTGGCCACCCCGAACTGTCGCATGTCGGCGACATGGTACTTGCCATCGGCAATCCTTTCGGTGTCGGCCAAACAGTCACCATGGGCATCATTAGCGCACTCAAGCGCGACCACCTTGGGCTGAACACCTTTGAGAGCTTCATCCAGACCGATGCCGCCATCAATCCGGGCAATTCGGGCGGGGCACTGGTGGACGTAAACGGCAATCTGATCGGCATCAATAGCGCAATTTATTCACCCAACGGCGGATCGCTAGGTATTGGTTTCGCCATTCCCGCCACGACCGCCAAGAAAACCATGGAACAGATCATCAAAAAAGGCTCTGTGACGCGCGGCTGGCTGGGTGCGGGCGTACAGGAACTCACCCCCGAGCTACGGGAATCCTTCAAGCTCAACGATACACAGGGTGTGCTGATTACCGAAGTGATACGCAACAGCCCCGCCGAGTTGGCCGGCGTACAACCCGGCGACATCCTGCTAACCATAGACGGTCAGCCAATCAATGACTGGAATGCCATGCTCAATACCGTCACCAACCTGCCGCCCGGCAAAGTCGCCACCCTCAAACTGATGCGCAACGGCAGCGAGCAATTATTTCAAGCGAAGATAGGCACACGCCCGAAACCCAAAGAACAGTAATCTCAAACAACAGAAATCCCGGAACACTCGGCTGCAGTCATTCCCGCGAAGCGGGGCGAAGTTTCGAGCTTGCAGCCAAACGGGAATGACAAAAAACCAATAAATCAATCGGTTTCAGCCGGTTTGCGTTTACCCACCCAGGCACCGACGATAATGCCTGCCTCGTACAGCAGCCACAGCGGCAGCGCCAGCATAATTTGAGACACCACGTCCGGCGGCGTGAAAATCGCGCCAACCACGAATGCGCCGACCACCACATAGGGGCGGATTTCGCGTAATTTTTCGACTGACACAATCCCCATGCGCACCAGCACCACTACTACCACTGGCACCTGAAAAGTAATGCCGAAGGCGACGAACATGGACAGCACGAAACTCAGATACTTATCAATATCCGTCATTACGGCAACGCCAAGCGGCGCAGATGCGGTAATAAAACCGAACACCACCGGAAAAACCACAAAGTAGGCGAACGCCATGCCGCAAAAAAACAACAGCGTACTGGCGACGATCAGCGGTACGACCAGTCGCTTCTCATGCGCATACAGGCCAGGTGCGACAAAGCGCCACGCCTGATAAAGAATGTAAGGCAAAGCAATCAAAAAAGCCGCCATCATCGCGACCTTGAGCGGCACGAAAAAGGGCGTAGTGACATCGGTGGCGATCATCTGCCCGCCTGCGGGCAGCTTGGCCAGCAAGGGCTGCGCCAATAGCGCATAGAGATCGGATGCCCACGGAAACAGACAGATAAACACCAACAGCAAGGCGACCGCCGAATGCACGAGGCGGGTGCGCAGTTCAAGCAAATGGGCGATAAAGCTATCCGTGGTACTCATCAGCGCTCGTCAGTCGGCAAACGTGCAGCTTCATCAGGCAGCTTCGATGCCGATTGCGTACTCGCTGATGTTGCAGCCACAGCAGGTTTTTCTGGCAATGACTTTTCCAATTTATCCAAAGGCTTGGACAATGAATCAGCGACAGCACGGTTGAGTTGATTCACCTGACTATCCACCGACTGACCCGCCTCGCGCACTGAACTTTCCAGCGCGCTGGCTTCAGCCTGAATCTTTTGCTGCAACTGGCGGTACTCCTCAATTGCCATGTCGCGCGAAATATCTGCCTTTACGCCGTTCACATAGCGGCGGGCACGACCATACAAATGCCCCAGCGTACGCGCCACTTTCGGCAGACGTTCGGGGCCGATGACAATCAATGCCGCCACCATGACCACCATCAACTCGGGCAGACTGAAGTCAAACATATTGGATTATTAAGGGTTTTATTAAGCGTTAGTGTGCGTCTTGCTTTTGACTTCACCCTCTATGGTCTGGCTCTCTTCCTTGATTTGCCTGGCAGGTTCGTCCGTGTCGGATGCCATGCCCTCCTTGAAGCCCTTCACCGCACCGCCCAAATCGCTGCCAATGTTTTTAAGTTTCTTGGTACCGAATATCAATACCACCACCAACAACACGATCAACCAATGCCAAATACTCAATGAGCCCATGATATTCTCCTTAAAATTAGCGGGCATGCCAAATGTCACACCCAAACAATCTGTCATCCTGCCCGCCCGCTCTCCTGACTCTCCCCGTATTCGGCGGAGCAGGAAGCGGTCTCGCTACGCGAATACGACCTTAGCCTCGTTTGACCATAGGTGGGATGTTCCCTCCACCGATAACGTGAATATGCAAATGAAACACTTCTTGTCCGCCACCCTTGCCGGTGTTGATGACGGTGCGAAAACCGTTGTCCAAACCTTGTTGTTTAGCCAGCCTAGGGGCGAGCAACAGCATTTTCCCCAGCAACGCCGCGTGCTGTTCATCGGCATCCGCAAGTGAAGCCAGATGCAGCTTGGGGATAATCATGAAGTGTACGGGTGCGACCGGATGGATGTCGTGGAACGCAAACAGTTCCTCGTCTTCAAACACCTTGCTGGCAGGAATCTCGCCGCGTACGATTTTGCAAAACAGGCAATCACTCATGTTTAATTCTGCTTTCTGTTGTTTTTTTCGACGATGCCAGACAAGCCCTCGCGGCGCGCCAGTTCATCGAGAACATCTTGCGCGCCAAGACCGTGATGCGCCAACATCACCATGCAATGAAACCACAAGTCCGCCGTTTCATACACGATGTGGTTCTTGTCGCCTTCCTTGCTGGCGAGGATCACCTCGGTCGCTTCCTCGCCGATCTTTTTCAAAATCGCGTCTTCGCCTTTGCCGAACAGCCTGGCAACATAGGAAGTCTCCGGCGATGCCAGCTTGCGCGCCTCGATAGTCTGCATCAAATTTTGTAATACCGTCATACTCATCCTAAAAAGTTCACTCACCACTCACCACTCACCACTCACCACTCACCACTCACCACTCACCACTTATTTATAAATCTCGTCAGGTGACTTGAGCACTGCGTCCACTTCCTGCCAGCCTTGCTGTCCCAGCACTCTGAAAAAGCAGCTTTGCCGCCCGGTATGACAGGCGATGCCGCCCTGCTGCTCGACTTGCAACAGAATCACATCCCCATCGCAGTCCAGGCGGATTTCCCTGACCATCTGAATATGGCCGGACTCTTCACCCTTGTGCCAAAGTTTGCGGCGGGAACGCGACCAATACACCGCTTCGCCTTTTTGCCAGGTTAGCATCAAGGCTTCGCGATCCATCCACGCCATCATCAACACGCGCCCAGTCACGGCATCCTGCGCGATAGCGGCGACCAGCCCGTCATCCGACCAATTCACCTTGTTCAGCCAAGCCTCACTCATAACCTCACCTCAATACCCTGGGATTGCATATATTGTTTGGCCTGCTGCACGGTGTATTCGCCGAAATGGAAAATGCTCGCCGCCAGCACGGCATCCGCGCCGCCCTGTGTCACGCCGTCGGCGAGATGTTGCAGATTGCCCACCCCGCCGCTGGCGATGACCGGCACTTCCAACGCATCCGTCACGGCGCGTGTCAGCGCCAGATCGAAGCCCTTTTTCTGCCCGTCCCTGTCCATACTGGTCAGCAGGATTTCACCCGCGCCCAATGCCTGCATCTGCTTCGCCCACGCCACCACGTCAAGACCCGTGGCACGGCGTCCGCCGTGGGTGAACACTTCCCAGCGATCAGGGGCCACCTGCTTGGCATCTATCGCCACCACGATGCACTGCGAGCCGTAACGCCCCGCCGCATCCGCGACCAGTTGCGGATTGAGCACCGCAGAGGTATTGATGCTTACCTTGTCCGCGCCCGCGTTGAGCAGGCGACGCACGTCGCCCACCTCGCGCACCCCGCCGCCGACCGTCAGCGGAATGAATACCTTTGAGGCGACTTGCTCGATGATTTTGAAGAGGATACCCCGTTCGTCCGAACTGGCAGTAATGTCCAGAAAGGTCAGTTCGTCCGCGCCCTGCTCATCGTAACGGCGCGCGATTTCCACCGGATCACCGGCATCGCGCAACTCGACGAAGCTAACACCTTTGACGACGCGCCCGCGAGTCACATCCAGGCAGGGAATAATGCGCTTGGCGAGCATCTTAGGATTTGGTGGACAATTTGATCGGGGTCAGCTCGTCCGCCAATGCCTGCGCGGCGCGCAAGTCCAGCGAACCCTCGTAAATCGCCCGCCCGGTAATCACCCCGGTGATGCCTTCCTGATACACCGCACACAAGGCGCGCACATCGTCCAGATTAGTCACGCCACCGCTGGCGATCACCGGCACATGCAACGGTTTGGCCAGCGCCACCGTGGCCGGGATGTTCACGCCGGACAACATGCCGTCGCGGCCGATATCGGTATAAATAATCGCTTCCACGCCATAGCCTTCAAAACGTTTGGCCAGATCGCCCGCGTCGTGGCCAGTCAGTTTTGACCAGCCATTGACCGCGACATTGCCGCCCTTGGCATCCAGCCCCACCATGATATGCCCCGGAAAAGCGTCACAGGCTTCATGCAAAAAGCCCGGCACTTTGACTGCTGCCGTGCCGATGATGATGTAAGTCACGCCGAGATCGAGATAGCGTTCGATAGTTTCGAGATCGCGGATACCGCCTCCCAGTTGCACCGGCACGTCGTTGCCAATCGCTTCGATGATGCTGCGCACGGCTTCGGCATTTTTCGGTTTACCGGCAAAAGCACCATTCAAATCAACCAGATGCAGGCGACGCGCCCCCTGTTCCAGCCAATGCTGCGCCATCGCGGCGGGATTATCTGAAAACACCGTGGACTCTTCCATCAAGCCTTGCTTGAGGCGCACACATTCACCGTCTTTTAAATCAATAGCAGGAATAATAAGCATGACATTACGTTAAATAATTAAGGATTCCATCGAACGAAGTTTTGCAGCAGTTTCAGCCCCGCTGCCTGGCTTTTTTCCGGGTGGAACTGCACCGCGAAAAGATTTTCCCGTGCCACGGCACAGACAAAAGGGTGCGGATAATCGCTGGTCGCCTGCACTAAAGACGCATCCTGCGGCTGCACATAATAGCTGTGAACATAGTAAAAGCGCGCATCCTGCTCGATGCCGTCCCACAAGACATGCTCGCCGTGATGCACCCGATTCCAGCCCATATGCGGCACTTTGAGCTTGCCGCCTTTTTCATCGCGCAGGTTGCTGGCGAAGCGCAATACCTCGCCGCGCAAGATACCCAGACCCGGCACATCGCCTTCGGCGCTATGTTCAAACAGCATTTGCAGGCCGATGCAGATACCCAAAAAAGGCTTGCTGTGCGCCGCTTCAACCACCGCGCCGCGCAATCCCCGCGCGTCCAGTTCGCGCATACAGTCGGGCATCGCGCCCTGCCCCGGGAACACCACGCGACCTGCTTGAGCGATGACGTTTGCGTTGTCCGTGACCACTGTCACCACGTCCGGCGCGACATGGCGTATCGCCTGTTCGACCGAACGCAGGTTGCCCATGCCGTAATCAACGATCGCAACATCCACCATTTATAGACAACCCTTGGTAGAAGGCATCATCCCCGCCATGCGCGGGTCAAGCTCAAGCGCCATGCGCAGCGCGCGACCAAATGCCTTGAAAATTGTCTCGGCCTGATGGTGCGCATTATCGCCGGCGAGATTATCAATATGCAGCGTGACCTGCGCGTGATTGACGAAGCCCTGGAAAAATTCATGAAACAAATCCACGTCAAATTCACCGATGCTGGCGCGGCTGAACTCGCAGTTAAATACCAGCCCGGGACGACCCGACAAATCCAGCACCACGCGCGACAGCGCCTCATCCAGCGGAACGTAGGCGTGACCGTAGCGGGTCAAGCCCTGCTTGTCGCCGACGGCTTTGGCGAATGCCTGACCCAGCGTGATGCCGATGTCCTCGACCGTGTGATGCGCATCAATGTGCAAATCGCCACGAGCCACGATGCCCATGTCCAGCAAGCCATGCCGCGCGACTTGATCGAGCATATGTTCCAGAAACGGCAGACCGGTATCCAGTTCAGCCTTACCCCTGCCGTCCAGATTCAGTTCAACACTGATCTGCGTTTCCAGGGTGTTGCGGGTAACTTTCGCGCTACGCATTTTATTCCTTGTTAATCAATTAGTTACCGATATTACGCAATGCCAACATTCAAAGCGCAATACCAAGAGTCTGTCGGACTTGAAGAATCGTAGCGCAAAGGTTTAAGCAGGCAAAGCCGCAAAGCGGCTGCTCGCAAAATTTGGCTGGGCGAGGGCAGATTTTACTGGTTTCGCAGGTCAATAGTTGTTCTATTGACCAAGAAAGCGGTGAAATATGCGCCGTCCAGGCGAATTTGCAGTAGATTTCCTTTAAGTCCGACAGACTCCCAGCCAGCCCCATAAAAATTGCCGCATTTACCCCATCCCCACCCCAACCCTCCCCTTGAAGGGGAGGGAGTCTGAGCTACGCAATACTTTCCTGCAATGCCACGATAAATGCCTGATTCTGCTCCGGCGTACCGACGGTGACACGCAAGCAATCGGTCAACATCGGATGACTGCCGTGCAGATTTTTGATCAACACACCGCGTTGCTTCAAGCCGTTAAACACGTCCGTTGCCCGCACCACCTTAAACAACAAAAAATTCGCTTCCGAGGGATAGACGGTTACACCGGCGATTTCAATCAAGCGCTGATACAGCGCGGCGCGATCCCGTTTGATCTGCGCCGCCTGAGCCAGCAACACCTCGTGATGTTCCAGCAATTTTGCGGTCACGAGTTGCGGCAAAACGCCGACATTATACGGCAAACGCAGCTTGTCCAGCTGTGCCAGCCAGGCATGGCTGCCCGCCAGAAAACCGCAGCGCAGCCCCGCCATGCCCAGCTTGGAAAAGGTGCGCATCACCAGCAAATTAGGGTAATCCGCCAGATGCGGCACGAAGCTGTCCGAGGCAAACGCATAATAAGCCTCGTCCACCACCACCAGACCTTGCGCGGCACGGATAATCTGCCGCACCGCCTCAGGGTCGAAGCGGTTGCCAGTCGGGTTGTTCGGATAAGCCAGGAACACCAGCGCAGGCTGTTCTCGCTCAATGGCGGCCAGCGTGGCCGCCAAATCCAGCGTGTAATCTTGCGCCAGCGGCACGCCCACATAGCGCATCCCGATAAAGGTTGCGATCATCTTGTACATGACAAACGAAGGCTCGACCGAAAGCAAGGCAGCACCAGGCTTGTTCACCGCCAGCGCCAGCAACTGGATCAGCTCGTCCGAACCGTTGCCCAGCAACACGCCCATGCCTTCCGGCAGATTGAGCAAGTGACGGATTTTTTCCTTGAGTGCGGCGGGATTGGGGTCGGGATACAGATTGATCGGCGCATCGGCAACCACGCAGGCAATCTCGTCGCGCAAAAATTGCGGCAACGAATAAGGGTTTTCCATCGCGTCCAGCTTGATCAAGCCGCCGCTATCCGGCACATGATAGGCAGAAAGCGCAAGAATTTCGGGACGAATCAGCGTATTGACCAGGGAAGCAACTGATGACATAAGGATAAACACGAATTAAAACAGGTGCGCAAGATTACCACAGGTCATTCAATGCGGGGGCTTTGCCTCTCCTTCGATCTGCGAATTTTGTATATCCCACACCATGGTATCCGAGCTGAAATCCTGCTCATTCGGCCAGGCAATACCATGATGCGCGGGACAAACCAGGCGAAAACAGGATTCATTCAGCAACTCTTTAAATGCACTCCCTACCCAATACGGCTTTACATCAAAAATTCCGCAAACTCCGCTACGAGTTAAAATATCCACTTTAAAATCATCCACTGGAATGGCGCTAATAATCTTATCCATTATTAACACTCGCTGACTTCAACGGATCAATTTTGAAAACAGGATCACCTGCAACAGCCAACTTCCAGTCCACCATCAAACTTTCTTTGTGAATTTCAATCCACGCCTGCACCAATTTCATCTTGGCAGCAGGCAGGCTACCACACTCAACACTGCACCATCATCAATTGCAATGATGCCTAAAACTTGGCATATTCAGCGTGAATATAAGGGCGTGCGTGTTTTTTGTTATCGTAAAAATACATCAGGATAAGTATCCCGTAAAACATACTGATTGTTGGCATAACACACCTTACATAAATCGCGCAGCGCAGTGTAGCAAACCTCCTGTTTTCAAAGCAAAAAATAAGGAAGCTCACCGCTCCCCTGTTGATTCACTATCGCCTGCTCCGCGCATGAGCGATGAAATGCGTCAAAACTATAACGTAAAGACCTGACCCCATTTGACCCCTGACAGTGCAATTAAATGCAAGCACAAAAAACAAGGGAGACCGAAGTCTCCCTTGTTGATATTGCAACTGCCTGTGTCGGATGAGTACCGCGATGAAGCTGCGCTACCGAGCGAGTGTTGTTTGGGTTTAAGCCCCTTGCAACCTCTGCCTGCCCTTTACGGGCACATCCTACGCGAGCTGATCTTTCAGCCGATTAGTAACCGACAGAGAAAATCAGGTTCAACAATGAATCGCCATTGCCAGCAGCATTGCGAGAACCACCCACATTAGACGCTGCACCGGAGAACTTGGTGTAAGCCAAGCCAGCCTTCACGTTTTGAGCCAGCTTGTAACGCAGACCCAAGGTGTAGGAGTTGTCCGATTCGTTACCCAACAC